>WOR8_10004112_pt1 | contig 14199 bp, 10 predicted proteins | sample DeeMarSeWOR38_10_FD_19890 | JGI IMG/M metagenome (IMG submission 19890) | reverse complement strand
TGTTTTTTATAAACTTTTTATAATATTTTTTTTGTAAGCTGAAGAATATATGAAGTATTAAAAGGATGATTAGCGGGATGACAAGATTAGCATGTAATTGAAATGAAATTGGTTTTGATAATGCGCCGAAGGTTATTGTTTCTATAAGACGGTAATTTGTGATTCCGAATCCAGATATAATGAAAAGAATTATTATGATTGTAAGTAGTACATGTGTTAGTGTTTTTATAATTCGGAATATATCCATTGCTTTCACGGTCCAAAGAAACTATTGTTGATATCTCCAATATTTGAGTATCCCCTGCTTTCCCAATAACCTTTATATTGTGTATTATTGGATACTTCTATTTCTGTTACCCATTTTATCCACTTGTATCCCCATTTGCTTTCTGCAACAAGTTGAAAAGGAAATCCTCGTTCCGGCGGAATCGTTACATTATTCATTTTATAAGCCAAAAGTATGTTGTTTTGTTTAATGTAAACTGCGGGAAGTGAGGTTGTATATCCATCATATGCCTTAAAGATAATTATTCTTGCAAAAGGATCAGCATTTGACTCTTCAATTAGGTCTGATACAAGTACGCCTTCCCAGAGTATAGAAACACTCCAGCCTTCCACACAATCTAATGTTACTACTTTTTTATATTGTTGGAAATTATTAAGCACTTCATCATAAGTATAGTTTTTTGGCGTTTCAACCAATCCTGTTATTTTAAGTTGGTATGTTGTTCTGTTGATATATTGGGGGCCTTTTATTGAATTTTCACGGAAATCGTTAATTGATGAGAGTTTTTCTCCTTGATATTCTCGTATTTCTACGCCATCCAGTTTAATGTCTTGTTCTGCACAGCCGCTAAAAAGACTTATTGCGGTCAATTGTGAGATTACTAGTATTGTAAGTATAAATTTTTTATGTTTCATATGTTTTTAGCCCCAATATTAACAATTGTTAATATTTATATTTGATTGATATATTTAACCCTATCGATAATCATTTTACAATTGTTTGTAGCGATGATATTTTCTTATCAATATAAATTGGATTTTTAATAGTTTTTATGTAAACGAAGTTTTTTGATGTTATCATAATTAAATCTAATTTATAAATTATATTTCAAAAGTAATAATGATAAATTAATATCTAAAAATAATTGATTGTTTTTTAATTTTTTATAAAATTAATTGCTTATAAAAAAGGTATAAATAGAATATATTATAAATTTTTAGTTATTATAAAAGCCAAAATATATATTTATATATAAGGGAAAAAACTAAAAATAAGAAATATATTTATAAATGTAAAAAAGGGGGAGAAAAAGAATGAAAGGATCTAAAAATAAAAAAGCTGTTGCTTTCATAGTTGTATTATCTTTTGTTTTAATGTCATCTTATCCTCTGGTTAGTGCAATAGATTATAAAAAATCACTTAAAACAAAAACTCCTAATCAAAGTGTATGGGAACAAACAATAAATTTTTCGGAACCAAAATTTATTGAAAAAAATAATTTCTTATCAATCGAAATTGATAACTTAGATTTATATACCCAATTTTCTGATCAGCCAATAATTCCCTATAAATCTTTAGTCAAAACTTTTCCTATTGGAACAAAAATAAATGAAATCACATGCACATATTCAGAACCAAAAACGGTTTTTCTTGATAAACCAATAATAACTGCTCCAGATCTAAACTGGTACTCATCACAAAACACACCGAGTAACACATTTATATTTACACAAGATGAAAAAACTATTCCTTGGTTATCATATCATCTTGGAGGTGGAATAGAACATGGTGAGCATGTAACCTTCTTATCAATACATGTATTTCCTATTAACTATAATCAAAATGAAGGAGTTCTTGAATATATTGATGAAATAACAATAAAAGTTTTTTACGAACCTAAAAATAAACAACCAAGCAGTCAAGATGATTATTCCTTTTTAATAATCGCACCTTCTGAATTCCAATCAATATTACAAAAATTAGAAGCTCATAAAACAAGTAATGGTATCAAAACAAAACTAATAACTCTCGATGATATTTATAATAATGTTTATTTTTCAGTTGAAGGTTATGACGATGCTGAAAAAATAAAATATTTTATAAAAGAGTCCTTTGAACAATGGGGAGTTGAATATTTTCTTCTTGTTGGAAGTATCTTTAAACTTCCAATGCGAGATGCATGGTTTGGAAATCAACAACTTTTAACCGATATGTACTATGCAGACTTATATTTCTATGATGCAACTTTTTGTAACTGGGATTCAAATGGTAATCATGTATATGGAGAATATTTTCATGATGATAACAAAGACATTCTTGATTTATACCCAGATGTTTATTTGGGAAGATTAGCCTGTAGCAACAAGCAAGAAGTTAAAACTTTAGTAAATAAAATCATAAAATATGAATCGAAATCTCATGATGCGTGGTGGTATAAAATCATTTTATTAGGTGGTGATACCTTTCCAGGATGGGGCGTTTTTGAAGGTGAAGTAACAAATCAATGTATCGCAGATGCATTACCTGAATTTAATCATGTAAAGTTATGGACATCAGAACAAACCTATACTCCGAAAAATATCAATACAGAGGTTAATAAAGGAGCAAGATTTATGGAATACTCTGGACATGGATACCAATTCGGAATGGGAACCTCACCACCAAATGAAGAAAAAAGGATCCAATACTATACTTATGAACTATTTAAGATATTCAATGGTTATAAGTTACCAGTAATATTTTTCGATGCATGCCTTACGGCAAAACTTGATTTTAACCTAGGAGAGTTAATTGGTTTTTCTAATATTTTGAAAATTCCATTTCCGGTTTATGCATGGTACTGGGTTAAAAAGATAGGTGGAGGAGCTATAGCAACAATTGGCGCAACCGAAGTTGCATATAGCAGTGTAAATGCACAAGGTCCTCAGGCAGGAGCAGGAGTTCTAAGCTTACACTTTTTCAAAGGTTATCAATCGTGTGTAACAGTTTCTGAAATGCTTGTTTATTCCCAGAATTTCTATTTGAACAATTTATGGAGGGATCATTGGACGATAGAGCAATTTACATTATTAGGTGACCCGACTTTAAAGGTAGGTGGTAGCAATGAATAAATCATTTAGGATTATTGGATGCTTTGTATGCTTGTTAATTTTATTAACTCTTTCAGGCTGCGCGGCTGCTGGTCCAAGATTTATCCAAAATATTTATATCCAAAACACAAAAAAGAGTAACACGCCATATATTTCTGAGAGGGGATGGCCACAGATATATGATGAAGGATATGAGGATGATGCATTAAATATGGGAATTGATTCACAAGATAATATTATTGTTACTGGTTTTACTTACCAAGGATCAAATAGCGATGCTTTAACTATAAAATATGATAAAGATGGAAATGAGATTTGGAACGCCCAATACGACAGTGGAAAAAATGATGTTGCTTTTTCAATAGTTATAGATAACTATGACAATATAATAATTCTTGGGTATTCTGGTAAACTACCAATTTCACAAGGTAGTTGTTTTATTGTTAAATATTCATCTGAAGGAATCGAGCAATGGAATTATAACTTTTCTTTAGGGGAATGTAATTATCCAGGGGGAATAATTGTCGATAGTGAAAATAATATAATAGTTACAGGTGGTAGCGGAATTTGGCAGATAAATATTTTTTACTGGATAATGAAAATGGATGAAAATTGTATTGAAATATGGAATCATACCTTTCATGAAGGTGCAATAGATATTGGTCTAGGAGTTGCGGTAGACTCAAACGATAATATTATTACAACCGGTTTTTCATCCACCCCTTTTGTCGATCCGATATTTTTAATAAAATATGATAAAAATGGAAATATACTCTGGGAAAAACGAAGACCTGGTAATCAACCCTGGGATATTGCAATAGACTCTCAAGATAATATTATTGTTACAGGCGCGGGATACTACTATCCATCAATTACAATGCTTACTATAAAATGTGATATGAACGGAACAATTCTCTGGATAAATGAATTTATAAGCGGGGCATATGATGGAGGACAAAGTGTAGCAATTGACTCAAATGATAATATTATTGTAGGAGGATTCAGTGGATTTTCAGTGGAAGATTACTATGAACATTTAGTTATTGTTTATGATTCTGATGGAAATGACCTTTTAATCAAGCGTGAAGGTGTAGAAGGTTTAATCTATGGTGTGGCAGTGGATAGCCTAAATAATATATACATAACAGGTACAATATATCAGGGAATATACGGCTTTTATACTACCAAATTAACTGACATTACTCCTCCTGAATTTCAACTTGAAAAGCCTAAACCTTTTTACTTGCATATTAATGGTATTCCAATACTGAAACTACCAAAAAGAACTATTGTAATAGGTAAACTTGATATTTTAATCAACTCATATGATTTATCAGATATTGACTATGTTGAAATTTATATTGATAAAAAATTAAATAAGACGTTATATAACGCTCCTTATCAATGGACCTGGGAATATAGATCATTTGGAATGCACAATCTTATGATAATTGCTTATGATCAGACCGGCAGTGCTCAAAGAATAGAAATTGATTTTTTACAAATATTCTAAAAAATCATTATACTATACATCCTAAGTATTCATTTATTTTTAATCTTAATTAGAAAAAATAAAAGAGAAGATTTGTATCATAAATAAACCGAAATTTACAAACGATATATTTATATAAGAGGTAATTATTAAAATATTTACAAGGAATTGGAGAGGGAGGTAAAAAATGAAAAAACAAATTATTTGTGTAATAATTGTTTTATTTATGAACATAAGTTTTTTAGGAAGCGTTAGTGCAATATGTGAAGAAAGAGCTTTGGATTATGAATTATTTAAAAATAAAAAATTATCAAATTTTGAACAAACTGAATATGAAATGGTAATAATTGCACCTTCTGATTTTTCTGATGAATTACAAGATTTAATTATTCATAAAAATGCTAATGATATATCAACATATTTGATGACGATAGAGGATATATATAGTGGATATTCAGGCTTTGACAATCCTGAGAAGATTAAATATTTCATTGAGGATGCGATTGAGAATTATAATATTTCTTATGTATTGTTTGTTGGAGATATTGATAAAATTCCCACTAGAAATAGTGCTGTTAAATGTAGTTATTATACATTTGATTATGTTCCAACAGATCAATATTATGCTGATATCTATGATGAAAATGGTAGTTTTTGTAGCTGGGACTCAAATGAAAATAATATATATGGGGAATTCTGGTGGGAAATGGATGATAATATAGTAGAATATATTGATTTTGTTGATTTATACCCGGATGTTGGTATAGGTAGATTGCCATGTAAAAATAAAAATGAAGTAAAAATAGTTGTTAATAAAATTATAACCTATGAAACATCTACATATGGGAAAAAATGGTTCAATAAAATAATTCTTATGGGTGGAGATACACATCCACAGTATGAAGGATTTGAGGGTGAATTTGTTACAGATTATATTGGAGGATTAATGTCTGGTTTTAAACAAATTAGATTATGGACTTCTAATAATACATTCAGACCTTTTTTAATAAATTTAATACTATCTGGTGGTGCCGGTTTTGTAAGTTATTCAGGTCATGGATTGAAATATGGTATATCCACAAATCCACCTAACAAGGATCGTGGTATATATTATTTATCTCCTTATCTAATTGGGCTTTTTAATGGTAAAAAACTTCCAATAATATTTTTTGATTGTTGTTCAACTGGAACAATTGATTGGACTGTTTTAGGTTTTAGATTACCTTGTTTTGCATGGTCATTTGTAAAAAAATCTTCAGGAGGCGCGATTGCAACTATTGGTGCTTCTAGAATGGGCTATAGTGGATATGTAGGTGATATTCTTGGTGCGGGTACTTGTAGGATGAATGCAAATTTCTTTGACTCATATCAGCCAGGAATAATACTTTCAGACATGTTTAGAGAAGCGCAAATTAAATATTTGGATGAGGTTTGGAAGGATTGTTTAACTCTGGAGGAATATAATTTAATAGGCGATCCTAGTCTTAAGGTCGGCGGGTATCCATAGAATCCAAGTTTTTCATATAAATAAGAAGATTGTTAAAACAAAATTATACGAAGTATTACCAAAAAATATTTAAATGTTACTTGTATACATGCTACATATTAACATACAATAATTAATTAGTGGTAGTAATGAAAAATAAAATAGTTATATTGGTTCTATTAGAAATATTAATACTTGTAGCACCAAGTATTAATGCGAATATAATTTGCTCTGATAAAATTGAACAAAATAAACATTTTTCAAATAATTTTTCTAATGAAGAAATTAAGATACTTTTCGTATGGGGTGGTCGCACTGTAAATGTATTGATAAAAAATATTGGTGATGAAACTCTCACTGATATACCCTGGGAAATTGGTTTTTATCATTGGCATGGAGGATGTTGGGAAAGTAAACAAGGCACAATTGAAAAACTAGATGTTGGTGAAAAAACAATAATTACCAAAGAAATTGAACACAGATATATTATGTCTGTCGAAGTTTCAATACATATTGGTGAATTATCCGATATGGTTAGAAAAAGTTTAGATGCTTGGTGGATTTGGTCGTTAATAATATTTGGAATATTTAGATACTGAAACTAATAAAATTTTAATAAAAAAAAATTTGGTGAAAAATATGATTTACAAAAAACTAAAAATAGTTTTATTTGCAGTGGTTATCATTTCATTAATTCCAATTATTGATGCAAATACTATTTACAAAACAACTGAAACAGATGATAAACCTAATGTAATTATTACTATTTATGAAAGTACATGGTATGTAGGTGGTAGTGAACCTAGTAACTTTTCAAAAATCCAAGATGCAATAGATTATGCAAGTTCCGGTGACACTGTATTTGTTTATGACGATTCATCACCTTACAATGAAAACTTGATAATCAATAAAACTATAAACTTGATAGGTGAAAATAAAGAATCAACAGTAATCAATGGAGACTCAGAAAAAAACGTAATTGTAATATTAGCAGAAAACGTGCATATTTCAGGATTTTCTATACAAATGACTGGACCAGATGAAGGTACTTCAGGGATTTCTATTCTTAAAAACTTTAGTTTGATTTCAGATAACATTATTTTAAATAATGATTGGGGGATTTACATCTATAATTCTTTTTTTAATAGTATTATTAGAAATAAATTTTTGAATAATGATTGCGGGCTTTCTATTCGAACAAGTGAAAATATAATAAAAGATAATCAATTTTTTAACAATGGGATTTATTTAAGTATATCTGGAAATATTATTGAAAATAATACTGTTAATTATAAACCACTTGTCTATCTGGAAAATAAGAATAATCAAATTATTGATTATGAATGTGGTCAGATAATTTTAGGCAATTGCGATCAAATAACAATTCAGAATCAAAGGATTCAAAAATCAGGCACAGGGATTATCCTCTTTGACTGTAATAATTGTTTAGTTATTGGAAATGACGTTATTGAAAGTAAAGGTGGTTTAATACTTTCAAATAGTAATAACAATAATATTTCATATAATGATTTTTATCAAAACAAGAATTTTGGAATTAATTTGTACAGTAGTGATTATAACATTATTGAGCACAATCTATGTATGAAAAATATAATGGGTGAGTTTAGTTACAATGGAATTTCTCTTTCGAGTAGTGATAATAATACTATTAAAAATAATGTAATTGAAAAAAATAACGTTGGAATTGAATGTTCTAGATCCTTTGATAATATAATTACTGGTAATGAAGTTCGATATAATCATTATATTGGAATTAAACTTGGTTCATCCAGTGAAAATAATTTAATCGATTATAACAGAATAATTGGAAATGATAGAGGTGTAATTCTGACAGATATAGGATTTAACTCTATAATAAAAAATAACTTTATTGATAACGATGAGGACATGATTGTGGAAGTTATTCAATATTATAAACTCAGATTAAATCATTTTCCACATATTTCTGAAAATTACTGGGGAAAAGCTAGAATACTTCCTAAATTTATACCTGGAAAATTTACATTTATTTGGATGGATGTTCCATGGGGAGGAGGTATTACTATCAATTGGATTTATTTAGATTGGCATCCAGCAAATAAGGAAAATTATCAAATTTAGTTTAACAAAAAATTGATATTCCAAAAACATATAAATGTTATATGTATACGTGGTACATGCTAACAATATTTAGGGGAGAATGATGAAAACTAAATTAAAATTTGTATTGGTGCTTTTGGCAGTAGCTCTAATTTTACTTTCTTCAAATTTTCAGGCAAAAAATACAATGAAAATTGAAGATGAAGGAGAACCAACCTGTATAGGAAAAATTTATGGAAGAGTTGGAAACTCAAAAGGTCTGTATTTTTGGCAGCCCTATTTATTTGCAAAGGTGGATGCAAAGGTGGATGCAAAAGTCAAACAAACAAAAACAGGGATTCTTGGATGGTATCGACTTTTTTTACCAGTCAATAGGTTTTATAATCTAACAGCATACAAGTCAGGATTTAAGCCGATAACAAAAATGGTATGCCTTTCTGAGAATTGTCCAAACATAGAATTAAACTTTGATTTTTTTGAATCAGAACCAGTTGATAAAAAAGAAAATGAAAGTACCAAACCTAAATTCTATGGAATGATTTTCGGAATAACTGGTGGCGTTTTCGAGCATGCTTCTTGGTGGGTAGGTTTTACAAAATTGTCCTTTGAAAATAGAACCAAAACAAGTGGATTTTTTGGTTTCTACACAATAGGTTTTTTGGAAATTGATAAGATATATTCAATAACTGCATCTAAAGAAGGTTATTCCAATGAAACAAAAAATGTTAAATTAACTGCAAAAAAACCAATACAATGGATAAGTTTTTTCATGTATATTAATGATTGATAATATATGCAATTTCCATTGGTTATGTTACTGGAATTAATCTAAATTAACCTTTAAAAACATATTACTTTCAGATAACTTTTGAATATGAGTTTAACTATTTTTTTAAAGTATTTTAAACTAATTAACCAACATCATTTAAAAAAAATTAACTATTGGGAAAAAGTTTCGAAAATTTAAGATTTATAAAATAAATATTAGTAAATAAAATTTTATATAGTATTTATTAGATGATAAAATGTAGAGGGAGGAAATAATATGCAAAATGATTTGTTAAAAAAGGTTTGATATTTAGTATATTACTTTTATTTTTTGGAAAAAACATTGTAATTGGCATAAATGCAGATGCTGAAATATTCGATTAAATATAAATTATCACACCTTGCAGATTTTATTATTTTAAGATGTTAAGGATAAGCTTATAAATATTGTCTCTGTTAATAAATATATAAAGGGGGAAGTTAAAAATGAAAAAAATTATATCATTTCTGATAGTTAGTTTTTTTATCTTAAATGGACTAAATGTTGTAGCAACTAATAAAAATTTTTTTGAGTCAAATGATTCAAAAATACATATTGCTCCAATTACTGTTCCAAATATGTTGGATTATAAAATTATCAATTGTAATGGAGAACAGACAAACGATGAACTGAAAATTTACTCAGTATCTTACAGACAAACTTTAAAGAATATTGAGAATTATAAAAAGATAATAGAACAACATAAATCCAATGAAATGTTGAATAATTTTCAGACATATGATTATGTTATTATTACCACCGAAGCTCTTTATAATTCAATTACTTCATCAAATTTCTTAGAATGGAAAACTCTAATTGGTTTTAGTATTAAAATCATAAATATCACAGATAATGAAATAGCATCCCAATCAGGTGGAGATTTGCCTGAAAAAATTAGAAACTTTCTTAGATCATATTATCAAGATTGGGGTATTGAATTTGTATTAATTGTTGGTAATCATGCAACTATTCCTATGAGGTACTGCTATCCTGATCCAACAAATCATAGATTTGATATCTTTGATTGGACAAGTGGAGAGGTTCCAACTGATTATTATTATGCAGATTTATCTAGTAGTGATTCTGATTCCTGGGATTTAGATGGTGATGGGTACTATGGTGAATATGGACAGGATTTGCCTGATTTTTTTCCAGAAGTATATGTAGGAAGAATTCCAACAAATGTCAATTCTAGAATTACTTATACTCTTGATAAACTCGTTTCATTTGAGCAAGATACAGGGGGATGGAAAGAAAATGCATTAAATGCTGGAGCGTTTTTTTATTTTACCAATGAAGATAATAGTGGAAATCCCGCAATGGATGGTGCAAAGCTTTCATATTATATCGAAAATGATATTATGGATGGTTGGACAATTAGTCATTATAGTGAACAACAGGGATTAGAAACATCTGTGTATAGTTGGCCTGCATTTAGTGAAACGGCATTCATTAATGACTGGCGTAATGGTCAATATTCTATCGTAAATTGGCAAGGTCATGGTTGGACTAATAGAGCTGCTAGAAAAGTTTGGTCTTGGGACGATGGAGACGGTGTCCCTGAAGCCAATGAAATATCTTGGCCGGATTTCATCAATATTAATTCAAATCTTGATGATGACTTTCCCTCAATTGTTACTGCTGAATCTTGTTATGTTGGTTGTCCAGAGCCAGCATCTGGTGGTAATTTAGGTATTGATTTATTAACTGATCCATCAATGGGTGCTTCAATTGGTGTGATTGCCTCAGCACGTTCGCCGTATGGATCCTTTGATTGGCCAAATAACTCAGGTGGTTCTGATTCAATTATTTATGAATTTAATCGTTTTATGATTAATGATTCAAAGAAGGTTGGTGAGGCGCTCTATGACTCGAAATTCTTCTGCAATCTTAATTATGGTTGGGATCATTATGCCGAGTATCTAGATATGTTCACATTCAATCTCTTTGGCGATCCCGCTCTTGCTCTAGAAGGAATAACTGTAGAAAATCTTCCACCTGATAAACCAACAATTGATGGCCCAAAGTCAGGTAGTCCTGGTAATGAACTCACTTATTGTATAATCGCATCAGATCCAGATGATGATGCTCTCTATGTCATATGGAATTGGGGTGATGGAACAGGTAGTGATTGGCTAGGACCGTTAATCTCAGGAACAGAAGTTTGTAATAATCATACATGGGATTCTGAAGGCTCATATACTATTTCTGTGACAGTTAAAGATGAGCATGGATTAAGTGTAACTGCATACAAGGAAGTTTCTATTCCAAGATCAAAAACATTTAACACGTTTTTACAAGAGATTTTAAAGAGATTTCCAAATGCTTTTCCTGCTATTCAAATTATACTTGGATTATTAAGTTACAATTAAAAAATTTGTTAGGCTAAATTATCATATAAAACTGATTTTTCTTATTAAAAAAGTGATAGTATAGATAAGTTTTTTTTTGATATTCAAAAATAATAAAATTTACATGTTTTTGTATAAAGCATATAGTAATTAAATTAACAATTATAATATTGTGATTTTATTAATTTTTAAATGAAAATATAAGATTGTATAACTTTCTAATAGAAAATTTTATATTCACAAATTAAATTTTAATATTGGGGGTAGAATATGAAAGAATATAATTTATGTAAAAAAATAGTAGTTATTAGTTTTGTTATTCTTTTTTTCAGCATTGCAATTTCGCCGGTTTTTGGATTTTCTGATTCACCAAAAATAAAAGAAAATAGTTTTTTGGTTGGTCAAGAGAACTTGCTTCCACCACCAAAATTTATTGACATGTCTTTTGAAAAGTCACTCATGAGGAGGATGTCAATGAGGAATTTTACTAGCGAACTTGTTACAGATGAAGAGCTTTCAACTGTTCTTTGGGCAGCATATGGTTTAAGAGAAGATGGTAATATGACTGTTTCCAAAATCAATGGCTCTCATTCATCAGTTATTTATGTTCTTTTAGAGGATGTTTATAAATATAATCCTATTAATCATTCTTTGGTTTTTTACAAAGCAGGTGACTACAGGAATATTGTTGGATGGCAATATCATGCACCTGTTCAACTAGGTTTATGTTGGAATACTGATATTGCAGATGCTAATTTTGGTAGTGCTGAGCTTGGAGCTGTTGGTCAAAATATTTATTTTGCAGCCAATGCAATTGATTTAGGTACAGTTATTTGTGCTCAAGGCGATCCTCCTGCAATTACACCAGTTGGGATACCTAGTAATGAACATGGGATGGCTGTTATGCCTCTTGGTCATTTAGAGTTTGATTATAATTTTAAATACAGACCAATGCTTTTTTCATTACTTCCTCGTGTTAAATTTTCCGATACAGGATTAACAACCGCGCTTGAAAATCGAGTTGAGGTAAGCTCATGGGAAAGTAATTCTATTTCAAGAAAGGATTTAAGTCATCTTATCTGGGCATCATATGGTTATTCATATTATCTTGATAAAAGCGCTTCAAACCCTGTTATCAGGCATCATACGGTGCCTAGTGCTCATGGTTATTATCCATTTAGAATCTATGCTGCTACAAAAAACGGTGTTTTCCGTTTTAATTATGGTCTTTATAACATTGACATATGGGGATTGCCTGTTGTTTCTTTTTTGTCACCGGTTCGTTTGAAGGATAGAAGAACAGATATTGCTCAAGCAACACAGGAATTTTGTTCAGATGCTCCAATGAGTATCATTATTGTTTTGGATATTAACAAAACAATCCAATGGGATGATTTATCAGATGAAAGTTTTCGCTGGATCTGGTATTATGAAGCAGGAGCTGCTGCTCATAATGTACTTTTACAAGCTACATCAAGCGGGCTTGCTGGTAATATTTTAACAATCAATGATAAAGAAGCAATTTGCTCTATACTGCGTTTAAACCCAGAAAAATTTGATCCGATGTTTGTTATACCGGTTGGTTAATAGTAGAAAATTAAAATACAATCGCAGCTTTACTATAGTTTTACCTTACCATAACAATGGAATAATTCTATATTTTACTTTTTTTGAATATTCAATGTAACCTGTCAGTTCTTGTTTTAATGTTTCGTCTTCTAAATACGTTCTGATAAAAACAATTACAATGGCGATAATTGCTGGAATTAAACCCCAGAACGATCCAAGCAGAAATGGTGTTACAATTGTAAATATAATTCCACCTAAATATCCAGGATGTCTAATGAATCTATATGGGCCATTGCTGCAAACTATTTGTTTTCTATCAGACTGAATTCTAACAACTGATGAAAAAAACTTGTTTGCTTTCTTTGCCCAAATAACAATTATCTGTCCAATTGAGTACAAAATAATTCCTAACAAAATGATTATGAATGGAATTGCTGGTTCCCAATAAAAACGACCTGCATCTAGAATCGAGATTATGAACATTACAAAAAACAAGGGTGTTGAAATCGCATAATACATTCTATCCCATGTTTTCATTCCCTTTCCAGGTTTAAGCCTTTCTTTTATCAAGTCTTTCCTATCTATTAAAACAATGTATGTAATGAATATAAAAAAGAAATTTAAACCATTAAATACCCAACCCTGCCAATAGTCCAGCCTACCTGCAATAATAAACGTAATTACTAAAAAAAATATTAAAATTGATATGGATTTTAGAACTAATTTTATCCCAATTTTTTCTTTTTGATTTGTTTCATTCATTTATCATCAACTATTTAATAAATTATATACTTTTAACTATTTATAATATAACTGAGTAAAAAATATACTACAGATAATTTTAATTAAAAGGAGTGTATAATTACATCCTCACAAAAACCAATTAAAGTAATATTTCCATCGCAGGGATTTATCTTATTTTTTATAAAAAACAATGGCCCAAGACCGATAAAATTATATGGGATTATACATGTTGGAAGATTAACATTTTGACTTTGACCATTAATTTTTAAAGTAAATTCTTTATCAATAAGAAAAGCAAGATACGCATACTTGGTCATATGCCAAAAAGGACCAATGTGAGGGATACAAATCTTATTCACAGGTCTAACAAATATAATTTTTTGACAATCTGCTTTCATATAAATGGTTTTCATTCCACTACTGAGTTCATTTTTATTTTCAGATGCTTCTGCTGAGTTGACATTTAAGGGTAATGTTGTAAAAACAATTAAACAGGTAAGCAATAAAATCAATATTTTATTATATTTTTTCTTTTTAGCATTCATTTTCTCCA
>WOR8_10004948_pt1 | contig 14201 bp, 13 predicted proteins | sample DeeMarSeWOR38_10_FD_19890 | JGI IMG/M metagenome (IMG submission 19890) | reverse complement strand
GGCTGCAGTCGCTGCGTTAATGCTGGTGGTGTTAGCGGTGAATCTCGTGATGGGAGCGACGTCTGTTTCAAACACACTTGCTCCTGAGGCAAACAATCTAGAAACGATAGAAAAGATAGAAGCTGATGATGGTATTGTGATTTCGCCTGAACAAACAGAAGATGAAGAGCAGCTCAAACAATTAGCTCCTGAAACATTTGAAGAAGCAGAGAGAAGCATTTACCCTGTGAGACGCAGATTTATACTATGGACTAATGATGGCGTGCATGTGATGTGGGGAGTTTACGGCAATGGCAGGTTCGTAGGCACTGACAATTTGGGTAAGCGTTGCTGGGGCATATACGGCAAAGGCGTTTTCGCTGGTTTCTATGATGGTGATTTCTTCTGGGGTAAATACTGTAATGGCGCGTGGAATGCTAACTACTTGTTCGGCTTAGATATTTCTCGAGGCGAGTATGTGCTTTTTCCGCCGCCTGCAATAACAATTGATGCAGCTCCGTAGGGTGCAACCCCTATTTCCTCTTTTTTTAGTAGTTGCAGTGGCGTATGATGAGGGTAGAAGTGTTCTACGCTAATGTGTGGAGAGCATGGTTTATATTTTTCATCGTAGTCGATATACAGGCAGTGACAGCCGATGAACCACTGGGAAATGGAGAACGTGGTCCACCTTGGAGTTGCGTTGAAAGAAGCAGGCTTCCAGATTTCCCAAGTTTGCTGTTCGCGTCTGAGTTGTTTTGATTTTGCGGCGAGGAAAAATGATAATGCTGTTTTGGTGAAAGTGAATTCCGATGTGGACACGTTTTCACCACATAGCGCTCGCGAGTTGAAAATAATTGCTAGCAGGGTTTCTGCATCTTCGTTGCTAGTTAGTCAGCAGACGCATGGTAAGCCGTTGGAAGATGATACAGTGTATTCGCGGAACGGGATTTTTGTGGTTACTGAGAAAACTATCCGAAATATTGCGCTTAAAACTGTGAATCCACTAATTTATGCTGGTCCAGGCGGTTACTCTGTTGAGGTTGACGGTGAGCTTGTTGAGAGACGCAGAAAAGAGTTGGGGCTTTCTATTGGTAAGCTTGCGGTTATGATTGGGGTTTCTCGCAGGACGCTTTATGGTTACGAGCGTGGTATGGCAAAGGCTTCGGTGAAGTCTGCTTACAAGTTAGCTGAGACTTTAGGGGTTCCGGTGGCTAAGCCGATTAACGTTCTTGAACGGAGGCGTAAGCATCGGCAGTGTCTTCTCATGAAGGCACGTCACGCGTTTATCCGCAAGGTGTTGCTTCAGAAGGTTTTGAAAAAGTTTTCTTTTTGTGATATTTCTCCTGTTTACAGGGCACCTTTCGATTTTATAATGAACTGTGTAGAAGGCAAACGTGTGATAGTGGGCAGCGTTGCTGCTAGGGATGAGAGAAGTTTGGATAGGCGACTTGAGGAAATTGTAAGCTTGTGTAGTGTGATTGATGCGCATCCAGTTCTAGTTACCGAGAAACCACTGTTCTCCAACGAGGCAGTGTCCTGCGTTTGCGTGAATGAATTATCCTCGATGCACAACCCAGAAGACTTGGCCACTATTGCTTAAGCGAGTTTGCTTTGCACGGTGCCTTTTTCGTTTTTGATTCGTTTTGCGGTTTTCCAAGATTGTCTCACGCAGTTGGGGTATTCAGAGTGTGTTTGTATCCATTGTCTCAGAAACAACAGGGTCTTCTTGTCTGCTAGGTATCCGCTGCCGAAGTCGCCGTAAACTTCTTTTAACGTCTCAATTTCCTTATCACGTTCCACTTTGGCGATGATGGAGGCTGCAGAAACCACAGGGTAAAGCTTGTCAGCCCTATGTCTCGAAGTGATCTTTGCTTTAACGTTTAAGCCTTCTTGAATATGTTGTTTGAAACGTTCCTCAAACACATCTGCAGCATCTACATATGCCTCATCTGGCTTCAAGGTGTTCAATATTTGCGTCATGGTTTGCGCTTCCAGTCTGTTTAGCTTATGCAACTTTCTCTTGCATTCTACTGCGCGGTCAATTTCGGTGGGCAGAAGCTTTACAACATGAAACTTTTCGGCTAAGAGCGAGATTTTTTGGAAAAGTTCTTGACGTTTCTTGGGTGAAAGAAGTTTTGAGTCTTTTACGCCTAACTGGCGCAGAACAGGCAGATCCTCTTCTTTCATTAAAACTCCAGCCACAACTAGAGGACCGATTATGCAACCACGACCTGCTTCGTCAACACCGGCAACTAACACGTGTGAGCTTCCTCAAAAATGGATAATTGATACCTGCAAGCTATAAAACTTTGGACAAAAATCCTATTCTGGGGAACTCATGCACTCGGAACACTCTATAGCCAATTCTATCTAAAATGTGAAGTCTTCTCACAATAAAGTTTCTATCCCTTCATGGCGTATTTATCCTGACCAAGATGAATTTTGAAAATCGCAGGTTCAGTCAAGCATTTTTGAAGAACTCCCAAGAAATGTTGAAACGCCAAGGGTCACCCTTCTCAGTCAACTGTATTTTCCCATCTCTTACTTCGATTAGACCCTTTTTTTTCAGCTTATCTATTGCCTTCGGAAACACTTCTTCGGGGAACCTGCCAAACTTGACTCTGAATTTCTCTCGGTCGACAGGAACACGTATGTAAATAAGCATCATAGCTTTTCGCATCTGCTCCTCTTCAGAAATTTGAGTTAGGCGAGCAATAGGAAACACGCCTTCTTCAATTTTAGCAATGTAGCCTTGAATATCCTCAACATCCGAATAAAGAAAGTGGTCCACATGTCCCATGAAAAAACCAGCTCCAGTTCCTATCACTTCAGAAGAAGGCTTGTTGAAGTCTTCTTTAATCCTTGAGAACCTGTTGTGACAGGTGGGCTTGTACCCGTTTTCATTAAAAATTCGGTATGCTTCAAGATACATATCCATTTCCGTGGAATCGTCACCTAAGGGAGGCAATTCACCAAGTGCAATTCTCTTTGCAAGGGGGGTTCCAGAATACAAATCTAAAGGATAACAGTCTACGCTTTCAACCTCAAGCTCTAATGCTTGCTTTATGTCATCTTTCCATTGCTCTATTGTTTGCCCCGGCAGATTGTAAAGCAAGTCGATGCTGACATGAAAACCCTTATTCTTTATAATCTGCAACTTATGTTTTGCATCTCGACTGCTATCGCGAACCATTAAGATTTTGCGCATTGAATCATCAAAAGTTTGAACCCCTATATCCAGCTGGTCGACATGATTTGAGTATAGCGCTCTAATTTTATCTTCAGATAGATTAGTAGTACATGCGGTGAACTTCGTTAGGTGATCTGAACTTAGATTGAAATTTTTTCGACAAAAACCCAAAATTTCTGAAATTTGCTCATTAGAAATGACTGAGGGGCTTCCTCCGCCTACGTATAATTCGTTAAAAATGCTTGATTTAACATATTTTTTCTCTGCGTATAGTGCCAAGGCCTTTTTTAGTGCTCCAATGTAGCGTGCCATGTTTTGCTTTTCACAACTTACTTCAAAATAGCAGAAAGAGCATTTTCCCTCACAGAAAGGAAGCCATGGCTGCAATTCTTTATTTTGACTGTCCGAACATTCTTTTCTGAGGAATTCAGAAAAATTAGATAAAACCTCCGAAGTGGGCGCTGATCTGTCTCTGTATGTCAGAGGAGGCCAATGTTCAACGTGATCATATGGCCATCCGTTGTGCTTTTTATAATCCACGTACGTAAGCCCCTTCGATTAGGATGCTCCTTTGACACTTTTAAAGTTAACGCACACAGAAAAAAAGACGCGTTATAGAACGAGATGCAACGAATTGTATTTAGTAATTGCCGATTTTTTCTGAGTGCATTTATCCGCCGGATGCCCAGTCGGTCTTCGGAACCTCGTATATGATGATTGTGATGGCATCTCGAGGAAACCCCATCTTTTCTATCACTTTTATTATTCCTTCAACAATTGCTTGTTATTTTCTTGGCTAATGCCTGCCCAAAACAGAAACTTGTACCACTGGCATTTTCTTTTTTCACTATGCTAGAGTGTACTTTTGGCTTAATTTGCGGTTTCTTCTTCGGCCTGCACGTCCTCCTTCACCATTTCCACCAAAGTTATGCCCGCATGCGCGGGCTCAATTTTGTTGGGTGGCACACCATTTAGATAAGCAAGTCGTTCTGCAAGTGCCCCAGCGTTTTTCAGCTTCGTCTTGGTTATGTCCCTGAACAGGTTTCTACAACAGCGCCTTCGAGCCCTTTGACTAAAAAGTGCTGTCACATATAGTTTGTCGAAACGTGGAGTTCAAGTATTATTCCCTTGTTTAATAGATCTAGTAGCTTTTTAGATGTCGCATAATCACCTTTCACTGCATTATAAAGCTAAATATGAGCGGGCCCGGCGGGAATTGAACCCACGACCCCCGGATTAAAAGTCCGGTGCTCTAGCCTTGCTGAGCTACGGGCCCACCTTCGCAAATATTATGCTCATAGGAGAAACAAGAAAGAGGTTTTTTAGCGTTTCGATTTAATACCAACAAACAACTATTGAATATGCAGCCACCACATTAGAACCGAAACAAGCTGTCTCGTTTTCTCTTCTCTACAATTTAGATAAGAGACTAAAGCCTTTCTCTAGCATTAACCGCTAAACCCGAATATCAGGATCCAAAGAAAAGCAAGCAGTAACTGGAGAGGGGGGCTATCTCTAATGGTATTTTCCACAACTAAAAGCAATTAAGACAAAACGCCATTGAGAGAGTCAAACAGATGAATAAAAATGCAGTTTAAATGCACGTGTAGACTAGCGCTGCCAATAGGACTCGAACGCTAGACTGTTGAAGATGTCATTGGCAACCCCCTCTTTCTTATGGTTTGGAATCACCATTTCCTCCTGAGAAGCCATCCACACATCGACGAAAACGCCAATCTTGGATTTTGCGTGCGCTTTGATTCTATCGTAAGGTTAAGTAGTCGCTTTTCCATTTTATTTTGATATATGTCGGAAAATCAGGAAATCAGGGGTAACACGCTGAAGGTCTATTTATATTTGCTTAAACATGGACCATCTGAACTCAGAGATATTCAGCGTGGACTTAACCTCTCTTCCCCTTCACTCGCTTCTTATCATTTGAGAAAGCTTTTGGAAACGGGTTTCGCCAAGCAAGATGAATACGGAAAATATTCTGCTGTTAAAGAGGCTTCCGATAGGATTCTTGAGGGTTACTCGAAAATAGGGCCTGCTGTAGTACCCCAGTTGTTCTTCTTTTCGTTGCTTTTTACTATTCTTGTAGTTTTCTTCTCGGTGGAGATCTGGAGCGGGAAGGGTTTTGTTCCATATTTAATTGGCGTGAGCTTTGCGATGCTGGTTGTGTTCTGGTTTGAGACAATTAGGCTTTGGCGTAAACTAACTGTGTAATTAGCTGATTTCACATGCCTTTATGATTAAAGACTTTTTAATGAGTTTTCAAATGCTTTTAACGAACTTTAAAATGTGTAGGTTTTAATTTCTGCCTGTTTTTTCGTTATGCAGAGGAAGGAAAATGTATCGAAGATGGACTTTTAAGTACAGTTTAGCTGCTGTTATAGTTGCGATTGTCATCATTGCTGTATCTTTGTTTGCGAACTTGCCTGGCACTACGCCTGCTATTCCAACAGTTGAAGGAGCCACTTTCGCTGTTATGCTTACTGATCCACCGACGGTGCCTGCAGGAACCACACAGCTGAATTTGACATACACCGATGTCTTGCTTCACGTGAATTATCCAAATGACACGGAGGAATGGCTTCCAGTTGGCGCTTCAGGAAATGTGAACTTATTCTCTCTGGTCAACATGACCCAGACACTTGCCACTATAACAATACCACTCAATTCAACAGTGGATAAGGTTCAGTTCACGATAGCTAATGTTACTGCGGTTATCCATGAAGAAACGTATAATGTGACTTCGTTATCTGATACTTTTGTTGTTAAAGTTGCGAACGGCGCGGTCAACCAAACGCTTTCTGGTGTGCTAATAGACTTTAACCCGACGTTGGTTCAAATACAGGCAACAGATGAAAATGATACAACAGTGTACTATTATGTGCTTGTTCCCAGCGCTAATGCGATAATTGTCAATGATATTACTTCGGCACATGTTAAAGTAGGAACTATTATCAAGATTGGCGAGAATAGCCGAGTAAGACTTGTTCGTGTCAAAGAGGATTTTCTAAAGAACATGACTATTGTTTCGGCCACGCTTACGATTAACGGTAACACTACAGGTCTTTCGGTGACGTTGAAGAATGAAGGTAATGTTACCTTCAGAGTGTTTGGGCTTACATTGCATGGTGAATTTAACACAACACAGAGCTGGCGTTTCAAGATGTTTGGACGAGGCTGGCGCAATGGGTGGAGAGTTCGAATTCACCCTGAGACGATTCCTTTCAAGCTGAACGGAACATCACTGATTCCGCTTTATGGACCTCTCTGGAAGTACTGTGGACTTGCTAGGCCGTTTTCGTCAGTGACTGTAGATCCTGGTGAAACGCTCACATTGAATTTCAATGATGTTGTTGCACTCTATACTGGCTGGAGACAAGACCAAAATCCAAAGTTTACAATAACTCCGATAGTTGGCGAAAACTACAAGATAAGACTGATGGGTGAAGGATTCCAAACTTTCACGGTCAACGCAACTTCTTTACCCTGAATAGTCAAACAACCCCCTTTTTTTACGAGGCTATAGTGGTTATCGCTGAGTTTTTAACGCTTCTAATTTGTCTCGCATAGTTCTACACTTGTCTCTTCTATCATCTATACGAAGCGTCGATACGACTCTTTTAGTGCCTTTGACGAAAATGTTTTGGTGGGCAGCTTCTACAGCTTGAAAAATCGTCATCAGGGATTCTGCTTCTAAAATTGTGCCCATAGGAGTTACTTCAAATTTCAAGTTTTCCACTTTTTCAAGAGCCTTAATGGCATCCGAAATATATAGACTCAAGCTTGTTTTTTCTGTGCCAATTGGGATTATGCTAAATTCGGCGATGACCCTATACCCCTTTGTTGATTTTTTCATTTTTTCAGTGCCTTTTTCTTTGGTATTATGATACTCTAACCAAATAAGTATACTAAATTTTTGGCGTTTGAAACCGATGATAATAGTAAAAGTGCCATGGCAATAAGTTCCAGCGGCTTCACCGATTCTTGCCATAATCTCCTCTGTCATATCTTTGCCATAAACCCCGCGTATCATACGCTCTAAAAATACCCATTTCCAATAGCCTCTATCTTCTCTGTATTAATTATATCGTCTTATTAGAACTCAGCGTCTAACAAACTATACCAATTTTTTTGAAAAACGATTGCGCATTTAGAAAATATTTTCGTCGCATAATACCTTTAAAGGACGATTAGCAGTATAGGTTTCAGTTGTCTTGTGTTAAAGCCCGACTGAGATGTGGGTTGTGGAGTGACTGAATTTGATTTGCAAGTTGTTTGTCTTTAGACATGCTGAGACAACTGATAACCATCGTAGTTTATTCTCAGGGTGGCGTGACCCGGTTCTCACGTCAAAAGGGTTGTTGCAGGCGCAAGAAGTGTCGGAACAGCTAGGTAAAGAGACGATTAATTATGCGTTCACTTCTCATTTAAAAAGAGCAAGAAAGACTCTTGAAATTGTTCTAGAACCCCACTCTGATATTCCAGTCTTCGTTGATGATCGGCTTATTGAGCGTTGCTATGGCGAATTACAGGGAAAAAGCAAACAGAAACTTGCAGCGGAAAACCCTGAATGGTTTGCGCGAGGTCACAGAGGCTACGATTTTCCGCCACCTGAAGGAGAAAGCATGAAAATGGTTGAGAAAAGAACTTTACCTTTTATTTTGCAACTTGAGGCGTGGCTCCGTCGGAATCCGGGAAACGTGGCTATTTCTTGTCATGGCAACTCACTTCGCCCTATACGGCGCGTTTTTGAGCATCTGAGTTTACAAGAAATGCTGCGGATTGAGAATCCACAAGACCATGCCATGTCGTATGCCTTGCAAATACATAGCATTGAAATTGAAAGCGATTCAAGAGACCACACAGCTAGTTGGAGAGGAATAATTGTTCCTTCTAGAGTGAAGCTGGCAACAGACCCGGCAAACCCTTTCAAAGAATACTACTGAGACGCGTTTATTCACCAATTACTGCTGCTCTGCAAAATAACTCTGTTTTCTTCAATTATTTGTGCTATGATGAAGATTGCGAATTTTACTTTCTGACACTAATGATAGCTTCTAAGATGTTCGAATATGAATTGTGAATTAGCAAGACATAATTTTGATCGAGGGGCAGAGAATGATTCAATCAGTATTCGAGTGACGTTGAAATGCAAAGCGGGGTTAGTGTCGCTACTGAGCCTCTAATTGAAACATTCGGGCTTACTAAAAAGTTTGGTTCCGTCAGAGCTTTGACCGATTTGAATTTGCGCGTTATGCCCGGAGAAATTTATGGGCTGCTAGGGCCTAATGGTGCTGGCAAGACTACAGCTATCAAAACTATTCTTGGTTTGTTGGAGCCTACTTCAGGTTGGCTCAAAATCGCAGGCTTTAGCCCAACAAAGAACTTGATTGAAGTTAAGTCAAAAATCGGTTATGTAGCTGAGAACCCGATTGTTTATGATTCTCTGTCTCCTCGGGATTTCTTGGAGTTTGTTGCGTCAATTAGAAAACTCAATCAAGCTAAGACTAATGCCACGATTGCTCATCTGGCCAACGCTTTTGATATGACGCAGTATTTTGATTCGCCTATAGCTACCTTATCTCATGGCATGAAACAGAAAGTGGCTTTGATTGCCTCATTCATTCATCAACCTACTATCCTTTTATTTGATGAAGCGCTCAATGGTTTGGACGCTAAAAGCAGCCGTATAGTCAAGGATCTAGTTTCATTTCAGGCGCAAAAGGGCGGCGCAGTTTTGTTTTCAACACATATAATGGAGGTTGCTGAGAAGATCTGCAATAGAATAGGTGTAATACACCAAGGAAAAGTGATTGCAGAGGGAACACTAGAACAGCTTAGAGGCAAAACTGGAGGTAATGACGGAACGCTAGAAGAAGTCTTCTTGAAGCTAACCCATGAGGAAGCTGAAGTAGCTGATACTTCGAAAATGCTGCGGGAGGCGTTCTTGGAGAATGAAATTGTCTGAAGCCTGGCAGTTAAGTCGGATACCATATGGAGAAGTAGTTTATCGGTCAATAGCTGAAGAAAAAGGGCGTATGTGGTGGGGGGCTTTCGGACGCAACCATCCCGGCAAGGAAATTCAAGACGAATTGGAATTGACCAAGAGGGCGCTGAGAATTGCTAAATTCGATAAACTAGTCGTGGCTATTTTCAATATTGTGGTTTCGGCGGCTCCATTTGCGTCCTCATTTCTTGGAGCGCCGGTTCTAAACCTATCAAGCTCAATCTCACTAAGCTTAGCTATTACTTTTGGGTTCACGATGCTGTATGCAATTCAGACGCTCTCAGCCTTTGTGAACGCCGAGCCTTCAGTGTTGTTATCAACTTTGCCTATAGGTCGCGATGATTTTTCTCTGATAACTATATTCTCTTTCATTCGATCGATCGACTATATGGTAATAGGCTCAATCCTAAGCCAAGTAATATTGACAGCGTACTTGACCTCATCTCCAATAGCCACTCTAATCATGCTTGGAGCTTCCGCTTTAAACGCTGTTTTCGCTGTCGCTGTGGCTCTATGGTTCTCAAAAGTATTTCAAGACAATCTGTTGCGGGGTGGAAGATCAAAGATCAACATAGTCTTGCGTTTAATCTTCATTTTGATGTGGGGCTTATTGCTTGTCGGGGTGGGCTTAATGTTCAGCGTTCCTTTGTATATTGTACCGAATTTGGAGACCATGCTTCTCAGCGTTGGCCACATATCAAATATGCTATTGAGGTTGCTTTATCCCTTCTCAGCCGGAACAGTCATAGGAGCTACGACTTATTCCAACGTGCCATTCACAATGATACTGCAGGCTGCTGTCGCCATGGTAACATACACACTGCTAGCGGTAATGGCTAGCAAATGGATTTTGGGAACTATAAAGCGCATATCCAAGGAAGGGGGAGTAAAAATCACTCGGGTAACAGCTAAGGACTTTTCAGTCAAGACACATCGTCCCTTACTAGGCTACATTTTGAAAGACCTGAAAGTCGCTTCTAGAAATCCGGCTACCGCCTTCTTTTTTGTGCTTCCCGTTATAGAAACAATTATCATAGCTCTGCTGATTTCCAATTTTGAAACGCTGAGGACATCAGTAGTCCTTGTTGCCACTTTCATGGGCGGGATTTTTGCTCTACTTCTGCCTCTTGCCCTTTTGAGCGCGGAAGGAAGAGGACTAGAATATACCAAAACCTTGCCAATTAGTTCCCGCAGAATAATCCTTTCCAAGGCAATGCTGTCTACAGCAACTTACGTTACTGTACCATTAGCTTTGGTCGGATTGTCATTAGTCAAACCGGCAGCTTCTTTTTCTGCAGTGCTCATTCCTTTCTTAATCACAATAGCGATCGCTTCTGCCAGTATCATCGAAATTAAACTGTTTCTAGGCACTGTAGTCAAAGGCAAAATAAATGCAATCATCAACGATTTGGAGAAATTAGTCGTTGGAATTTTCACAATTTTAATTCCCGAGTGTGCATATGCAGCTTCTTTCCTTACTACATTTGATCAAAGTTTCTCCCTTTTAGTTATGGCAGGAACAGTGCTTGTAGAACTAGTTGTCGGTTTTTATGTGCTTAGACGTTAGTTGTGATGGGTTCACCATAATTTGAACAGCAGACAAGGAGACATCACCCGCACAACTTTTCTTTTTTTGATTGGTAATAATGACCAAAGTAAGGTATTTGCGAGCATTTCAAGGATCTTTCAATATCGACCGTAGCCTTTCCCATATTCTTTGAATTGTATCTATAATTCTGAATAATCCCTTCGTTCTCGTCTTAATTCCTAATTCATAAACGTTAAGTTTCGATTTTACGCTAGCCTTTCCAAAGAAACAATACAATAGCATCGCTAAAATAAGAAAAATCTGTAAAGGGAAAAGAAATGGCAACATCAATTGCTGTGGATATAATCCTGATTTTTTCAACAATGTTCATAGTTGTAACAATTGCCGCTTTGTGGTTTACATTTTCAGCCTCAAAACTCAAACATAAAAAAGAGCTGCAGGAAAAAAAGATGAACATAATAGACAAGCATTTCAATGATATGCTTAGGATTGAATGTCCTTATTGTAGGACAGTCTATTCGGCAAATAAAGACGAATGTCCAAATTGTAAAGCAAATACGAAAAAAATCCTCTTCCCAGACATACCAACAACTTGAAAGTTGTTTCTTAACTCTTCTTATTTTTAAATCGTTTGTTATGTAGATCTTTCTGGTGTCTTACTCTGAATTGGGCTGTCATTCAGTTGGTATTATGTTTATTCGGATTTAATCTAATTTGAGATTGAGTAATTACTATGGTTTGATATTAACGGTTTTGAATCATGGATTGTTGGCAATATTAGGGAAGTCCAAGCAAAGTGCTATAGTTTTTCTCCGCAGTTTGCACAGAATTTGCTGTTAGGCGGATTTTTTGTTTTGCATTTTGCGCATTCTTTTTCTACAAGTTCAAGTGGATTGCCACAACTGCCACAGAATTTCATGTTTGAAGGCATTTCAGCTCCGCATTTTGCGCATTTCACTTTGTTTGGAGCTCCAAGTTTGGTTCCGCAGTTTCCACAGAATTTTGTTCCCAAGGGATTTTGGGCATTACAGTTTTGACAAATTACTATTTGTTCGGTAGTCTTAGCTTCCACTCCTTTTGCCATTGTTGTTCCCATGGCTAAACCAATGCCAGCTCCAACTCCGGCTGCGGCAGCTCCTCCTCCAGGAGGCAGCTCTGCAGTCGTTTCCTTCATGTATTGCATTGCCATGGCTTGTTGTCCCATTCCTGAGGCAAACCTTCTAGCTTCTTCAGGAATCTTGACTCCTTCAAATACGCAGTCAATAATTTTCAAACCTATTCGTGCGGCTTCATCTCTAATTATTAAAGCAACTTTGTCAGTAGTTTCGTCAACGTTCTTAACCAAATTGAATGTGTCAAAATTGGCGAATTCGTCTATTACCCGCTCGTTAATGAAACCCCGGATATAGCGTTCGACATCTTTTGATGTGCTAGCACCCCTGTTTCCAAAGAACTCGACAACGAATAGTTTAGCGTCTTCGACTTTGTAAAGCAAGTACCCGTAGAACCCGATTTCTGCTTGATATTGTATATTGCCGCTCGGTGCGGAGTAGGCTTGTCCGCCAAAGTTGCCTCTGAACTGACTGTTGCTTACAAATACAACCTCGCATTCAAATATGTCGCCTATTATACCTAGTTTGCGAATAGCTGCTGTGAGAAAAGGAATATTCTTACTTGTGATTGTGTGTCTGCCCGGTCCAAAAACATCATAAGCTTTTCCGTCGCGGAAAAAAACTGCCCATTGGTTTTCTTTTACAATAACTTGGCTTCCGTATTTCAGCGATAGCTTGGGAAATCTGTAGGCAATGTCTTCATCGGTTCCGAAATCCCACGCAACTTTTTCAATAATTGGCATTCATTTTCCTCCTAAATGTTTAATGGTCTGAAGCTTTCTTTACGTTGCTGAAGTTTATCCTCAAAGTCCATTAATAAACCCTGGACCTTTCTGATTTCAGCAGATATATTTGTCCAGTTTTCATCTTCCATATTATTATAAGTTTGGGTCACGAGTTGTTTGATGTCTTCAACATCTTTACTTAACGTTTGATCAAAATTGAGTAAATTGAGTACTCTTGCGAGTTCTTCTTCTCTTATATGTCCTTTTCTATCCATCAGACCTGCATATCCATAATCTGCATGTCGGACTTTTTCCATAAGACGATCTAAAACTTGAATAATTTTTTTAAACTTTGGGCCACTGGTTGAAATATTTTTGTTTAAGGCTTCCATATAGATGTCTTCCCATTTGTGACGCATATTACGAAAATCTTCATAAATTAGGTCTCTGAGTTTTTTATCTAATTCTCTCAGATCTTCTTTTGTTCCGTACCCCAAAGTGAAAAAATTCTGGATTCTATCGAGGATCCCCTGTTTGTTTTTAACTTTGTCAATAGTTTCTCGTTCACTCATTTCTGAATCACTCCTAAGTATCTTAAGGTTGCAAAATATATATAAGAATTTGAACTAGACTTCATGCAATATTGAAAAAGCAAACCTGAGGAGTAAACGTTTTTGGGCTTTTTTTCACGATTCAAAACACCGAAAGCAACGGTTACACTAAAAACCAAAAGTGATCATGCTGAATTAGGAGAGAATCTTGAGGGAGTTATTACCGTAGTCGCGCAAGAAGAATTTGATGCAACCGAGATAAGGGCGGAACTTAGATGCATAGAAAAGCGAAGGAAAGAAAGATGGGTATACAATAAACGGTTGAGACGCAATATTAGACATGTATATTGGGATCAGGTTACTTTGCATTCTTCTGATCCTAAAGCTAGTGGTCAAATGCATATTGTTCCTGGGTTCAGGAAAGATTTTCCACTAGTCTTAGGCATTCCTGTCGCAGGTCGTGAATCATTTGATGGAATGGACGCCAACGTCACTTGGTTTGTAAAAGGAGTAGTGGCAGTTGATGATCGTCCAGACGTTACTAGCCAAACAATGGAAGTTCAAGTAACTAGGGCTAGTGCGGTATCAAAGACCCAAGAAAAAGAATTACCGATGATTCCATGCGTATATTGCGAATCTCTTATGGCACAGACTGCGTCGTTCTGTCCGAAATGCGGAGCCCCTCGAAAAACGTAGGATCAACAAATTGCAGGTCACCAGTTAACCAACAATTACTGCGCTCTGCTGATGTTTAGTCTAAATTTCGGCTATATTTGTTGTCTTTTGTTAGATGGTCTTATTCGGTCTGGGAGTGATTCATCACGGTCACATCGAGACTGAAATGACGATTTATCCCGCACATTTTTCTCTTTTTTTGTTTTATAATATTCAGACAAGGAATTGAAATTATGGTTTGTCCAGAATAGATCAAGTCTTTCTATTGGATAATCATTCACCATCTGCCTGAGGAACCGCCTCCACCTGAGCGTCGGCCGCTCCCGCGTCCCCCGCCCCGCCTGAACACAGGAATACCTACATAAAAACCAAATAAAATCATCAGCACTACAATAGCTATT
>WOR8_10004109_pt1 | contig 14207 bp, 14 predicted proteins | sample DeeMarSeWOR38_10_FD_19890 | JGI IMG/M metagenome (IMG submission 19890) | reverse complement strand
GATCAATAATACAATCCCTCTTTTGCCAGGGACATTAGTGAACATAATACCTCCTATGGTATGCAATTCCCGTACACCGTCTGTGTACGAAAAGTCTTAAGTCTCGTCATCGATACTTTTCCGCAGAAGTGCCGAAAAGTAATTCAACCATCAGTATAGTCAGATCCTCTTCACTGTCAATCTTGGTCACGCTGACAGTGGGGAGGGGGGTCCAAAAGGGGGGTTATTAGCATAGGAGGTGTCTTATTGGACCTCCCTCCTTATATCTGATATGCAGATGTCAATATCCCTCAAGATATTGAGCAATTATAATGATATATATGATTTTGTCAACACCAATTTTGCCTTGCCGAGCAGTAAACACATGGGAGCTATTGCTATGTAACCGGCGCCTAACCGGGTACTCCTTGCTGTTTCGCCTAGTACCTCAGTAATACGCCTCCCCAGGTGAATCCGGCGCCAAAGGCGATCATCAACACCAGACTGCCATGGCCAATACGGCCTTGCTGGACTGCCTCATCCAGAGCAATGGGGATTGATGCGGTAGAGGTATTTCCATAACGGTCGAGGTTAACGAGCACCTTTTCCATAGGAACATGCAAGCGCTTGGCCGTTGCCTCAATGATCCGTATATTAGCCTGGTGCGGTATGACAAGATCGACATCTGAAGCGTGCATGTTGGCGGCCTTCAGTGTTTTGACCGCTGCTTCTGACATTGCGCGAACCGCCAGCTTGAATACCTCGTTACCCTTCATTTTGATGACATGGAGTTTCTTATCGACCGAGTCATGGGATGGAGGAAGTCGGGAACCGCCAGCTGGTTGCTGAAGGGGCTCCCATGCTGAACCGTCAGCGGCAAAATAGGATGAGATGATACCTTTCGAATCCTCGGCTTTCTTGATAATGACGGCGCCAGCGCCATCTCCAAAGAGAACACAGGTTGTGCGGTCCGTGTAATCGGTGATCCTTGATAGGCAATCTGCACCGATCACGAGTAGGTTGTCGTAACCGTGACTAATGAAGGTCTCAGCCACGGCAAGGGCATACAGGAAACCCGTACATCCTGCAGATATGTCGAAGGCAATGATCCGTGGGGCGCCGAGTCGTGCCTGCAAAAGACACGCGGTTGATGGAAAAGGCATGTCTGGTGTGGCTGTGGCCACAATGATAGCACCGAGATTCTTCGCCTTGATCCCGGCCGAATTTAGCGCACGCTGCGCGGCAATAGTGGCGAGATCACTCGTTGCCTGATCGTCAGCCGCTATATGCCTTTCCCTGATACCTGAGCGTGTTCTGATCCATTCGTCCGACGTATCGACCATCTTTTCAAAATCGAAGTTGTTAAGGATCTTGTCCGGCGTGTAACTACCGACACCAGCGATTGATGCTTTCATGAGACCAACCTCTTCCGTATTTCTTCGACAATGTTATTTCCTGCACAGGTTTTGGCAAGTTTGATCGCGTTCTTTAATGCCTGAGGCGAAGAATGGCCGTGACACACGATCACAATGCCATTAACACCCATGAGAATGCCTCCACCGTATTCTTCATAATTGAACCTTGCCTTGAGATCTTGTACCGCAGGTTTTACCAGGAACTGGCCAAACTTGCGTCGCATCACGTCATCAACTGTTTCCTTTAGCATGCGCCATATTATATCGATCATGCCTTCAGAGAACTTAAGGACAACATTCCCGGTGAAGCCATCGCAGACAATGACATCAGCAAATCCCTTCATTATGTCATTGCCCTCGATGTTGCCAATGAAGTTCAGGCCGCTCGTTTGAATATTCTCGTAAGCTTTCTGCCGGGTTTCGTCACCTTTTGCGCTTTCCCTGCCGATGTTCAAGATCGCGACCCTTGGTTTCTTCTTTTCGAAGACGAATTCAGCAAAGGCTGCACCCATCAATCCATAGTTGTAGTAGTCAATTGTTTTCGGGTGTATGTTAGCTCCAACGTCGATCATCACCGAATAACCCGATTCGGTAGGGACGGTGATGGCCAGACCTGCTTTGGACACGCCCTCGATCATTCTTAGGTTTATCATGCTGAATCCCAATATCGCACCGGTATTCCCGGCACTGACAACTGCGTCGACCTCTTTGTTTTTGAGCATGTCAACAAGAACGCCGAGGGAAGAGTTTCTCTTCTGGCGTACAGCGACGGCGGGGATTTCGTGCATGCCGACGACTTCATCGGCCAGCCTGAAATCAAAGCCGAGGTTCTTCACGTCGTTTTCGTAATCGCCTTTGCCGACCACGAGCAGGTCGCAAATCGGATCTTCCTTGACCAGCTCCAAGGTGTGCAATTCATTCATCGGAGCATTGTCCGATCCCATTAGATCAAAACCGACTATCAACCCTTCTCCTTTTCTTCCTTAGCTGCAACGACAAGTTTGTCCTTGTACATGCCACAGTTCGGGCAGATACGGTGCGGTAGTTTCGGGCTATGACACTTAGGACATTCAATATATTGCATGACACTGACTTTCTTCTGCGAACGTCGTTTGTTCTTTCTGGCATGTGAATGCCTTCTTTTTGGTACTGCCATCTAACCTCCTATAACAGGCGTGTTTCTTGTCTGTGAAATTTTCATTTTAACACCATCAATGCTACACCGGTGCCGGTGAGTACATACTACGGTATTATTTTTCTGGATAGAGACCGGTTGTGGCAAACCATTTGTTCAGACTGTCAATGCGCCTGCGCTTATCATCAGGCAGTCTGAAAGGTCGTCCGCGGCAGTCGAGCGCTATTCCAACAATACCGCCCGGGACCGTGGTTTCCACCATTTTGCCGCGCCCTTCGCCGAGGTCAAATCCTTTTTCGGGGTGCAATGATATCTTTGCTTTCTCTTTCATTTCGAGGGGGATGAGTTTGATTTCTCCGTATTTGGCAGTATGCTCTTCGGCTTTGCCACCGTTGCGTTCGATCGTTAGCTTCAAGACGTTGCTTCCGTCCTTGCCTTCACCGACCGGCGCAATGCAAGTGCCCAGCGGGATCAAGCAGTCCTTCTTGAAGACCTCGGTTGCCGATTTTTCATGGACCGTGGATAGCACGCCGAGATGGGGCATCATGAAGATCGAGTCGACAGCGAGCCGCGTGATCCCCTCAGGCAGAAATGCGTCAATAAGCATTAATGCTGCTTGATTGCGGCGCGGCGCATGTGATAGGATTCCGCCCGAACCAACGAGCAAGTTGAGGCCCATCAGGTCGATGAGCGTTTCGCCGGTCATGGATTGACTGAAGGCATCAGAGATCGTGCGTTCCTGCTGAATACCCTTCAGCCCGACGGCCATCGATTTATGCTGTTCGAACGCGAGACGTAATGCCTCACGGGCGATTGCCTGTTCGATCTTCAGGTCTTCTAGTGTATGCGGGATCGTGGTTGGTCTTATCATCTTGTTCCTTATTCGGTTTCTCAAGTCACGTTCGTCGATCTCCATCGGTAGCCAACGTACTATGTTTTCGATGCCGCTCTCGGCCAGAACATTGCTGATCGAATAGGACATGCCAAGATTAGCGCTCACCGTGCGGTTGAATATTTCCTGGAATACGGAGAAAACATCGGTTGTGGCGCCTCCAATATCCACACCAATGACCGATATCTTTTCGGTCTTGGCCACGGTTTCGACCATAAGCCCCACTGCACCCGGCGTGGGCATGATCGGCACATCGGTCATCTGCATCAGATTTTTGTAACCGGGCGCATGAGCCATTACATGTTCCATGAACTGATCATGTATTTTGTGCCGGGCTGGATTCAAATTTTCCCTTTCGAGAATTGGTCTGAGGTTTTCAACAACGACAAGTGACGTAGTTTCCTTTAGGGTGTTCAATATCATTTCGCGGGCATCTTTGTTGCCCGCATAGATCACCGGCAGTTGATACCCGACCCCGAAACGTGGTCTGGGATCGGCGGCTTTTATCAATTCGGCTAGTTCGACGACATGCGAAACTGTACCGCCATCAATACCGCCGGACAGCAGTATCATATCGGGCCTCAGGTTTCTTATTCTTTCAATCTTCTGATGCGGCAGGCGCCCGTCATTTGAGGCAATGACGTCCATGACGATAGCCCCGGCACCTAAGGCCGCGCGGGCAGCACTCTCCGCGGTCATGGTAAGCACGACGCCGGCAACCATCATCTGTAACCCGCCGCCTGCTGAAGATGTCGAAACGTAGAAATCCACACCTTCACCGTTCTTTACCTGTTTTATTATGTCCTCACCGTCAAGGATCTTGATCTTCGAGAGTTCCTCGACTTCCATGACCGAATTCAGAACGCCTTTTGTTACATCCTCATAGGGTGATTCCACAGTCGTCGGCGCTTCTCCCCGGACGATTAACCGGTATTCTTCGCCTTTTTTCTCGATCAAAATTGCTTTGGTTGTGGTGCTGCCACAATCAGTTGCCAGAATTCTTTTCGGTTCTTTTCCTTGCATTCCTTTCCTCCTCAAGGCGTTCGATCTCGCAGATCAACGCTTCGATGTTATCTCGGTCCTCCAGCATCGCGGCGATTTCTTCATATTCCCGGAAAGAGAAAAGCGCACGATAAAACGGTTGCATGAAGATCATGAATTGATTTCCCAGAAAGGATAGTGGCTTTGATGATTCCAGGAAAATGATCGCAACTGGCGAGAGCCGGTAGTCTATCACCTTCATGGCGATCTTGTTGATCAGAAATTTCTTACGGTCTTCCGTGACCTCGAATTCTATGTTTTCCATTTTATCTTCAATTCTCTTATTGCTTTTACCTCATCGAGACGGCGCACCGGAGTGTTATGCGGTGCATTTTTCAATATGTCGGGATTCTCATTTGCTTCTTTCAATATTTCATTCATCTTCTCGATGAAAAAATCTAGTGTTTCCTTTGATTCGCTCTCGGTGGGCTCGATCATCAGTGCCTCGCTGACGATCAGTGGGAAGTAGATGGTTGGGGCGTGTAAGCCGTGATCAAGGAGTCTTTTTGCCACATCCAGAGTTCTTATTCCCTTTTCCTTCAATCTTTTGCCAGAGAGGACGCCTTCGTGCATACAGTAGCCAGCATAAGGTAGGTTATAATGATCTTTCAGTGATTGTATGATGTAGTTTGCATTGACGATCGCTGATTTAGAGATGGGTTTCAGTCCTTCGTTGCCCACAATGCGCATAAATGTGTAAGCTTTGACCATCACGAGGAAATTGCCGTAAAAGGATTGCACTTTGCCTATGGAATCCGGAAGGCTTTCATCAAAGTAATAATTATTGTCTCGTTTAACGATGACCGGCACGGGAAGATACGGTGCAAGTACATCGCGCACGGCTACTGGTCCGGAACCAGGACCGCCGCCGCCATGCGGTGTGGAAAAGGTCTTGTGCAGGTTGAAATGGATTGCATCAAAGCCCAGGTCTCCTGGTCGTGTTATCCCGAGCAGAGCATTTAGGTTTGCGCCATCAAGGTATACAAGTCCTCCTTTGCCGTGCACGATGCTGGTGATCTGTTTCACGTTCTTCTCGAAAAGCCCGAGCGTGTTTGGATTGGTGAGCATCAGCCCGGCCACCTCCGCAGTCATAAGTTCATTCAACCGGTTCATGTCAACCAGCCCCTCCTTGTTCGATGGCAGGGTGAGAGGCTGGAAGCCCGAGAAGTTGACGCTTGCCGGATTCGTACCGTGTGCTGAATCGGGTATTAATACGTACTTCCTTGCTTCCTTTTTCTTGTTGAAATGGGCTTTGAACATGCTTATCGCGGTGAATTCTCCTTGTGCTCCAGCGGCCGGCTGCAGGGTGATGGCATGAAGATTGACGAGCGTTTTCAAATATTCGCCGAGTTCATACATCAACTGCATAGCGCCCTGCACGGTTGCTGATGTCTGGAGCGGGTGTATCCTTGCGAAACCACTCATTCGTGCTGTCTCTTCGTTTATCTTCGGGTTGTATTTCATCGTGCATGAACCAAGAGGATAGAGGTTCTTATCAACGTGATGATTCATTGTGGAAAGGTTCACAAAATGGCGCACAATTTGGGGTTCACTGACCTCGGGCAGCGGGGCTGCAGTTTGCCGCCCGTGGACCGTAGGCAGTTTGTAGGACGGGGTATCGTGCTCCGGGAGTGAATAACCCTTGCGCCCGGGTTTGGTTCTTTCGATCAGTAATTCCACGCCTATTTTCTCCGGTAGATTTCAACAAATTTCGCGAACGACCGGTCATAGGTTCGTTCAACATCATCAGGAAAACAGCAAGCAGGAAGCTGCCGCATATCAAGGTGATAACTCAAGCACTCACAGCAGTGTCCCTTGCGCGAGCAAGGGTCATATGTGCAATTGCAGTGGTCAATGTTTTCGCTGTTTTTGCATTCCATGGTCAATTATAGCAAAAAAGAAGGCCATGTCAACTGGACAAAGGCGTATAGAGCATGGTTGACACAGTCCCGGACTTAAGTAAAATTGCTTGAGTTTCACGACGCAACAACCGCGTCGGTTATCGTCATGATGCTAATGGATTTCCTGTTTAAGCAACGAGAGATGTCTTTACATACCAGGAATAGGAGGTAATGTGGCGAAAACAACCCTTCAGCAACTATGTGAATATGGTCAGAGTGTTTGGCTGGATTATATAAGTCGTTCCTTGCTTGATTCCGGAAGATTGAAGCAGTTGATAGAGCAAGGGGTTCGTGGATTGACCTCAAATCCATCGATCTTCCATAAGGCAGTGAGTAGAAGTAGTGACTATGACCAGACCATAAGAGAAATGAAGGGAGTGCGTAAAACTACATTTGAGATTTATGATAACATTACAGTGCGAGACGTCCAGGATGCAGCGGATCTCTTCGAACGGACATATGGGCAAAGCGGCGGGCTGGATGGTTATGTCAGTCTTGAGATCAATCCGGATCTTGCCGATGACGAGGAGAAGACGGTCGCCGAGGGCAGACGGTTGCAGACAAGAGTGGACCGGAAAAACATCATGTTCAAGGTCCCGGCAACTGAAGCGGGATTAAAAGCTGTCACGACCTTGTTGGCGGAAGGTATTAATGTCAATGTGACCCTGATCTTTTCCCTGCAGCAGTATGCGGCCACAGCCCATGCTTATTTGCAGGGTATCGAGACTTTTGTGCAGCACGGCGGCACTGCATCTGATGTGCATTCGGTTGCGAGCGTCTTCGTGAGCCGCGTCGACACCATGGTCGACGATATGCTCCATGCCGGACTAAATGATCCGAAGGATCAAGAAGCGCGGGGGCATGTAGAAGAACTGAAAGGAAAGGCTGCGGTTGCCAATGCGGTGATGATCTATGACAAATATGTTGAGATATTCTCAAGTGAAAAGTTCAGGGAATTGCAGAAAGAGGGCGGTGCGATACAGAGGCTGCTCTGGGGTTCGACAAGCACAAAGAACCCTGCGTACAGCGATACGAAATACGTGACCGAATTGATCGGGAAGGATACGGTGAACACGATCCCTCAAGAGACCCTCGAGGCTTTCCTCGACCACGGTGTGGTTCGTGAAGCGTTGCCAGGCGATGTCCAGAAGGCCCAGGGGATCATCCATGCATTGGGCCGGCGCGGAATTTCAATCGATGATGTGTGTAAAAAGCTGCTCGATGACGGTGTGGTTACCTTCCAGAGAGCATTTTATTCACTTCTGGAGGCTATTGAAAAGAAAACTTCAAAGTTGTAGCATGCAGTAGATATCTTTCACGTGTTGATTGGATACAGTTTCTTGTGTAGTGTTTCTTAGTAGTTAGTTACTGCGTGAAGATGAGTAGGGAGGATCCATGAAAGTAGGAATGAAGGCTGTAGCATATGCCTGTCTCACCATCTGTTTTATTATCCTCGCGTGCGGTACAGTTGCATCGGTCAAGCCAATGGGCGCTGGGAACAAGGCACTTGTCTTTTCTGTCGCCGGTCCCGTAGCGCCGGTCTACGATATTAAAATGCCGATGCCTTATTCGGTTCTGCGCTATCGCTTTGGTTTGAATGATAATACCGATGCATACATCGGCATTCATCCGACCCTGGGGCTGTTTGGCAATATCGGTTTGGACGCTGGCGTGACGAGGCACTTCGCGAGGAGTCTTGGTTGGCGTCCTGGGATATCAGCGGGGATGAGTCTTTACGGTTTCTATGATTTCGTAGAGCTGGGTAATGCACGATTGTATCCTGAATTGTCACTGATCCTTTCGTATGATGTTTCAGAACGGGTGCCCGTAATATACTTCGGTATCGAAAACATGTTTCAGCTGACCAAACCATATGTCGTACCTGTGTGCCTTGTGGGCAGTGAATTCGCCCTGGGTAGCCGGGTGGCACTGTCAGTGGAGGCGAGATGGTATGCGCCGACTGAATCAGGTGACGACCGGGTCGTGGATTACACAATAATACCCTTTGGACAGGGCGCCCTGGGTTTTGCTCTTGGTTTTACGTACTCATTCTCAAGGAGGCAGCAATGAAATCACCGAGACTCTTTATGTTCTTCATATTGTTGCTGTTCTTGAATTGTCCCCGTATTATCAGTCTTGATGATTTCCTTTTTGATCCCGTAGCCGTTGATGAATACTTAAGGCCCGAGGACCTCGCGGAGTGGGGCACGCGGTTCATTATTCCTGATTCGCTCATTGAAGCAGTGGAGCTGACTTCATTGGGGAATAGGATATACGGGTTCTTTGTTAAGGGACACCCCGATTCCGTGGTCAACAATGGCGTGACCATCCTTTATTTCGAGGGTAAAGACGAGAATATCAACCGTTACTGGGTAAGGGTAGAGTATTTCTGGGAGATGGGTTTTAATGTGTTCATATTTGATTATCAGGGCTACGGTAGGAGCGAGGGCACACCTTCGGGTGATGCGCTATTCTCTGATGGCCACGAGGCGTTGATGTATGTGAAATCCAGAACCGACATTGATACTGCAAAAATCGTATTCTACGGCTTTTCTTTGGGAACCTTCGTTACAACTTACGTGGCCGCGGAAGTGGCCCACCCGGCGGCTACAATCATTGAAGCAGCGCCGGCTTCGGCCACTGCTTTGTTGCGCGACTCGGGTTTGTTGAATCTGACTGGTTCATATGTTGTTGACGCGGATTTTGATAATGAGAAAAGGATAGCTTCGATCGGCAGTCCTTTATTCATGATACATAGCAGGGACGACGATTTTGTCGTCTTTGACCGGCATGCGCCTCTCATATGGGACAAGGCGGTCCAGCCGAAAGAACATCTCTGGATCGACGACGCCGATCATGATGGAATCCAGGAAGTCCTGGGTCTGGCGTATAACAACGCCGTCATTGGATTTATAAGGCACTTTGTAATAGACTGAAAAACTGGAGGAATCCGGCAATATCGTTAATTTCTTGACAATACTAAACTTCTGATTATAATAGGATGTCTAAAGGGCGAATAGCTCAGCTGGCGAGAGCGTCTCCCTTACAAGGAGAAGGTCACCCGTTCAAGTCGGGTTTCGCCCATGGGCTTCACTGTAATAAAATAAAAGGAGAGGAATGTGCCAAAGGGGCAGAGAGGTATTAGAGGAGGACTGAGGCCACATTTAGAAGATCCCTATCTGACGAGAAGGAGCTACAAAGAACCGACATTATGCCCGCGGTGCGGTTTGGTCTACCGTCACCGGCGCTGGCAGAAAATGCCCGATTTCGATGTAACTTCTGCGGTCGAACGGCATAAATGCCCGGCCTGCCGTAAAGAAGAAGATCATTATGTGATGGGGATCTTACAGATTTCAGGCAGTTTTTTTGAGCCAAGGCGTGATGAGATCGTGAACATGTTACGAAACGAGGAGAAAAAGAGCCTGTTGCACAACCCCCTTGATCGGATAATGGGTATGTTCAAGGACGGCGCCGGTATGAGGGTCGAGACGACCTCGGAAAGTCTTGCTGTGCATTTGGGACGCATGCTCTATCATGCCTATGGCGGTGATGTTGAGTATCGGTTTTCTGATGAACAGAAGTTGGCAAGGGTTTTTTGGCATAGAGAAAACAAGGAGGATAGATGAAAATCAAGCCACTTTATGATCATATTCTTGTCGAGCGAGTGGAAGAGGAAGTGAAGAAGGGTGGTATCATAATACCCGATACAGCAAAAGAAAAACCTCAGCAGGGGAAGGTCATCGCTGTCGGCAGCGGACGTAGAGATGAAAAAGGCAATCGGATTCCGCTTGAGGTCAAGAAAGGTGATACTATATTGTTCGGTAAATATGCAGGCACCGAAGTGAGGATTGACGACAATGACTACCTGATCATTCGTGAAGATGATATTTTAGGTCTAGTTGAAAAGACGAAGTAAAAAGGAGACAGAAAATGGCAGCCAAAGAGATTAAATTCGGTGAAGATGCGAGACGATCCATACTACGGGGTGTCAAACTACTCTCGGAAGCGGTCAAGGTGACGCTTGGTCCTAAGGGCAGAAATGTTATCCTGGAGAAGAAATTCGGTGCTCCTACGATTACAAAGGACGGCGTCACAGTCGCGAAAGAGATCGACCTCGAGGATAAGTTCGAAAACATGGGTGCCCAAATGGTGAAGGAAGTAGCATCCAAGACATCTGATGTTGCCGGCGATGGCACGACCACGGCCACGATACTGGCTGAAGCGATCTACCGTGAAGGCTTGAAAACAGTGACCGCGGGCGCCAATTCCATGGAAGTTAAAAAGGGTATTGACAAAGCAGTTGAGTATGTCGTTGATGTTTTGAAGAAGCTATCCACGCCGATTAAGGGTTCGACCGATATTGCCCAGGTTGCTGCGATATCTGCGAACAATGACGAGACGATTGGAAAGCTGATCGCCGATGCCATGGAAAAAGTTGGCAAAGATGGCGTGATCACGGTCGAAGAGGCCAAGGGCATGGACACCACACTCGATGTTGTCGAGGGCATGCAATTCGACCGGGGTTACCTGTCACCATATTTCATAACCAATCCCGAACGGATGGAAGCGGTGCTCGAGGATGTTTATATACTGCTCTACGAAAAGAAGATCAGCGCGATGAAAGATCTGGTTCCGCTTTTGGAGAAGGTCGCCCAGAAGGGTAGACCGATCGTGATCATCAGTGAGGAAGTCGAGGGCGAAGCCCTGGCTACCCTGGTCGTCAACAAGATCCGTGGTACCTTATCCTGTGCCGCGGTAAAGGCACCGGGTTATGGCGATCGCCGTAGGGCAATGCTTGAGGACATTGGGGTGCTCACGGGCGGAAAGCTGATCTCTGAGGATATCGGTATTAAGCTGGAAAATGTTCAGGTATCTGACCTCGGACGCGCAAAGCGCATTTCGATAGACAAAGAGAACACAACGATCGTCGAAGGCGCGGGTAAAAAAGATGATATTCAGGCGCGCATCGGCCAGATAAAAAAAGAAATTGACGAAACGACGTCTGATTACGACAAAGAGAAATTGCAGGAGCGCTTGGCTAAGCTGGCCGGCGGTGTTGCGGTCTTGAATGTTGGCGCCGCGACCGAAGTTGCCATGAAAGAAAAGAAAGCGCGCGTTGAGGATGCTCTACATGCTACACGTGCAGCGGTTGAGGAAGGCATTGTCCCCGGAGGCGGGGTTGCATTTATACGTGCCCTGCCAGAACTCGCGAAGAAGAAACTCCCTGATGATCAGCAGATCGGTCTGGAAATTGTCCTGCGTGCATTGGAAGAGCCAACACGACAGTTGGCGGCAAATGCTGGCAAGGAAGGCTCGGTGATCGTTGAGCAGGTGAAAAGGGAAAAGCTGAACATGGGTTATAATGTCATGAGCGAGAAATTCGAAGACATGGTTGAAGCCGGCATCATCGATCCGACGAAGGTCAGCCGCACGGCACTGCAGAATGCTGCAAGTATTGCATCACTGCTCGTTACTACCGAGGCGGTTGTCGTTGAGCAACCAGAAGAAGAAAAACCACCCATGGCGCCGCCTGGCGGATACGGTGGTGAGTATTAATAGCTAGATATTGGAGGTTGGGGTCTGGGAGGCAGGCATTCGAGCCTCCTGACCCTGACTCTCCATTTTGCCGATAATGCCAACCTACGAATACGAATGTTTAGATTGTAAATACACATTTGAGGAATTCCAGAGAATAACTGATAAACCGCTGGATAAGTGCCCTAAGTGCGGCGGACGTGCAAAGAGATTGATAAGTGGTGGCGCAGGTTTGATATTCAAGGGCAGTGGTTTCTATGTGACCGATTATAAGCGCTCAAATCTACCCCAAAAAAAAGAAGAGCGTGGTACTCAGCTGAAAACACCCGATGCAAAACCGAAACCACCTGCCAACGTGTCTGATACACAAAAAGACTGATCGCCTATAAGTGCATCACATGGCAAGATTTCTTATCGTGCTTGGCACGGTGTTCGTCCTGGTGGGGATATTATTAATGATTTTCCCGAAGACTTCTTTTTTCCGACTACCGGGCGATATTATCTTCAAGAAGGACAATTTTGTTTTGGTGCTTCCTATTACGACCGGTTTGTTTTTGTCGATAATTCTAACCATCATCCTGAACATAATATTACGCAGGTGATCATTTAGAGCCTCAGCCTTCTGACCAGTGAGGAAAATAACATTCGAAACACCTGCTCTTTTCTGCGCCGGAGATGCATCAGGTGATTTGTACGCCGGTTTGTTGATCCGGCAACTCAAGGCGAAATTCCCCGAAGCCACAATTCTAGGTGTGGGCAGCGGCCGCATGATGCAGGGCGGCGCCAAACTAGTATTTCATAGCCTGGGTCTGATGACCTTCGGTTTGAGCGATAGCTTTGCGTCATTCTTACGGAACTTGGATACATATAGAAAGATCGCCAGACAATTATGCACTCTGCAACCGCGAACTTTCGTGCCCGTGGCCTACCCGGGTGTCAATCTGCTGCTCTGCAGGCTCGCTCACAGGATGGGCATGAAGGTCTATTATTTCCTTCCGCCGCAGATCTGGGCTTGGGGTAGATTCCGGATATACTTCGTCAGAAAATGGGTTGACGCGATCATTTCAGTTTTTCCATTCGAGGCAGATTTCTATAGAAAGCTAAGAATGCGGACTCTGTTGATCGATAATCCGCTTGCGCGTGAAATGGCAAGGTTCAGGAGGAACGATTCAAGGAGAAAAATAGGTTTCATGCCCGGATCCAGGGCATCTCAAATAAGAAGGAATTTACCGGTTGTGCTGGAGCTTGCCAGGTCCGTAAGAAAGCAGGATAAGGAGGTCGAACTATGCGTACTGGCTTATGACCGGCAACAGTTCCCCAAACTCGGTGAAGAGTTCATAGGGATGCACATTGTCGATGATGATCGCTACCAGACCATGAAGAATTGCGATCTGCTGGTTGTCTGTTCAGGAACGGCTTCGCTCGAAGCTGCCTTCCTGGGTGTTCCCCAAGTATTTTTCAACCGGCCTTCATTCCTGGATTTTCATTTTTTCCGCAGATTCGTAAGAATTGATGAATACAATCTGACCAATATCTGCTACGGAACGGCCGTCGTACCGAGTTTTGTCGACTATCGAAAGCGTAAATTGGTGGAAAAGGTCAGTAGAGTGATTGAAAGAGCGCGTGGGCGTGCTGTCTGATGAAACTTCGGGCGGCCGTCACCCACTTTCTCCCATCACGGTCTCGATGTCTTCGGCAATGGCAGTTTTGAGTGAGTCATCATCCTTGAACTGCTCGATAGCCCGGATGCGCTCCAGCAGTTTTATTTCTACATAGTCACCGTACACTTCCTCGTTGAACCCGATGATGTGCACTTCGAGTAGATCATGACGACAGAACATGGCACCCAGGTATTCGCGTTCGCGGACTGCGACCTTTACCTTGTACACTCCATCCAGAGGTATGAGCTTATGCTGGGGCGTCGTGATGTTGATGGTCGGGAATCCCAAATCCTGGCCGCGACCTTTTCCTTTGATCACAGTCCCGGCTATGGAATATTCACGACCCAAGAGACGATTCGCGGCCTTGATATTCCCCAGTAATAGCAGCTCGCGGATGCGCGTGCTCGAGATCGTACCCTCATCGCCTACCTTTGACAGAATCGCTACCTCGAAATATCGGCGGGCGAGTTGCTTCAGGTGTCCGGCATTACCCCGGCGCATATTACCGAAATGGAAATTCTCGCCGACAACAATGGTCGAGGGTTCAATTTCCCGTGCGATAAGCTGGACAAATCCATCTGGCCCGAGCTGGGCAAATGTGTGTGAGAATTCGAAGTAATAAACGAAGTCGACACCAAGCGACTCGAA
>WOR8_10004107_pt1 | contig 14209 bp, 12 predicted proteins | sample DeeMarSeWOR38_10_FD_19890 | JGI IMG/M metagenome (IMG submission 19890) | reverse complement strand
TTATATGATGATATGAACCGACAAATGAAATCCGAGCTCTGCGCACGAGGCATTTTAGCTGAAAATGTCAAATTGTCAAGCACCGTCCCCTTGACGTGTAGCAAATAGAGCGTATAATACATGGTGGATATTACATTCATTGGCGCAGCGCGTACGGTAACCGGTTCGCTTCATCTCTTTGAACACCAAAAACAGAAATTTCTGCTCGAGTGCGGCATGTTCCAGGGACACCGTGAAGAAGCCGAACGGATAAACAGCACTTTTCCATTCAAACCAAAAGACATCAAAGCAGTAATACTCTCACATGCTCATATTGATCATTCAGGCAATTTGCCCAATCTCGTGAGGCGTGGTTTCGCCGGACCTATATTTTGCACCGATGCAACCAAGGATATTGCTTCGCTGTTGCTTCTCGATTCCGCCAAAATTCAACAGTACGATTTCGAATATCTAAATAAGAAACGCACCGAAAAAGGTTTACCGCTTAAAGACCCGCTGTATACCATAGCCGACGCTGAAGATACTCTTAAACAGTTCGAGGCCGTCCCCTATTGCAGAACCTTTGAGCCAATCCCAGGTGTACGAGCAACGCTGTACGATGCAGGACATATCCTTGGATCATCGGTTGTATTGCTTGAAACCGATGGAACACGCCTTCTGTTCAGCGGCGACCTCGGACGCAAAGATATGCCGATCATAAAAGATCCCGCAAAGATCGAGGATATTGACTACATGATACTGGAATCCACTTATGGCGGAAGGCAACACGAATCATATGCGAACATGCAGGATGAACTAAAAACTTTGATCGAACAAGGTAAGAAGAACCATAGCAAGATCATAATTCCCGCGTTTGCTGTCGAACGCACGCAGTTGCTTGTAACGATGCTTAAGAATCTCTACGAGGAAGGGGTATTGAAAGGCATGCCAGTTTACATTGACAGCCCCCTCGCCACCGATGTCACCGATGTATTCCGCAGGCACCCTGAATGCTTTGACGAAGAAACCTTCAAGATCTTCACCGAAGGAGATCCTTTCAACTTTCCGAGCCTGCAATATGTCGAGAACACGGAGGAATCCAAGGCCCTTAACAACAAATCCGGTCCCATGATCATAATGTCGGCATCCGGTATGTGCGAGGGCGGCCGGGTAACCCATCATCTGATCCACAATATCGGCAATGAGAACAATATGATCATCTTCACGGGATTCCAGGCACGAGGTACCCTGGGCAGAAAGATCCTGGAAGGCACTCCAAAGGTGCAGATCTTCAACGACGATTTCGACGTGCGCGCGAAAATTTATTTCATGGGTGGCCTTTCAGCTCATGCCGACGGGAATGGTCTGCTGCAGTATGTCAGAGATACGGGGAACGGCCGTCTCAAGAGAGTTTATCTGGTGCATGGAGAGATCGAAGAAGCCCGGGCGCTTCAGCAGAAAATCAAAGGCTCGGGCATTGAAGCCGACATACCACAAAGTCACACTCACATAAGCGTTTAGACTGCCTACCAGGAATCGATAGAATATCGGGAGAACTTGACGCCCAAACCTAGCAGGATATAATAACCAATGCGTATTGGACTCATTGGCTGCGGACGGGTTGGCGTAACAATCTTCTCTATATTGCGCACCCGCAACAGAATTGTTGGTGTCTACGATTCAAACGCGAGAAAGCAGAAGACCGCCGTCAGATCGCTTCGCATCAGGCGTAATCACACCTATGAAGAATTGATCAGTCAAAGCGAAGTTCTTTTCATCGCAACCCCGGATGATGCGATCATTAGAGCCTACCACAAGATGCAGCCGTCTCTCAAGGGCCGGAAGTATGTGTTCCATTTCAGTGGTATACTCCCGGCTGATACCCTATCCAAGAAAAAGAACGTCTTCCGGGCCTCGATACATCCTTTTGCAACCTTTCCCAGGATAATGATCGCGCCGAGGAAGAAGCACTTTTTCTTATCGGTTGAGGGCGATCCGCAAGCCATAAAATGCGCACATGCCATCTTCAATTCGCAACATTTCACACTGAAATCTATCAGAAAAAAAGATAAGCCATTATATCACTTGATCGGTGTGTTTTCATCAAACCTTCTTGTTGGTCTTGTCGGAGCGACCTACCAAAGTGCAAATATGATGGGCTGGCGGGAAAAAGATATAAGACACCTGATCTTCCCCATTATCACCGAAACTCTGAATAACATAGAGGAATACGGTTTGAAAGAGTCGTTAAGCGGACCACTCCGGCGCGGCGATGTCAGAACCATTGAAGAACACCTCAAAGCCCTGCAGAAGAACAAGTATCTCCTGAGAGTATATAAATCTCTCTCTGCATACATAATGCACGCAATTATATCGGGAGAAAAAAATCCCAAACTGAAAAAACTATTTAACCAATGATGTCCAGCATTTTTCCTTACAAAAAAGACTGATTTCGGTTACGAAATGCGATTCGGTGACGTCCTAGGGTTTAGTTTGACGACAATCGACCAACGACCAACGGAACGCATTTCGACACCGTCGAACGCCAAACGTTTCAGTGAGTGTTGACTTTCTACCCATTCAGCATAGAATTTGCCGTGCGGAAGTCGCTCATGTTCATATTCATAATGCTGCTTGCGTGTGCACACAAGGCACCGCCTCTATCCAAAGACCGACTTAACCCGAGGCTCTTAAAAGCCACAGCACTCAACGCGCGCCAGTTACAGATATCATTCAGTGAAGAAATCGACACTCTCGCTCTGTTTCCCGACAGCATGACTATCACTTCTTCCCTGGATACCTTAATGGTGCTGCATGTATATCCTTCTTTGTCCGCCTCTGAGATTGTCGTCGCAACAAGCCCCATGAGCAACGTTATCTACGAGATTGCGGGCGCCGTATTTGACAAGGCTGAGAATAGAGGCACTTTTGCGGCCAAGTTCCAAGGTACGACATCTCCGGATACGATCTCACCGTGGGTAGCAGGCTATGCCGAAGGCAGGAATACACGCGAATTCTTCTTGAATTTTTCCGAAGCAATGGATACGACAACACTGATGTTTTCAGTCGTGCCCAAGAGGCAGCTGATCCCAAGCTGGGATAATTATCGCCATGTAAGGTTCGCGCCCGAGTCAGGCAGTGAATCACTCGGTTTTGACACTACATATTACATGTACCTCAAAACTGCACGTGATATCAGCGGCAATCGTGCACAATCCGTCATTACTTCAATAACGCCGGACAGCATATACAGACCGATCAGACTGAAATGCAAAGCACTGCTCGATGAAGACCCGGTAGCAGAAGGAATGGCAATACTCAAAAGGGAATTACCGATTGGAGTCGCATTTGTGAAGAATGGCGAGTTTGAATTTGAAGTCAGGGATTCTCTGTACTTCGATGTCCTGGTTATTACCAGTGACCACAACGGCTCGGCGCAGGTAATGGTCGGCGGGGAAAATATCGTAGAGCTGCAACAAGGAAAAGTAGACATTGATCGTATTATTGATTAGCAGCGCAGCAATTATCATCACGGTACTCCTGTATGCCAAGCAACCTCTGCAACTTACACTACGCACTGCCGCGATCATCCTCATGTATCTACTGATAACCAACGTCACTTTCCATATCACTGCCGAGGAGCAGCAAACAAATCCGGTTGTCGTGATCGACCATTCAACGAGCATGAAAAATCACCTTTCGTCGATCCTCGAACTCGTTTCAGACATCGACACACCGCACGATCTGCTCTTCTCACAAGAAGATCTACTAACGCAACACGAGCCTAAAGAACTGGGCACGTACACAAATATCACCTCTATGATCGAGCAAGCCAAGGCCAGGGATCCGTCGTCAGTGGTTCTGATAACTGACGGTAATCATAATTACGGCACCTCGCCCATTATCCCTGCCGAGGAGTCCAACGCGCCGATATACGTCTACGGTATCGGCGAAGAAACAACACGGGATGTTTCCATAATCGACGTGCAATTTCCAGACTATGCATATCGGGGAGATTCTATAGAAATAACCGCCGTCACCGAAACAGGCGGATTCAAGACTGGCACGAGCGAAGTCATACTTCAAACTGCCGGAGGCAAGATTATCGCAACGCAGCCGCTGCAACTCAGCGACGTCATGGCAAATTCCCGTGTAGAATTCGCGTATCATGCAACCGAAGGCGGTACTACACAATTCAAGGTATATACACCGCCAAAGGCGGATGAAACTTCTTATGACAATAATGAATACGCTTTTTCCATTAACGTACTCGAAGAAAAAATCAGGGTGCTGTATTACACGGACCATATTTCTTTCAGTACAAAATTCGTTCTGAGATCGCTGACTGATGACGTACACCTCTCCGTGTCTGCGATCGCACGCAAGAACCCATCGAACTTCCAACTGATCGGACATGGCAGGGAGATCACGCAATTGCCAGATCTTAGTGATTATGACGTAGTGATGTTCGACAATATAAACCTAGGGCGATTACCCTGGAGCGGCTTTCCCGAGCTCGTAGCTTCGGGCAAAGGCATTGTGATAAGCGGAACAGTGGAGGGCATTACCCCACCCTGGCGGGAGATGCTTCCGATCGGCGTGGCCAGCGGTTCCATGCATGGCAAGTTCCAACTCGACATCACCGAACCATTTTCAGCATTGGATGGCGACAATATCCCGCCTTTCAAGAACATGACCCGTACTGTGGACGCGAAGGATGATGCGGTGATCGTCGCGCGTGCGAATAATCTGCCGCTCATTGCATACCGCTTGCACGGTCTTGGTAAGATATTCCAAATGGGCCTCTTGGATCTCGGAACCTGGCATTTCTTGCGCCACGGCCTGAAGGGTGAAGATATCTTACAAACCTTATTGAGTGATGTAGTACAGTTTGTCTCACCTGCTGGCAAGTATGGACGCCTCGTCCTGAGCACTAAGCGGAAGGTGTATGAGTTCGGCGAAACTGCGCAACTCACGCTCCAGGCTTACGACCGTAATTTCAGGCGTGCCGGTGGCGGTGACTTCTTTGTTGTCACACAGGACCGCACGATCCCTTTTTATGAAACATCAATGGGGAGGTATGAAACTAGTCTTGTCGCTAGCAAGACTGGCATAACCGATTTTCAGGCGCAGGGCGAATTGCTGGGTGAAGAACTCGTGAGCAATCTGATCAGCATCGAAGTACTCGAGAGATCCATAGAAAGCGAGCAACGGCTTAACCGTCCTCTGCTACAAAGAATCGCTACCGTTTCAGGTGGTGAATTCCATACACTGGATGAACTCAAAGAAATTCACATACCCGAGCGAACGAAGAGGACAAGTACAATAATAAATCTAAATTCACCCATCACCTATCTCGTAATGCTCACGCTTCTTATCCTTGATTGGATAATGCGCCGCCGCAGGGGGATCACATGAATCCACACGATCTCGTTGCGAAAGGGCTCTCGCCCGAGCTTGCCGTTTTCCTGACATCAATGCTTCCCATCATCGAACTGCGCGGCGCACTGCCGCTGGCAATAAATCTCTTCAATATAAGCTGGCCAAAAGCATTTCTCATCGCCTACATCGGGAATATGGTTCCGGTACCGCTTATCCTCTGGTTACTTGCCCCCGCCGTCAAAGTACTCTCCAGAATCGGCTTTCTTGGGAAGTTCTTCGACTGGCTCTTCGAACGAACACGGAAGAAAAGCACCAAAGTAATCGAAAAATACGAAGAGATCGGGCTCATGGTCTTTGTAGCAATACCGCTTCCCGGCACAGGGGCTTGGACCGGAGCACTCGTTGCCTTTCTTTTTGGATTGGAATTCAAAAAGTCACTCGCGGTGATCGCGATCGGGGTCTTCATTGCCGGGGTAATTGTGGCCACCCTCTGCTTGTTGGGCTGGGTTGGCGCGGTTATTGCCGGGATAGGACTTGCAGTCCTTGCGGCGGCGGGTTTCTGGAGATTATGATCTCACTAAATCCCTGATAACCTACTAAGTCCCGCCTAGTTTTTGCAGCGGCACACGACTCTTACACAACGGACATTTCTCCTGATTGAAATTGACCACTTCCTGTTTATACACCGAAAAAGGAGTAAAGGGTAGCTTCTCATTTGACCGGTCGATCAGAACGGCCACGCCGACCACTTCACCTCCTTTTTCACGAATTGCATTGAGTGTCTCAACAAGCGACTTACCGGTGGTCATGACATCATCAACGAGGAGCACTTTTTTATTTCTTATATCAAAACCTCTGCCCACAACCCGTCTTCCATTTCGCCCTTCCGCGAACCCGCAGTTGAGATCAAGCTGACGCGCAACTTCGAACGCGATTATGATACCACCTGTGGTCGGTCCGATAACCCATTCTGCATTCTTGTCCTTGAATTCTCGAGCAATGATACTGCACAACTGAGTTGTAGCATCCGGATTCTCAAGGATCCTGAATTTCTGAAAGTAGTATTGACTGTGCAATCCTGAATTGAGCAGGAAGTGTCCTTCTTGTAGCACCTTCAAGTCTTTAAGTAATCGCTCGATATCCATTTTCCATCTCCTTTAGTATTGCCTCGGCAGCCGCGACCGGATCCTCTGCTTTGACGATCGGGCGTCCAACAACGATGTAATCTGCACCGGATTGAATAGCCTCTTTCGGCGTCATGGTTCTTGCCTGGTCATCTTGCGTCACATCCTTCTGCGCCGGCCTGATGCCCGGGGTGACAATCAAGAAATCTTGACCGCAAGACTGACGGATCGGGACGATCTCTCTGGGTGAAGCAACCACACCGTCCAGCCCTGCACTGCGGGCAAGTTGCGCGAGAAAAATAACCTGTTCAGCAAGAGTCCTCTGTACGTTACCAAACAGATCATTGAAATACGCCTCATCGATACTGGTCAACACCGTAATCCCAAGTAATTTTGGCTTTCCTGCATTGCTGCTGCCCGGACCGGTGAGAATCGCCTTGACCGCTTCTTCAAGCATTGAGAATCCGCCACTTGTGTGAACGGTTATCAGATCAACGCCCATATGCAAAGCTCCTTCACAGGCACGCGCAACTGTATTCGGAATATCATGGTACTTAAGGTCAAGCATGATCTTTTTTCCACCTTGTTTCAGATACCTGACGATTTCCGGACCAAACAGGGTGAATGGAATGGCTCCAACCTTATAGCATAGCACGCGTTGTCCCAATCTCTCAACCAATGATTGTATGCGTGTCATGTCACTCAAGTCGAGCGACACAATCAACTTTTCATTCATGAAATACCCTCCTTAACGAATATTCATAGGTGTGTGGGTTGGGATGCTGGAATCAACCACCTTACCCTTCAACCGTCCTTATCGAGCATCTCGATCCTAGCCCTTACGCCATCTTTATCAAGCATCCTAACCTTTACCCACCAACTCTTTTAATTCTCTGATTATCCGCAGCGGTGCGTAGGGATCACGCAATGTCGCTGAGCCGATCGAAACCGCGGAAGCGCCAGCGAGCAGGAACTCATAGGCATCCCGCCCGGTCATGATACCGCCCATACCAATGACCGGCACGCCCAGATTCCTCACGCGGTTAACGCAGAAGAGAGCAAAGGGTTTGATCGCCGGGCCCGACATTCCGCCGGTGATGACAGGTTCTTTTGTGCTGGCATCAAACGCCATCGCATGTAGTGTGTTTATGAGCGAGATCCCATCTGCTCCGGCTTCGACACAGCGCTGACCAATAACCAGTGGATCGCAGAAATTTGCCGTCAGTTTCACGATCACGGGAAGCTTTGTTATCTGCCGAACGCTGGATACTACGCTGCCGCATATCTCAGGATCCCGGCCAAATGCTACCCCGCCCATCTCTACGTTCGGGCAAGATACGTTAAGCTCAAAACCGTCCACCTTTGTGCCGATTTCGGTGATTATCTCCGCGAATTCTTGGCGTGTAAAACCGGCAACATTGACGAAAATCCTGGTTTTCAACTTGCGCATCCGAGGCAGCACTTCTCGGCAGAAAACCCTGACCCCTGGGTTCTCGAGACCGACCGAATTTATGAGACCACATGCTGTCTCATATATCCTTGGCGGAGGATTACCTTTCCGTGGTTTGAGCGTAATTCCTTTTGTGAATATTGCGCCCGCCATATTCGTCACATTCTTATATATCAAGCCATACTCGAAGGTTCCCGATGCAATGAATACGGGGTTCCTGAAATCAAGTCCTAATATGCTACACTTCAAAATCTATGTCCCTCAGTTCGAGGACCGGACCGTCAACACAGATCCTCTTGTATGCACCCTTATACATGATCGCACACCCCAGACACAAACCACAACCACAGCCGAGAAAATCCTCGCACAGTGCATAGACCGGAATCTCGATCTTCAATCTCTGCAATTCAATCAACATGCCCCGGGGACCACATGTATAAACAGCTCCATAATCTTTAAGTTCGATATCCCCGATCGCCGAAACTACCGTAGCGCTCTTTCTGAATCCGTGCTCTGCCACACAAGACACGCTATCGGCCATCCGCGACATTTCTTTGCGAAGAACGAATTCCCCCTTGTTTCGGACACCATAGAGCACGTCAAATGGTATCTTCTTCTTGTGCAGATATTCGGCGAAGAAATGCAGTGGTGCGATCCCAATGCCGCCCGCGACCAGCAATGTTCTCACTCTTTTCGGCCGGCACTTCTTTCCAAAAGGCCCGAAAAGGATGACTGATTCACCTTCCCTCTTCGCGCTCAGAATTCTGGTTCCGCGCCCTACGATCTTGATGACCAACAGCAAGCGCGTACCCTTATACGAAGCGACGCTGATCGGGCGGTTAAGAAATGGATCAATACTGTCACTAACCTGGATCTGAAAAAATTGCCCGGGCATCGGATTGATCCCCGGGTATCTGAATTCCAAACCGAATATATACCGTGAATACCAAATCTTCCTTAGGACCTTAAGGCGGTGAGCACTCACCTTGCCATGCCCTCACTCTCTTTGCTACGGACCGCCATCTGATTCCTTCATCATATTCCTTGCACTCATAGCATATTCAGTACGGGGATAATCCCTGATCAGGGTCAGAGCAAGCCGCGCGCTCAGTGTGTCATCATGAATTACATGCTTTGCGATCCACAAATGCGCATAAAGTGCCTTGGGTGCCCACTTGCTCTCAGGATATTCACTGTAGACCTTCTGGTATCCTTCAATTGCCAGGGGTAATTCATCGAGATCGGCATAATATATCTCAGCAAGCAAGAATTGGGAGCGCACGCTATCAAGAGTATCACTGGTTAAACTCTGAATTCTTTTCAGGACATCGGACTTCTTTCGCGCGTTCAAACCGTATTCACTGTTGGGCGACTTGACCAGTGCTGAATCGTAGTAGGCGACCGCCAGCTCAATGCTATCCGCTTCCTCGAATATTTGTGCAAGCTCGAAATATGCTTCAGCAGCAACCGCAGGCTCCCTGTTTTGAGCCAGTTCAATATAAATATTCTTTGCTTCATCGACACCACCGGTTGCCATGCATAGATCAGCAAGCAGATCTCTGAATGGCGGCTCCACTTCGCCCTCAACAAAATTCCTGCACAATTCATACTCACCTATTTCCAGATAGATCTCGGCAATACGCAGTTTCAGTTCCCGCCGTTCTCTATCCTCCCGAGTTATGTCCAGCAAGCGCCTTGAGGTTTCAAGTGCCTCGGTATACCGCTCCTCTGTGAACTGCGCCATTCCAATGAATCTCAGTACGGTACGCTGTTCATCGTATTTCAAGCTGGCACTCAATAGTGTATCCGCCACTTCATACAGGCGATCATAACTGCCATCCGCATAATAGACGTAGATGAGTGCGATCTGCGCCTTCTTTTTGAATTTGTTTGACCGCATCGCATCTTCAAGCGCAATGATAGCCTGACCATATTTCTTAAGCTTATAATTTGCCAGTCCGACAAGGTACTGGGCTTCCTGGACAAACCCGGATTCCGGGTAATTAAGGATCAAGAAATCGAGCTTCTCCACACTGCGCGCGTAATCACCCTTATAGTAATATGACGCTCCCATGATAAAGAGAGCATCATCAATCCATCCGGTATCCGGATACTTTACGATGATCGATGTGGATTTCTCGATCGCTTTATCCAAATTCTCGGAATCTATGGTCAGAGTGTCATGTCTAACGGATTTCTGGCCCTCACGAAAGTAGTTCTTTGCATTGTATACAGTATTGAAATACGCGCACGAGGAAAAAACTGCAATGAGCAAGAATGTCAATAACAAACGTATTGACACACTTTTCCTAATGCAGTCCGGTCCTCTCAAACGCACCTCATCACGGATTCACAGTCTGAAGCTTCTCACTCCTCGAACCATATGATGCAGTTATTTCTCCGCTACTTGGCAATTCCTATCTGCAGGTTGCGGAATCTGGTGGGCGCCACACCATGGCCGACAAACATGGTTTGTCCGGGTTCTCCCTTTCCGCAGTTTGGCGTTCCGCTCATCCGCCATGAATCTTTGTCCCCAATCGCATCACAATTGTTCCAGAATTGCGGCGTTATTCCCGCATAGGTCGGATTCTTATATATCTTTGTAAGTTTGCCGTTCCTGATCTTTCTCGCAAACTCGCACCCAAACTGGAAATTCAATCGTTTGTCATCAATTGACCAGGATTTGTTGGTCGCCATGAATACGCCGTCGTCAGTATCGGTGATCATGTCTTCAAACTTCCAGGAACCCGGTTCGAGGTTAATGTTCGTCATACGGATCAAAGGAATTCGATTCCAGCCGTCCGCACGCATTGCACCGCTCGATCTTCCTCCAACAATACCGGCTGTCTCGCGCGAACTCAAGTATCCAACAAACAAACCATTCTTGATCAGATGAACACGCTGTCCAGGGACCCCTTCATCGTCCCAGCCAAAAGTACCTAAACCACCGTGTACTGTAGCATCGGCCACAATGTTGACGATATCGGATCCGTACTTCAACTTGTTCAGCTTGTCAATGGTCATGAAGCTTGTGCCGGCATAGGATGCTTCCGTACCCAGCACACGATCTAGTTCGGTTGGATGACCACAAGATTCATGCACCTGCAGTACCATCTGATGACCGTCGAGTATGACTGTCGCCTGTTGCTCAGGACACTGTTCTGCTGCAAGAAGCATTGCTGCCTCTTCGGCGACCCTCGGTGCGTGCGCCAGGAAATCCAAATCTTTCACAAACTCAAATCCTTTTTGACCGTAATCACCATACGAACGGGACTGGAGTTCCCCTTTGTCCATAGCGTAAACCTTTATGTTCCCGCCTGAATAGACAAAATCCTGAGTAAGGAACGAACCCTCGGTGGAAGCAAAATAGATTGTTGTCTTGTAGAACCTCGTGGAAGCCTCGCTCACCCGGACCAGCTTCTGCTTGCGCATTGCCTTGTCACAGGACAGCAGCAGATCGATCTTTTCATGAAGTGGCACGGTCATGGGATCGATCTTGTATTCTGTCCGGTAGCTGCCCTTCTGTGCAGGTAAATCGGTCAGGTGAATATCCTTTGCCCTGACCAGAGCTGAAGCTCGTGCAATACTCAAAGCGTTCTTGATAACCTTATCCGCGACCGTGTTCTTGATCTCGTTTGAGGAAGCAAAACCCCATGCCGAATCCTTCAGGACCCGGACCCCGAACCCTGTGTTTGACGAGTGGGTGATCGCTTCAATTATACCATTCTTGAGCACGATCACTTCAGACTCTCGAACTACGACCCTAACATCGCCGTAATCGACCTTCTTTGCCTGGAGGTTATCAACAATACGCCGCGCAAACTGCTTCATCTATGCTCCTTTTTCTACTATATCCAGATCCGGGGAAAAATCAAGGATTATGCGATCGCCTGCGCACTGCAGGAAACTTCAGTGTAAAAGTCGCCCCTCTGCCTTTTTTTGAGATCACCTCAACGCGGCCGTTGTGTTCATCAACGACCCTCTTGACATAGGCGAGCCCCAGACCCATCCCGTCGGTCTTCCGTGAAAAGAAGGGATTGAAGATCATGTCGACCTCCTGGCTGTCCATGCCCCTGCCGCTGTCCCTGACAACAACATAAACTGCATCATCGGCTTCGCCGGTCTCCACCTCAATCAGTCCTTTGCCTGTGATCGCCTCTTTGGCGTTCTTCAAGAGATTGGCAATTGCTGCTGCGAGCAGGTCATGATCGCCCTTGATTGGAGGCATATCAGAGGTGATTTTCTCTGAGATCTGAATGCGTTTCGGTATCGGCGTTCTTGCAAGAGCTTCCTCCAGCACCTTGTTCAGATCAACATCCGCAAGATTGAGTTTGAGCGGTTTTGAATATTCCAGGATACGGGCGATCAGGTCTTCCATGCTCCGGCATTCTTTGATGATGTCGGCGCCCGGTTTCTTACCTTTTTCAACCAGACGAACCAGTCCTATTATTGCACCGAGCGAATTCCTGAATTCATGCGCAACATAAGAAGAGAATTCAACGAGCATCTGTTCCCGAAGCCTCAGTTTCTTGTATACCTCGTTGAACGTCGCCGAAACGAAATCCTCCTTCTTCATCTCGATGCCAAAATCCTGCGCGAGACCAGACACATATCGCATGGGCAAGAACAAATTGCGCAATAAGAAAAAACCAAGAAAACTAGTGAAGACAAGGGACACCGTGACATAGAAAACATGCCAGCGGAAAATATCACCGAATACCACTGAATAGGCGGGCACCAGTGATACATATATATAGAGCGGCGGGTCTACACTATGATACAGAAAAACATCCTCATCCTGAGCGATTTCCTGAGGCCCGGGTAACTGCCTGAACCGAGCAAGATGATCAGGCGTACCCACTTGGAATGGAATCTGCAAGCGCCGCCGCGAGTCATACAACCGTCTACCCAGCGTATCTGTTATGACCAGATGATCAAGATTAAAAGATTGTGTTAGATTCATCAACAGAAAATCCAGCTCCTGGTGCTGGTAGCCTCTGTTCCAGTAGCCGCGGCAAATGTTAGCGATCGCGGTTATGATACTGCGATCGTAATTTGCGAACTCGCTCCTGAATTGAAAACTTATGTACAGGTTGAACCCGGCCACGAAGAGAATGAGCACAATGAAGACCGTCGCAATCGCACCAATGTCACGTGGATAAGATCCCTTGAATTTCATCATGCTCCGCCTCACCTGATGATCGTGAGACGCCCTTTCCTTCTTTCCACTTTTGTACCTTGTGTTTCGATAACGTAAATATACATCCCGCTTACCACGTCCTCACTCTTCTCGTTCTTCAGATCCCAGAATGCTTGCCGCGAAAAACGATCAACCTCGTATGGTTCCGAATCAAGTAGCCTCACCCTCTCGGCCGCGATATTATAAATGCTCACCTCGAACTGTGGAAATTCGTTAGCGAGCTCCACCGTATCTGAAGGCACGTAAGAAATTATGACCTTCCTACCCCATGAAGGTTCGCGGTCTGCCCGGTAAGGATTGGGGAGTGAATAGATCCTCCCCAGTAGCAGCGGGGTCACCCAGAATGAGGCGGTCACGACCGAGTCGGCCGGTCCGATATTGTATACCCAGACACCGGTCGGGTTACCTGCATAGTCCATGCTCGCTGGCCGCGATGTATCACCAAAACCGTAGGAACGGTCCTTCCAGAGATCAGCAGCACTGCCCGGATTTGTGAGAAGGAAATTTATATCGCCATCGGCCTGCATGATGCCGACCAGCGGGTGATCCTCGTTGCTGTTACTGGCGCGTGAGTCATCGACATGCAGTATGAGCAGGCCGTCGCCCGGCAGGCTACTATCAAATCCTTGACGATACCTGTTCTCTACGAAAAAATATTCCCCGCTTGTACCGGAGTGATCCCAGTCTGGGCCACCAGGGTCTTCGAGCAGACGGTAAGCGACTGCATTCCATGATGCGCATGGAATGTTCTGATTCTCAAGCTTTGACACACCAACCCGATCAACCTCAATTGGGGTCACAAAGCCCAGCTGGTATTTTGACCAGGCACACAAATGAGCGGGCGAAGATCCCGGCGGATCCCGCTCATCTGCTCTGCCCCAGGATCCAGCACCCATTAATCCGAATGCACCGATACCGTATGTTGAATAATCAGTATCATAAAGGTCGGGTAATCCCAGGATGTGTCCGAATTCATGAGCGAAAACACCGACCGTGATTCGTCCGGTATATTGTTCAAATCTCTCGGGTTCCATTGAGTAATGATCAACGTAAACACCATCGTCGGTCATATAA
>WOR8_10004106_pt1 | contig 14209 bp, 10 predicted proteins | sample DeeMarSeWOR38_10_FD_19890 | JGI IMG/M metagenome (IMG submission 19890) | reverse complement strand
GAAACTCGGTCTAAGAGCATAACTGCAGTCCGGACTGATCGAGTGTGACAGATCTTTCGTTTCTAAACGGGTGCTTTAACGAACTTCACTCTGCGGACCACGAGGGTAGCCACTCCCAGGTATGCTCCTACGCAAAGCAGATTCAGATGGTTGATCCCGATCGCGGTCGAAGTGTATTCCATGATCCCACCGACCATCGCTCCAAGTAAGTTGTAGCCAAATGCTTTGCTCGGCTCCTTTGCTTCGCTATATAAGCGGGCGTATACCACTGCAGCAAAGAACACTGGAACAATAAGGGCGGACAGCACGGCGATAATGTTCATGAGTGGATCAGAAACAAGTGTGAGCGTATTGAAGCGCAGTGCCCAATCCGCAATCAGTGTTACGATCAGTGCCGTTAGCGCAAATGGGACACTCTGCAGCCAACCTTTCTGCACGGAATAGGTTGCAGCCAAAATCATTATCAACACCCCGCTGATGACAAGAGTGTTGACTGTCCATGTAGTGCCGATAAGCAACCCGATTTTAGCAAGCAACTTGGTTTCCAACAGCATGAATCCCAAGCCCAATAAGAACATCTCCCAGTCTACGCGAGATACGTTCACTCCCGCCATTCGTACCCCGAGAAAGCTAATTCCTAGGATCATAATCAGCATAGGCACGTAGTTCATCGGGAATCCTCGACGCTTCAGGTACAAGAACGGCCAGTCATCAGTTGTCGGCTCGACTGATCCTTCGCCGACCATGTCTTCGGCGTTATTCGCTACGACATATGGGTGATTCGATAATGCCATGTGGTTCGCGCCGGGTCCGGCAAGCATGACCAAATTGTCACCCATTTCATTTTGTGAATGAACTACTGTCGGTTTACTTCCATTCGCCTGCCACAGCGCATTGTAGACGCGTTCTAATTGCCAACTTTTATAGTAAAAAAACGTGACGGCGATTACGCCATTTGGCGCCAACCGCTGTATGCTCTGCCGGAAGCTCTCGACGGTGTATACATAGTTGTCCAAACGCAAGCTGGACATGGACGAAAACACGGTATGGCTGTCGAGAGCGCCGATGATGATTAGGTCATATCCCGAGTTGTCCGGATTACGAACAAATGCACGTGCGTCTCCGATATGGATCTGCACGCGTTCTGAGGTATAGGGCCTCTCCGGGTGCAATTGTTTGCCGATATCCACAATGGCGGGATCAATCTCGACCGCATCCACATGAGCTACATTGTTGCGCAACGCAGTGGCGACGTCGTTCCCCGCACCCGCCCCAAGGACCAACACACGGGAAAAACGCTGACCGAAAATACGGTACGGCACGTTGTAGTAATCGAGCAATTTGTAGCGCACTTCGGGAGGCATGGCCCCCACGAAGGCGTCACCATGATTGTAGGCGCCCATGAGGGAGTCATAGTTGACGCTGATGTTATATCCAATCGGGTACACACGCCCGTCGTTTGCCCGGAGTGTTACCGGTTCTAGGTCAATACGGTAATAAGGGGACCAGATCAGGTTGGGTGCGGTTTGTAAGAGTGCAATCGCAATGGCGCCCATCATTAGAAATAGTTGCCCCTTCTTGTGTGCAAGCGGAATCATGGCAAGAACTGCCACTGTTAGCCAAACCACCGGCCCTGTGCCTATCCAGCAAAGCAGGGAAAACACAAGCCCGCCCAGCAGACTGAATGCAATGTTGACAATGTATGCTTGCAACGCGGGTAGTTTTCTCAGGCAAGCGCCCACTTTTTCACCCAACGCCACGAAGAGCAAAACGATCAAAATGAACACTCCCGCCAATAACGCCGAGCCTTTCAACATCTGCAGCACGGGATTGTGTAATGAACCCCAGTTTCCAATCAGGTATAACTCGAACGGATCGGTGAAAACTACGTGCGTATATCCCAGCGGACGTGCCAGACAGACAACCGAGACCGTCGCTAGCAGAAGAAACGGTGAATACCGAAAGGTATTACATGACCGGCCCGCCAGCAGACAACCGATGCCAAAGCCGAGAAAAGCCGCAAGGAGAGGGAAATTCTTGAAGTATGCGAAAATACGTATCTCAGAGGCCAACCATCGAATTACTAGCAGTTCGAGATAAATTACCAGGAAACTGATTAGCGCCAGAGAGAGGTATATTTGACGAATTTGGATTTCGAAAGCAGGGTGTTCGCCGGGAACCCTCTTTTTACGGACATTTCCGTCTGGCTCTTCCATAAGGAAGGCATTATACATGGGCGCGACTTATTTCCCCTCCGGGAAATTTAGCGAAAGGTTCCCTTTTGCCCTCCCCCTAAAAGATGACCATCTGCACTAGGGGATTGGGTCATCGCCACGATACAACCCCATTCTGTCACGGCTGGAAAGATGGCTGGAAACCGCCATATCGGAAAGAACTCGGAAACTAACAATCCGTAACCTATTGATTTGATGGAGCCGACGGCCGGGATTGAACCGGCAACCTGCTGATTACGAATCAGCTGCTCTACCGTTGAGCTACGTCGGCCCTGGGAAGTGCAGAGTGGATCGCGACTAATAAGCGTATGAAAACCGTTCCCCGGAAGTCAAGCATTTCAGGACTGCTCGATCTGGTACTGCTCGACGTGGAACTTCTCGGTGGCGGAAATGTTCACCTTCATCCCGAACCGGTTCTCGAGCAACTCGATGAACCGGCGGTGCTCGCCGAACATCTCCTCCGCGAGCGCCGGGTGGACGTACAGGGAGACCTGCTTCCCCGCCAGGATGGGCGCCTGGCGTTCGAGGGCGCGGAAGATCTCGTAGCAGACCGTTTTCTTCGACTTGATGATCCCCTCGCCGGAGCAGTACGGGCATGCCTCCGAAAGCGAGCGGGAAAGGCTCTCCCGCACACGCTTTCGCGTCATCTCGACCAGCCCGAGCTCCGAAATCTTGCAGATGGTCGTCTTGCTCCTGTCGTCGCGCAGCGTTTCGACGAGCGCCTGGTACACCTTGTCCCGGTTCTCCTCGTTCTTCATGTCGATGAAATCGATGATGATGATGCCGCCGATATTGCGCAGGCGGAGCTGGTAGACGATCTCCTTCACCGCCTCGAGGTTGATCTTGACGGTCGTCTCCTCGAGGGAAGTCCGGCCCACGTACTTCCCCGTGTTGACGTCGATGACGGTGAGCGCCTCGGTCTGCTCGATCACGATGTATCCGCCGCTCTTCAGCCACACCTTCTTGTCGAGGGCCCGGGCAAGCTCGATCTCGATGCCGTAATGCTCGAAGATCGGCTGGCCGCCGTGGAAGAGCTCGATCCGATCCCGGAGGCCGGGGAAGAACTGGGACGCGAAGTCCTGGATGCGGAAGTACTCCTCCTTCGAGTCCACGACGATCCGGTCCATCTCCGCGGTGAACATGTCCCGCACGGCCCGGAGGGAGAGGGAGAGTTCCCGGTGGATCAGGGCGGGCGCGCTTGCGGCCTCGCCCTTCTTCCGGATCGTATCCCAGTGCTGGACCAGGTAATCCATGTCCGCCTTCAGTTCGGCGTCCGTCCTGCCCTCCGCCGCGGTGCGGACGATGGCTCCCATCCCGTCCAGGCGAATTTTCTCCACGATCTCGTGGAGCCTCATCCGCTCGTCGGGGTTCTCGATCCTCCGGGAGATGCCGATGTGCCCGGACCAGGTAAGAAGGACGAGGTACCTGCCGGGGAGCGTGATGTGGCTGGTGATCCGCGCACCCTTGGTGCCCAGCGGTTCCTTGGCGACCTGCACGATGAGGTGCTGCCCCTCCCGGATCAATCCCTCGATCGGGGGAATGTATTCCTCTTGCGGGAACCTGGCGACGTGAATGTCGATCTCCTCGGCAAGGTCCTCGTCCCCGTTTTCGTCGGAGTCGAACCCGAGCCGGGGGGTGACGAAGTCGCCGGCGTACAGGAACCCCGCCTTCTCCATGCCGATATCCACGAAGGCGGCCTGCATCCCCGGGAGGACGCGGATGACTTTCCCCTTGAAGATGTTGCCGATGATGTTCCTGTCGTCGCCGCGTTCGAGGAGGAACTCGACGAGGATCCCGGACTCGAGCGTCGCCACGCGCGTCTCGTACGGGGCGGAGTTGATGACGATGAGCTTGTTCCCTTTCTGCATCCTATTCCTTCCGGCGGGGAACGAGATCGGACGACACCTTTGTTACCGAGTAGAGACTCGTTGGAAGCGAAATCCCCAGGATCGCCCCCGCGGCGTCGAGCGGCCGGGACCCTTTGCCGGTCCCATGGATGATTGTAATGAAGAGGCCCTCGCCGTTCACCAGAAAATTGGCGACCAGCGGTTTTAAATCGATCTCGGATCTGCGTTCCCCCTTCTCCACGAGCAACGGAAATCCGCCGGATGCGCGAAATGCCCGCCATGCCGCTTCCACCCGGTCGGGGGTGATCTCCTCCGGCATCCGGTGCGGAGGGACGGGGAGAATCGCGTAGCGGCAGGACAGGTCGAAGTCGGAGACCCGCGGCGCCCCCGGAGGCACCTGACGGACTTCCCGGAGGGAAATCCCCCGGGGGAGGCAGGAAGGGAGCTTGCTTTCGATTTCCGCCAACGCAACGGGAAGGCGGAACTCCGCCTCCACGAACTCCGCGAGGCTTTCCGTCCCGACGGGGAGGGCGTGCGAGAAGGAGAGCCGGGGGGCTGGGTTGAACCCCTGGCTGTAGGCGACGGGGAAACCGGCCCGCCGCAGGGACCGCCCCCAGAGGGACTGGATCTCCAGCCCGCTCAGGTATCTTGCCGGGCCCTCCTTGGCATACCGGATGCGGACGATATGGCGGATCCCGTCGTTCCCGCGGGGAGATTCGCCCGGACCCGGCAAGTGCTCCTCTCCCCGATCTTCCCGGACCGGACCGGGGGAGTAGGTGATGTTTGCCAGGCGCGGGGAGCAGACACCGCATCCCCCGCACATCCCGTTCGTGCGGCAGTCGGGCGTCGGTTCCCCGGTGCGCATCTTCTCCCGTTCGGACAGGAGGAACTTCCGGTCGATCCCGGCGTCCACCATGTCCCAGGGCAGCGGGGCCTGCGGATCCAATTCCCGCCGGTACTCGGCAGGGTCGATCCCCGCTTCCCGGAACGCCTCCCTCCACGCGTCCGGGCGGAACTCCTCGGTCCACGCATCGAATCTCGCGCCCCGGCGATAGGCGTGAAGGATCGCCGCCGCGAGGCGCCCGTCCCCGCGGGAAAAGACGCCCTCCAGCTCGGAAACCTCCGGGGAGTGATACTTGACGTCCACGTTCCGGTCCCGCCCGACCGCCGACCGGATCATCGCCACGCGCTCCCGGGTCTCCTCCTTTCCGATCTGGCGCTCCCACTGGAAGGGGGTGTGGGGCTTGGGGACGAACGAGGATACGCTCGCAGTCACGGAGTTCCGCTTCCCGTGCCGGCGGGCGACCGCCGCCACCTTCCGGACCAGATCCCCGATCGCGCGCACGTCGTCCGCCGTCTCCCCCGGGAGCCCCACCATGAAGTAGAGCTTGAGCGTCCGCCACCCGTTGGCGAAAATCCACTCGGCCGTCCGCAGCAGGTCGGAGTCGTCCATTTCCTTGTTGATCGTCCGGCGAAGCTTCTCCGTTCCGGCCTCCGGGGCGAGCGTGAATCCGGTCTTGCGCACCTTCCGGATCTGGCGCACGGTGTTCTCCCGCAGGGCGTCCAGTCGAAGGGACGGGAGGGACACGGAGATCCTCTCGGGGGAGAGGGTCTCCATGGCGTCGGTGATCAGACGGTCGATGCAGCCGTAGTCCGCGGCCGAAAGCGAGAGCAGGCCGACCTCGTCGTAGCCGGTCTTCGGCGCGACCTCCTGCAGGTGCCGCAGCAACAGGAGCGGGTCCCTCTCCCGGACGGGCCGGTAGACGTATCCCGCCTGGCAGAACCGGCAGCCCCGGGTGCACCCCCGGGAAATCTCGAGGCTCAGGCGGTCGTGCACGACGCGCATTGCGGGAAGGATGGGCGATGGGATCAGGGGGGAATCCTTCAGGTCGGGAAGGATTCTCCGGGAAACCGTCGCCGAAATTCCCGGGACGTAGACTCCCTCGATCCGTGACAGCCCGCGGAGCAGTTCGTCCCTGTTCCCCTGTTCCGTTTTCCGCTTTTCCACCCGATCCACGATTTCCAGGATCGCCTCCTCGCCGTCGCCTACGAGGAGAGCGTCGAAGAATTCCGCCACGGGCGCCGGGTTGAGGGTGCAGACGCCTCCCCCCAGGATCACCGGATCCCCCTCCCCGCGCTCCCCGCGAAGAAGGGGGATTCCGGCAAGGTCCAGCATGGCGAGCACGTTCGTGTAGGTCAGTTCGTAACTCAGGGAAAACCCGAGCACGTCGAAATCGCGCGCGGGACGGCCGGATTCGAGCGAGGCGAGGGGCAATCCCGCGGCTCGCAGGTGCTCCTCCATGTCCCTTCCGGGCGCGAAGACCCGCTCGCAGAGCGTATCCCTCCGGGCGTTGAGAAGCTCGTGGAGAAGGAGGATGCCCAGATGCGACATCCCGATCTCGTAGACATCCGGAAAAGCCAGGAGGATTCGGCTGTGCGCCTTTTCCCAGGGAAGGAGAGACGGTCTTACTTCGGCGCCGCTGTATCGCGACGGTTTCTTCACGTGGCCAGGGATGGTTCCCATCGATCCTCGTATCCAATATTTTTTTGAAATATCAACCCGTTCACGTTACATTAAACCGGATGAAGAACGTGTCCCCGATGTTCGGATCGTGCGCCTCCTGCTGAGCCAGGGAGCGGAGTTCTCGTTCCGCCCGGCGGAGTTTTTCGGGCGGGAGGAGGAACTGGCCTCCCTGCTGCGGGTGTGCCTCGAAGGGAAGTCCGGCATCGGAGCCTCGGTGCTGATCTACGGCCCGCCGAACATCGGGAAATCCTCTCTCCTGCTGAAACTCAAATCGGAGCTGAAGTCGCTGCCGGAGAGCACCGCGCCCCCGTATCCGTTCCCGTTCTATTATTCGTTCAGCAATATCCTGTCCCACCCGTTGGCCCTTTCCCAACACTTCCTCCAGGAATACCTCTGGCAACTTCTTGTGTTTCTGGGGGATTCGCCCCCCGCCGTGTTCGACCTCGATGCGTTGTGCGAGAGCCTGACCGCTCGCGGGCACATGGAATGCCGCGATTTTCTGTCCGCCCATCGCCGATATTCGGAGAAGGGGGATGGGCTTTCCGCCCTGGCGAACGCCATCTCCTTCCCGTTCGCGACGGGGGGGGACCTGCTGTATCCTGTGTTTCTCTTCGACGACTTCCAGTATACGATTAAACTGCAGAACATTCCCGAGGGCGCGATCTTTTCCATCCTGCGCCCCTACATCAAGTCCGGCCATTTCCCCATGATCGTCTCCGGTTCGTCTCCCGGCCACGTCACGTCATCGCTCAAGCGGGAAGGGCTGTACGGCTCGTTCCAGCTGCTCGAGGTCGGCGGACTCCTGCCGGATGCCTCGGTGAGGGCGTGGGGCCCTCTCTTCGAGCGGAGAAACATACGGATGCCGGAGCATCTGAAGGAACGCGCGGCGGCCCGGCTCGGCCACGTTCCCATCTACCAGAGGATGTTCGCGGAGGAGGTCTCCTTCCGGAACTCCCGGATCGAGGACGAGGTGGGGTTCGAGAACCTCTTCGCCCTCTCCATCACGGAGGGGAAGCTCAACCGGTACTGGCGGGAATTTTTCGAGAACGCCATCCCGGACCGGGGGAAGCGGGCCCGCGCCATCAAGTTCCTGAAGCGGGTCCTGTACGACCAGTTCCCGATCGATACGTTCGAGGGAGCGTTCTCGCTGATGGGGACCACGCCGGAGGAGGGAGCCGAGATCCTTTCCGCCCTCGAGTTCAAGGGGCTGCTCCGTTCCGATTTCGAGCACATCCAGTTCGTCGGCGATCCCGTCCTTGCCGATTTCCTCTTCTGGGCTTTCGAGCGAGGCGTCCTGGGCAAGAACACGTCGCAGGTCGCGGCAGGCATCGTGCAGGCGAAGATATCCCGGGGTCTGCCGGAAAGGACCCGGGAGGAGCACGAGGGGATCGCCGAGACGGCGAAGGAGATGATGCGACGGTGGGATTGCCGGGAGGTGCCCACGCTTCTGTTCGACTTCGGGAGATTTCACGAAGCGTACAAAGGGAAGGGCCTCCTGGAAATCGTGATCGGCCTGGATGAGGACACGAGGAAGATGCGGCTCCCCAAGATCAGTTCGGTGTCGACGGGGTACCGGACCCTCCGCGGCGGGAGCCGGTTCGACTTCGACCTCGTCGCGTACGGGTTCCGGGACGGGGATTTCTCCGAGGAGAATCTGGTCATCTGGGCCGTGGACGTCAACACGGAAAGGACGCTCGGGCAGGCCGCGGTGGAACATTTCGAGAATCGATGCCGGCTTCTCAGCCTGGAGAAAAGCCTGAAGCCGGGCCAGCTCCGCAAATGGATTCTCTTCAACGGATCCGCAGACGCTTCGGTCGTGAAATCGGCGGGCCTGTACGGCATCCATCTGACCCACCGGACGCAGATGCGCCTTTTCCTCAACCTCTTCGGGATGGAGGAACTGGAGAAGGGGCAGGAGGAGAAACGGCCGCCGGATGCGCCGGCGGGCGAGAAGGCGCTCGAGTTCGAGCTCGTGCTGCCGATGAAGGCGGACGCGGAGCTCGTGGCCGCCCGTGTCGCGGAAGAGATTACGTCCTACGCGTCGGTGGACAAGGACACGGTGGACCGGATCAAGATGGCGATCATCGAGGCATGCATCAACGCGTTCGAGCACAGCGGGTCGGAAACGGGGAAGGTACACCTGCGGTACATCCTCTCCCCCGAGCGGATCGAGCTGTTCGTCCAGGATGAGGGCAGGGGGTTCAGCCCGTTGCAGGCCGGGGACGAATCCAGGCGAAACCGGGGGTGGGGGCTGAAGCTGATCAGCGAACTCGTGGACGACGTGGAAATCACCACGGGAGAAGGTGGGACGACCGTCCGGATGGTGAAGAATCTCCGGCCCGGGAGCGACGAGGACCCGACCACTGCCGGAGACGAGGGGTGATGACGTGGACAATCGGACTGTGAGAACGCGCGAGGCGGGCAAGGGGACATCCGTCGTGTACATCAACGGCTACCTGAACAGCCTCCTGGGCGAGGAAGTGGCGCAGGTGGTCCACGAGGTTCTGGATACGGGGAGGCCGAGAGTGGTCCTCAACTTCGAGGGGACCCGGCTCATCAACAGCATCGGGATCTCCTTCATCATCGGCATCGTGGAGCGGATGACGGAACGGGACGGCACGCTGGCGTTCTGCTCGCTGAACAGGATCAACCAGGAACTCTTCCGGCTGACCGGTGTCTCGAGGCACATCCGGGCATTCGATTCGGAGGAGGAGGCGCTCGCCTTCTTCGCCCGGTCCTCCTGAAGAAGCCGACCTAGGGGATCTTCGCCAGGATGGTCCGCAGGGAGGCGACGGACCTTTGGAAATGGTCCTCGCGGTGCGGCTCCACGGTGAGGATGGGGGTCGCCCCCGCGTCCCCGGCTGCGAGCAGGAGCCCCCGGAAGTTGATGGACCCCTCCCCCGCGGGAAGATGGTCGTCCCGGAGACCGCGGTTGTCATGGATGTGCATCTCCCGCACGTCCGGACCGAAGGCCGCCAACCATTTCTGGACCGGGAGGCGGGAGAAGAGGACGGCGTGGGCAGCGTCGAAGCAGATCCCGAGGCGACGTGACCCGACGGCCGCCCGGAGCCGGAGGAGATGGTCCGGGACATCGTCGAAGACGTTTTCGAGGTAGACGTCTACGCCTGCCCCTTCCGCCGCCTCCGCCACTTCGGAGAACGTCCTCTTCGCCTCCGCCAGCCAGGCTTCCGCGTTGAAGTCGAACAGCCAGTCCGAGTACCCGCCGTGCATCACGATTCCCAACGGCCGGAACAGGGGAGCGAGGGAGATGGCCTGTCGCAGGCGGCGCACGGTTACGCGCCGGATCTCCTCGTCGCGCGCTCCCGGACAGAGGTCGTTGAAGGGGGCATGGAACGTGGTGGTGGCGATGCCTGCCGACCGGAGCGACTCCGCCACCGCCCCCGCGGATTCCGGCGTGAGCCGGTCGAGCGTGCTGCCCGAAAAGTAGATCTCCGGACCGACCCCGGCCCGGGAAAGGCGTCCGGGCGTATCCTCCTTCTCCAGCATCGGAAACGGTACCGTGCAGTGAATGGTCCAGCCCATCCGCTTCGCGCCCCCCGGTGGCCAACGTGAACGACCGGGTGAAGATACCGTATCGGGGAGCCCTCCGCAACCGGGCCGGTGCCGGGACGGCGGAACGAAAGGAAAACCCTTGACATGGAAGGGTATACTGCATACAGTAACGGACAATCCCCCGAGGTCGGAACCAGTGCCAAAACTGAAGATTCAGATCGATAACCACTTGACTCTGAGAGAGAAAATCGTCGAGACGATCCGCAATGCGATCGTGAACGGGCAGTTGCCCGCCGGTTCCCGGGTCGCGGAGCCGGACCTCGCCGACAGGTTCGGCATCAGCCGGACCCCGATCCGGGAAGCATTCCGGCAGCTGGAGACGGAGGGGTTCATCACCGTCATTCCCCGGAAGGGGGCGGTCGTGGCCTCCCTTTCGGCCAAGGATGTCTCCGACTTCTACGATCTGAAGGCGGTCCTCGAAGGCTACGCAGCCCGCTCCGCGGCGAAGAAACTCACCGAGAAGGACATCGCGAAGATGGACTCGGTGAACCGGCAGATGGAGGCTGCCGCGGGCAGGAAGGAAGTCCGGAAGGTCCTCTCCCTGCACAACGAGTTCCACGACATCTTCCTGAAGGCGTGCGGAAACGAAAAGCTTCACTCCATCGTCCAGAATCTGGTGATGCAGTTCCAGAGGTTCCGTCTGATCCTGGCGATGCCGGGACGGATCGAGGGGATCATCCAGCAGCATCGGGAAATCATCGAGGCGTTCCGGGAGCAGGACGAGGCGCTGGCGGAATCCCTCGTCCAGAAAAACGCCTTCTACGGGAAGAACATTCTCCTCCAGGAACTCGCCAAGGGGTAACCCCCCGGCATGTCCGCACCGGACAGTCTCCGCCAGATCCCCTCCGTCGCCTCCCTCCTGGCACGCGACGAGATCCGCTCCCTCCTCGCGCGGCATCCGCGGGCGGTGGTCCTGGATGCGATGAGAAAGCTCCTCGACGCGTACCGGAGCGAGGCGCTTCGGACGAAGGGGGAGGGGCGCCCGCGAGAGGAATGGACATCCCTCCTGGTCGCCGCCCTTCCCGGCGTGGTGGCCGCAGGCGAGAAGATCCCGCTCCGGCGGGTGATCAACGCGACGGGCGTCGTGGTGCACACCAACCTTGGCAGGGCCCCTCTTCCCGAGGAGGCGATCCGGGCTGTCTCGGACACCGCTTCGGGGTACTCCAACCTGGAGTTCGACCTCTCCGAAGGAACCCGCTCGCGGCGGCTCGTCCACGTCGAGGAGATGCTCCTCGCGCTCACGGGGGCGGAGTCGGTCCATGTCGTGAACAACAACGCGGCGGCGGTGTTCCTGTGCCTGGCGGCTCTCGCGCGGGAACGGGAGGTGATCGTGAGCCGGGGGGAGCTCGTCGAGATCGGTGGCTCCTTCCGCATCCCGGAGATCATGGCCGCAAGCGGGGCGAACCTCGTGGAGGTGGGGACCACGAACCGGACCCGCCTCGCCGACTACGAGAGGGCGGTCGGCCCCGCGACGGCGCTGCTCCTGAAGGTCCATCCGTCCAACTTCCGCATCACGGGGTTCACGGAGGAGGTCCCGGCGGCCGACCTCGCAATCCTCGGGGCCAGGCACGGAATCCCCGTGATGGAGGATCTGGGGTCCGGGGCGGTATTCGATTTCGGGGCGGCGGGCATCCCCGGGACGCCGACCATCCGGCAGGCGCTTTCCGAGGGCCCGGGTGTCGTCACCGTCAGCGGCGACAAGCTCCTCGGGGGGCCGCAAGCAGGGATCATCGCGGGCAGGAAAGGGCTGGTGGAGCCGCTGAGGAAGCACCCTCTCTCCCGGGCGCTGCGGATCGACAAGCTGTGCCTCGCCGCCCTCGCCGCGACTCTTCGCCTGTACGCCGACGAGAAAAGGGCGGCCGCAAGGATTCCGGTTCTGGGAATGATCCTCGAGGGGGAGGGGACGACGCGGGCGCGGGCGAGGAAACTGATCGCAAGGGTGAGACGGCAGGAGGCCCGCATCGTGCGCCGTGACGGCGTCTCCCCGGCTCCCACGGCACCCGCTCGGGGAGAAGCTCCGTCGGGGAGCGTGGGGCTGGCCCTGCACGTGGAGTCTTCCTTCTCCTCTCCAGGGGGGGGGGCGATGCCGGAGGTCGGGATCCCGACCGCATGCGTTGCCGTGTCCCACGCGCGGGTCCGTGTGGAGGAACTGGAGGCAAGGCTCCGGAAGGGGGACCCCCCCGTGGTGGGCAGGATCGCCAGGGGCAGGCTCCTTCTGGACATGAGGACGGTCCGGGACGGGGAGCTGGCGGGGCTTGCCGCCGCCCTGATCGCCGCGGCGCACGGGACCGGAGAGCCCTAAAGGATTGACCCGGGGCGGAGGGGTGGATACAGTGGTTCTGGAAAACGCGATCCGGGGGACAGATGCTTAACTCTGGCGTGCTTGTTCTGAACCGGGCCTTCTTCCCCGTTCACATCACCAGCGTACGACGCGCCTTCTGCCTGCTCTACGCCGACATGGCGAGGGCGATCAATTCCCAGTACGAACTGTTCGATTTCACGTCGTGGAGCGAGCTCTCCGTCCACACCCACGACGAGGCCATCGGCCTGGTGGGGAGGATGATCCGGGTTCCCCGGGTGGTGGTCCTCACCGCCTACGACCGGGTTCCCCGGCGGAACGTGCGGTTCTGCCGCCGCAATATCTTCGTGCGGGACCGGAATACGTGCCAGTATTGCGGGAAAGCGTTCCCGACGAGCGAGTTGAACCTCGACCACGTCGTTCCCCGGTCACGGGGCGGCATCACGACCTGGGAGAACATCGTCTGCAGCTGCATCTCCTGCAACAAGCGGAAGGGGGGGGAGCTTCCGGAACAGGCGGGGATGCGCCTGATCCGCCGCCCGACCCGGCCCCAGTGGGCCCACCAGTTCGCTTTCTCCCCCCGTGCGTCCATTCACCGGGAGTGGCTTCCCTTCCTGTCCATCGTCGACTTCACCTACTGGAACCTCGAACTCGAACATTGAGGGGATCTTCCGGGGAAAAGGGCCGCGGAGTCCGGGAAACGCTGATCTTCCTGGTCGGCCATCCCCTCTCCCATTCGTTGAGTCCTTCGATGCACAACGGCGTGATCGGGCGCCGGAAGCTTCCCCTCCGCTACGTGGCGTTCGACCTTTCCCCGGGAAGCCTGCCCGATTTCTTCCGCGTCGTCCGGGCCGGGAACTTTCTGGGGGGTAACGTCACGATTCCGTACAAGGAAGAGGCCGCCTCCCTGGCGGACGGGGTGTCCGAGGCGGTCCGCGTGTGCGGGGCGGCGAACGTGGTGCGCGTCCGGTCGAACCGTCTCCTTGCGGACAACACGGACGGGCGTGGACTCCTTGCCGCGCTTGCGGGGGCGGGATGGGGAAGGCGGTTTCCCCGCGTCGTCCTCCTGGGCGCGGGGGGATCGGCCCGCGGGATCGGCTATGAAATGGCGCGTGCGGGAACGCGCGAACTGGTGATCCTGAACCGGACGCCTTCGCGCGGGGAAGCCGTAGCCGAGCGTCTCTCCCGCAGGTTCCCCCGGACGACGGTCACTGCCTTGCAACTCGAGCCCCGGGCGATCGCCCGGGAATGCTCCGGAACCGATCTGGTCGTCCAGTGCACCTCGCTGGGCCTGACGGCGGAGTGGGGTTCGTTTCCCCTGGAGGCGCTAAAGAAAGGCACCCGGTTCGTCGATATAGTTTACCAAAGGGGGGGGACTTCCCTCGTCAAGGCTTTGCGCAGAAGGGGGATCCCCGCCATGGACGGCCTGCCGATGCTTGCGTGGCAGGCGGCGCTGAGCTTCGGCGCCTGGACGGGGATCGATGTGACGGGGGAGGAGTTCCTGTCTCTCGCCCGCAGGGAGCTGGCCCGGAGATGAACCCGGAAGGGGATTCGTGCTTGACAAAGACCGATAAAATTTATAAATTTTGCATAAATTAAGTATAATTAGGTGAATTTAATATGTCCGTAATGGCCACGAAAATCGGAGAGATGCTCCTGAAAGGGAACCTGATCACCCAGGAGCAGCTCCGGACCGCCCTGGAGACCCAGAAAAAGACCAAAGAGCGGATCG
>WOR8_10004103_pt1 | contig 14212 bp, 10 predicted proteins | sample DeeMarSeWOR38_10_FD_19890 | JGI IMG/M metagenome (IMG submission 19890) | reverse complement strand
ATCCCCATCTTTTCTTTTGAAGATTTCGAATAATTCTCTGTTTGATATCCTCAATATCGAGTGCTCTCTCTTTCATGTAAGATTCGTGTGATAATATCATTTTGCTCTGATATTTTGCTATTTCATCATCAACAATGTACTCAGGCTGCTTCTTTTCCTCTCTAATTCTGGAAGTAATTGCTCCCAATAAAATCGGATCATCGAGAATCATCAACTGAGCTTCAAAAATTGCTGCACGTACATCATCCATTTTTTCCCGGGCAATAGTAAAAATCTTGGTTAATTCTTTTTTGGATTTTGCAAGTGCTTCGTACAGGTCTTCAATGGCTTTATCAATGTCATCAATATCAGCTTTACTTATCTCCAGTTTCTCTTTAGTAAAAAGATAAGCCTCGCCAATAATGATACCGGGAGCAGCAGCAATACCTGTAATTTTATTTTCCGATTTACGATATATTTCCTGGAAACTTTTCAAAGTTCGTCGAATCCTCTTTCAAAAAAATTCACAATTTCTTTTGCAGCATCTTCTTCATCTTCACCGTTAAAAGTAAGCAATAATTCAGAACCTTCTTCTGCGGCTAATGTCATCACACCAATAATGCTTTTACCATTAATATTCATTCCATCTCTCGATATGAAAAATTCACATTTATATTTTGCAGCCATTTTTACTATCGTTGCCGCCGGTCTTGTATGCAACCCGGCTTTATTAATTATTTTAACTGTTTGCTCTATCATTACCTCGTTCTCTTTATAAGAGCATCCGCAAGCCAATAAAATATTTTTCTTTGTTCAATATTGAATACTTTTAGTGAATCCAAAGCCTGGTTTGTATACTCTTTAATTTCTTTTTTTGCGCTATTAAGTACACCAAGTTTTTCGTAGAGAAGTTTGTAATTCTTTACCTGATTTTTTCTTATTCCTTTGTTCTCAATAACTTTTGACAAATACTTTCTGTCTTTACCTCTTGCGTTTTCTAAAGCTTTAATAAACAAATAAGTTTTTTTACCCTCGACAAGGTCACCGCCAATCGTTTTGCCAAATTCTTTTTCATCTGCACTAATATCCAACAAATCGTCGTGAATTTGAAAAGCAATTCCCAGATTTTTACCATACTTACTTAATGCATTAATTTTTGTTCTATTTCCACCACCAATTGTTGCACCAATTTTGCAGCACATTTCAGCCATAGCTGCTGTCTTCTTTGTAATCATAAATATATATTCTTTAATAGATACACTTTCTTTTAGCTCAAAATCAGTATCCATACTTTGTCCTTCACAAACATCAACCAATCCTTTAGTAAAAGCGCTTAAAACTTCTTTAGCATTTCCATTACAATCTTTCAGCAAATATTCATAAGCTACTGAAAGTAAACTATCACCAACAAGAATTGCTGTATTACTATCATATTTTTTATGAAGTGTTAACCTTCCTCTCCTTTTATCTGCATTGTCCATTATGTCGTCATGAACGAGTGTAAAATTGTGAAGCATTTCCACAGCCGCAGCGGCATTATAAACATTTTTAAATTGCCCGCCCACTGCCTGTGCCGATAATAAGACAAGCAACGGTCTTAATCGTTTACCTTCGCTGTGCAAAATGTATGAACCGGGTTCATACAGGGAGGCTGGTTTTCTGCCCTGAAGCGATTTCTCAAGAATTATATCTATTTTAATTTTTTGTTTTTGATAAATCTGAGTGAATTTTCTATTATTATTTTTCACTAGTAGATCAATTCCTTTCTAATTAGCTTATTCCTTTTCAATTGATTCAAATCTTTACTACCTGTTAAAAACATTATTTTCTTAATATCCTCAAACCAATTTTCAATTAATTTCTTAACGCCTTCAATTCCATTTTTATCTAATTCCTTTAAAACTGTTCTTGCGGAAGCAATCAAATCAGCACCCAGGGCTAAGGCTTTTGCTGCGCTTATATTTGAGTTTATCCCACCGCTACCGATGAGAATAAATTTATAGCTCTTTTTAAGTTTTGAAATTTCTTTTATACAAAATGAAGTTGGTAAACCCCAGTCCCAAAGATAATTATCTTCAGTAGATTTTTTACGCAGCATTTCAACTCCAGCCCAGCTTGTTCCGCCAGCACCTGCAACATCAATACCCTTTACTCCAACATCAAGTAATTTTTTCGCTGCACGAAATGATATTCCCGATCCTACTTCTTTAACAATTATTGGAACTTCAATATTTTTTGCCATTTTTTTTATATTTTTTAACAAGCCGTTAAAATCAGGATTGCCTTCAGGCTGAATTAATTCCTGTAACGGATTAATGTGGATTACCAACGCATCCGCTTCAATCAAGTCAACCAGTTTTTGAAATTTATCAGGTGACTTAAATTTAACTACTTCGGCTGCGCCGATGTTTCCAAAAACCGGCACATCAGGCGCATTACTTCTTATTATTTTATACGATTCTTCAAAATTATTATCTTCCATTACCGCCCTTTGGCTTCCAACACCGATTGGAATTTTAATCTCTTCCGCAGCTAATGCCAGTTGAGCATTTATATTTTCAGCTTCATTTGTTCCACCGGTCATACAAGAAATGAGAAACGGATAATTTATTTTTTTCTTGAATAATTTTGCCGAGAAATCGATCTTTTGAATATCAACCTCTGTTATTGCATAGTGCATAAAATCGTAGAATTCAAATCCATTTGTCTTAGTTTTGAAGCCGACATCCTCATCAATGCATAAATTGAGATGTTCTTTTTTTCTTCTTGAAGTCTCGCTCAATTTGTTATGTCCTAACTAAAAGAAATATATAATTGAAGGTGTTGCAAAATATTAAAAATTGTGCTAAAAAACTTTAGACGTCAAACTGGGGTGGACTAATTTCAATAAATTCATTTTCATCAAAGTAGATTCTATTTATGTTTACTTCACCACGCACAGAATTTACCATTTTAACTTCTTCTGCATTATATAAATCATTTATTGTAAGTGGGGTTTCGATTGTATCCGGTTGTGTTTTTAACAAATTACTTCTGAATATACCGGGAATAATGCCAGAATTTATCGGAGGTGTAAGCCAGGTCCCCCTGTTTTTAATGAAAATATTGGTGATACAACCCTCGGTTAATTCGCCTTTTTCATTTAAAAATATAACGTCAAAAAAATTTTTTGATGAAAACTTTTTGAATTCGTTTTCATATAGTTCACGATTAGTTGTCTTAAAGTATTGAAATTTGTTACGTGAGTTTACCTGTTGTTGTGAAACTATAATATAATTTTGGTCTTTTTGCGGTACATCTTCATTTATTTCTACAATTACTTTGCCCCACTTATCAAGCAGCAATCTTAATACAAATTTCTTATTTACATCTAATTGAAGAATTGATTTATTTATTTGTTTTATTAGTTTTTTCTCATTTAGATAAAAGAGGAAATAATCTGCAGCAGACTTTAATCTTTCAACATGTTCATCAAAAAATAAAATTTTACCTGAGTCGAACAGCATGGTTTCAATTATTTTAAAGTAACCAGAAGGACTTTTCAAAAAATTACTTTTGAGTAAAGTTTCTTCCCATTCCTCTTCCGGAACACTATCCCAGACGATTCCGGAACCAATACCCATCTCAGCTAATTTTGTTTTTGTGTTTATATTTAAAGTACGTATCGCAACATTGAAAGTAGCTTCTTTATCCATCATTAAACCGATAGAGCCGGTGTAAATTCCTCTTTTTTCTTTTTCAAGATGTCTAATAATTTCCATAGTCCTGATTTTAGGTGCTCCTGTTACTGAACCACACGGAAACATATGGCTTATCACATCACTCAGGTCTTTATTTTTTTTAAGTCTTCCGTAAACAGTGCTAATTAATTGATGAAGTGATTCATACTTTTCCGTAGTAAACAAATCTGGTGCTTTAACCGAGCCGTACTTGCAAATTTTTCCGAGATCATTTCTAATTAAATCGACAATCATCACATTTTCGGCTCTGTTTTTTTCACTTGTTGCCAGTTCCGATCTTTTAAGTAAGTCTTCCTTTTCTTCTATTCCCCGTTTAATAGTACCCTTCATCGGTTTGGAGTAAATTCTGCCATCAAAAAGTTTAAAAAATAATTCGGGTGAAAGTGAAATAATTATAGAATCCTTGTTATTAATGAAAGCAGCGTAACGAGCAGATTGATTGAACAATAATTTTTTATAAAATGATGAATAAGATCCATTCAATTTGAATTTTGCTTTAACTGTGTAATTAACTTGATAACTATCGCCATCTTTTAAATACCGCTTTATCTTTCTAATATCTCGATAATATTTTTTTTCGGTTGTGTTTAAATTAAATTCTGAAATATCGTAATCATTTTCATCTATAGAATCAAAATCAATTTTAGTTGATTTTATTTTTTGAAGATCTTTTTTATCGAAGAAAAATATTTGAATTAACTTTTCATTATTTCCTTCTAATAATGGTTCAAGTTTTGGTTCGAATAAATAACCGGCTTCGTAATTTATTAATGAGTAACCACACAACCCTTTATTAAAATGTTTATCTAAAAACCTTTGAGCGAGCGGTAAATCTACTTTTCCTGTTACAGAAATAATCTCCACAGGATTTGAAAACAATATTGAATAGCTTTTGGGATAAACTGGAGGCGTAAAAAAGAATGCAGAATAAGGCTGCTCTTCAACTTGTTTTATTATATCATCATATTTCATATTATTGCAGTCGCATCTGATATCTAAATTATATTGTCATTAAATTTTTCAGGAATCTTTCAATGACTAAACCCCGTCTTTCCTTTTGGCAAATCTGGAACATGAGCTTTGGATTTCTCGGAATACAATTTGGTTTTGCTTTACAAAATGCAAATGTAAGCAGAATCTTCGAAACTTTGGGAGCCAGTATTGATAGTATCCCGATTTTATGGATTGCGGCACCAGTTACAGGGCTAATTGTACAGCCTATAATAGGGCACATGAGTGATAATACGTGGAACCGACTTGGTAGAAGAAGACCTTACTTTTTGATTGGCGCGATTCTCGCATCCCTGGCAATAATTATTATGCCTAATTCCCCGGCACTATGGATTGCAGCAGGAATGCTCTGGATAATGGATGCATCAATAAATATTTCCATGGAACCTTTTAGAGCATTTGTTGGCGATATGCTTCCTTCCGAACAGCGAACTGCGGGATTTGCAATGCAAAGTTTTTTTATAGGCACAGGAGCTGTAATTGCTTCAGCTCTGCCTTACGTGATGACAAACTGGTTTGGAATCTCCAATGTTGCACCCAAAGGTGAAATCCCAGCTTCAGTTAAATTTTCTTTCTACATAGGTGCAGCAGTATTTTTTCTTGCAGTAGCATGGACTGTATTCAGCACAAAAGAATATTCCCCGGAAGAATTAAAAAAGTTTAGTGAGTCTGACGAAAGTCAAGCGTCAAAGGTCAAAAGTCAGATAAAAGAAAATATTGTAGCTAAAAAATTTTTTAAAGATGGAACTGTCTGGTTGCTGCTTGGGATTTTAATAACAATTGTTATAAGCTTAAGCATAAAAGAAATTGATTATGGATTGTACGTATTATTTGTCGGTGGCGCTGCATTTGGAATTTTACAAATCATAGCCGGATTTTTAACAAATAATAACCGAATTAAAAACGGTTTTGTTGTAGTCCTAAACGATCTTTACAATATGCCAAAAACCATGAAGCAGCTTGCCGTGGTTCAATTCTTTTCATGGTTCGCACTTTTTGCAATGTGGATTTACACCACACCATCAGTTACACACCACATTTACGGCGCTACAGACCCAACTTCCGCTTTATATAATGAAGGTGCAGATTGGGTTGGGGTTTTGATGGCTGTTTACAACGGTTTTGCTGCAATTATGGCATTCGTCTTAGTGTGGCTTGCGAAAAGAACAAGCAGAAAAACTGTTCACTTGATTAGTCTTGTTGCAGGCGGCTTAGGCTTAGCTTCATTTTTTTTAATAAAAGATCCCAACCTTCTTTTAGTTTCTGAATTAGGAATTGGTCTGGCATGGGCTTCTATTCTTGCAATGCCTTACGCAATTTTAGCTGGTTCACTCCCTGCAGAAAAAATGGGAGTTTATATGGGAATTTTTAATTTCTTTATTGTTATTCCTCAAATTACAGCCGCAAGTATTTTAGGATTTCTTGTTAGAAATCTTTTTGGTGGTGAGGCAATCTACGCTTTGCTTTCTGGAGGAGCTTCAATGATAATTGCAGGCATTATGGTAATGTTCGTAGAAGATGTTGATGAGGTCCGGAATTAAAAAATTATCTTAAAAATGAACTTTTTACTTCCTTTTTTGTTATTCAAGGAAAACATGGAGGAATAAATGAAAAACAAAATGATTGTAATTAGTATTGGAATATTTTTCGTTCTTCTTTTCAGTGGATTAAATATTCCCGCAGGCGAAAAAATAAGTAGTGCGTCTATACCGGTTATTGCAGTAAGTGATGCAGAGGGTAATTCATATTCCGATAAATGTCCTTTTCTTCAAGGAAAAAATTATAACTCCTTTCCTTATTTAAACGACAATTTTGAAGAATCTTATTCTTCGTGCCCTTATTTGAGTGGAAAAGCAAAATGCCCTTATACTGATAAAGAAACTCAAACGCGGTCTTGCCCTTATTTGAATCAGGATTTAAAAGAGGACGGAAATAAAGAAAAGACTTATAACGTGATAAAGAATACTTCTATTTAATTATCAACCAATACTCAAAAATACAATTGCTAAAAGACCGCTCGCGATAGCTAAAATTCCCCAGCGGTTTAATTTTTCTTTCCATATTATAAAAGCCAGTAGAGTTGTAAAAAGAATGATACCAACGTTGATTAATGGATAAACTATAATTGCAGGAAGCAATGCAAGTGCACCTAAAAGAAATATTGTACTGAACACATTTGGAACACCTAAAACCAATCCCCAGACTGCAGTATGTTTTATGATTTTTATTTTTTTAAGAGCAATGTAGATTGATGTGTAAAAAAATGCTGAAGTAAAAATAAAAAATACGAAGAAAGGTTCTTCCTGCTCAGGTTTCCAGCTTTTAAAAACCTTCATTGAAAAATCATTAATTCCAATTCCAACTAAAACAGCAACTAATAAGATGTATTTAAGAAATCCGTCTCCCGATATATGACCATCGCTTATTGAGAAATAAAAAAAGGCAAATGTAATAACCGTGAATGCAAAACCAACAATTTGAAATTCACTAGGTGATTCATTGTAAATAATTATTGAAAAAACAATAGGAATTATAACAGATAGTCTTGAACTTGTAGTTGCAAGTCCTGTTCCTGCATAGCTTATTGCTTTTGCAAATGCAAAGAATGAAGCCACAAATAAAAGTCCCAGACCCAATCCAAAGAATAATGTATGAATTGAAAAGTGCACATCTTCTTTGAAAAGAATAAACATTAAACTTATAATTGAAGCAACAAGATAATTCCCCGCTAAAAGTACAATTACTTCTCCCCTTTTGGTATCAACATATTTTAAAATTAGAGCAATACTTGTCGAGCAAAGTACGGTCAGCAAAAGTAAGTACATTAGACAATTATCATTGTTTGAATTAAAAAATTTGAAGGATAAAAATAGTGAAGATGTATAAGCAATAAAAAAGCCCCGAATCCGAATGCTGCCGGACGGGGCTTTTCTTGATTCTTATTTAATAAGCTGATCTGCTTCATCAGAACCTGTCCTCCGACCAGGAGGTTGCCGGATTATCGTAGCAGTATCATCTTTTTAGTTTCCACAAATGTCCCGGTATCAAGTTTGTAGAAATAAACTCCGGATGGATAACTTTCTGCGTTCCAGACAATATCATATTTGCCTTCAGACTGTATCTCATTAACAAGTACTTCAGCCGTTTCACCAACCGAATTAAACACAGTTAATTTAACTTGGCTTGATGAAGGTAAAATGTAAGTAATATTTGTTATCGGATTAAATGGATTTGGATAATTTTGTTTTAACTCATAAGAAAGATTTAATAATGAATTTACCTCAACAATTTTTGAATACTCATACTTTCCGTTAAAATCAATTTGCTTTAGTCTGTATTTAATGAACCCAGAAACGTTTTCATCTGTGTAAAAATATTCTTTTGGTTCAGTTGTAGTTCCAAAACCGGGGACAAAAGCTATATTCTCTAATCCTTCATCATTTATGCTTCTCTGAATTTCAAAACCACTGTTGTTTAATTCAGTTGCAGTCGTCCATTTCAATACAACATTGCCGTTTTTTGCAATTGCAGAAAAGCTGGTTAGTTCTACAGGAACAATAAAATCAAGATCAGTTTCAAATGCTGACCTTCCGTGTGTACCCACTCTTAAATATCTAACACCGTTTGAAACCGCATAATCAAAATCTATTGCCGGCACAAAAGGAAATCCTAATCCTTCGCGTGCCCATGTCGTTCCTGAATCCGTAGACCTGTATACTCCAAAATCGTTAGCTGCATAGTAATGAGTCAGATTATTTGGATCGACGAAGAAATCATTATGAGGAATATTAGGAAGATTACCTGAAATGTTTGTCCAGGTAGTACCAAGATTTGTGGTTCTGTATATTTTATTATTTGATGAAAATCCTGAGCGAACAACGTACATCGTGCTGTCATTAGAGGGATCACATACTACTCTTGTAATTACTCGTTGTGTGCCACCAATATTACTTGTTACATCAGTCCAGTTAAAACCGCCATCGGCGGAAACTTTCACCTGTGGTGTGGAAGTATACAAACCACTTCCTGCGAATATCATATTATTTGGATTAACCGGACTTTGAGACATTGTATTAATCAAATCGGAAGTAGAAACGCCTGAAGCTATTGTAGAAAACGAACTTCCTCCATTTGTCGATCTAAGCACACTGTTATTTGCAGTGTAAATCCACTGATTATTAGTTGGGTGCATAAAATACGGTGTTATCCATGTACCGTTCACACTTTGAAGCCAGGTAATATTTGTTCCTAGATCAGTACTTTTAGCCAACCAGCCGTTTTGAACGGAAAGATAGATGGTATTAGGATTTGTATGATCAAAGAAGCAATTCATACCATCCCCAGTTGTAGTAAGGTTCCATGCCGTTGCTCCTGCATTGAAAGATCTAAAGTTTCCGTTATCCTGTGCACCACCAATTAAGGTATCATGCCTGGTTGGATGAGATGCAATCCTGTAAAACTGGATTGTTGATATACCACTATTTGCAGATGTCCAGTTGTTCCCACCATCAGTTGATTTATAAACACCACCATCACATCCGATATAAATAATATTATTATTTGATGGAGCAAAAACAATTCGATGTAAATCAACGTGGGTCGGACAGTCCCATGCATTTGCTCCCGGAGAAATTCTCTTAACAGAAAATGTTGATCCGTCAATCGTTTCATGCAGCTCGATATTGCCAACAAAAACGTGGTTCGAATTTGAGGGATTGACTGCTATACACAGATCATACGAGCCTTGATCACTCCAACCGGAACCATAATTTCCACCAAGTTGCACTCCTGCAGAAATCTGATTCCAGTTTGCACCTCCATTAGTTGATTTATAAACTACCGGAGTTCCACTGGCGTTGTAAATCAGAGCAAAAATAGTTGATGGTGTCAATGTGGAAAGTGAAATTTGAATTCTTAAAATACTGGTAGCTGTTGGAAGTCCAGTATTACTTTGTGTCCAGCTTACGCCTGAATTAGTTGATATATAAAATCCACCGGTTGTAACACCACCCGCTGTTGCTGCATAGACAATGTTTGAATTTGTTGGATGTACGATAACATCGAATGCGTCAATCACATTCAACGTACGAGTCCAATTTACACCTGCATCTGTACTCCTCCATATTCCCTCGTTTGATAAGTTTCCCCTATGCCAGTAACCGCTACCAAGCGCAGCAAAAACAAAATTGGAATTATGCGGACTCACTTGCAGATCGCCGAAGTGTGTTATGGTTCCGAAACCTGCAGTCACCTGGTTCCAGGTCGTTCCCCCATCAGTTGTTTTGTAGAGCCCTTGTCCATCGTAAATAAAGGGACTAAAGTTATAAAGTATTTCCCCTGCACCTGCATAGACAGTGTTGGTATTATTAGGATCGATTGCAATTGCACCATAAGTTAATGAAGCTAAATTATCTCCCACATTCGTCCAGCTTGTTCCACCATCCGTAGTTTTCCAGATTCCACCAGAAGCAACTCCGGCGTAAACTACATTTGAATTTGTTGGATCTACATCCAAACCTCGAATTCTTCCGCTCATTTCACCCCAATGTGTAGGAGAAGTAGAATTGATACCAGTCGGGCCAATTGAATTCCACTGCAAATTATTAAGCGGATTTTCAATACCCGTAATTGCCTTTTTGACTTCTTTTTCAAGCTCAGAGCGATAAACCTGAAGAGGAATTGTATCATACGGAGCCGACCGCTGTCTGTAGAACCATTCTAGTCTTTTAAATGAATTTCTTTCCCTGATTTCTACAGGTACCTGATCCCATATTGAAGTCTGCTGAGCAATTGCCGGATCAAATAGAAAAAGAAAAACAAATAGCGGAACGGCTTTTAGGAAAATTGAAGGTCTCATCATTTTTGCCTCCTTATCATTGCAAAAATTTTAATTTATTTAACCCCGTTAAAAAAATTTAGAGAGCCCGCATCCGGTAAATGAAGAATTTCTGGCGTGCTTTTAAGTTATTTTCGATGTTGCGAATATTCAGTTGCTGCGTAATAAGATCTACTTACATTTTCAATAAACTTATCACTGAGAGTACAGCGACACAAATAATACAAGAAAGGAGACCTATTTCAAGTACAAATTTGTCACTAATAATAAATGATATGATAAAAATTTAATAGACACAAGTGTAAAAAGCAAATTCTGTGTCAATCTTTATTGCGAGGGATTATAAAACTTGCTTATTCTTAACAGCGATTGCGGCTTTGCTTTCTTTAACAAAGATCCACAAAATAGCGGACATGGCCAGTGTTGTTCCGCTTATGATAAAAATTAAATTCTTATCCTGTGCTTCCTGAATGAAATAACCTAAAACAAGACTAACAATCAATTGCGGAAGAACAACTGAGAGATTGAAGATCCCCATAAAAAATCCCATTTTACTTTCGTCAACTTTTTCGGACATAATTGCAAATGGAAGGCTCACAATTGCAGCCCATCCAACTCCGCAAACAGCCATAAAAATATATAGAAGAATTGATGTTTTACCTATCAAAACAATTCCAAAATAACCAATGGCCATAATTGCCACGCTCGTTAAATGAGTTTTTACTCTTCCAATTTTTTCGGTAATTGGTTCCAAAACAAATGCCGGTAAAATAAATCCTACAGCATTAAGTACTAAAAAGGAAATGGCAATTATCTGTCCTGTTTCCGTTTCATTAGCAGGATTCAATTTCTGCTGAATGTATGCAATTATATAAACAAACATTGTCTGAACACCAATCCAAGAAAAGCCATGTGCAAAATACAGTTTAAGCAATTCACCCCATTGTGTAACTTTCGATTTTTTTTCTGTTACTGCTGTATCCTTTTCAGGTTCAGTTAAGGCTTTATTTTCTTTAATAAAAAAGGGAGGAAAAATTGAAAATGCTAATACTATAAACGCACCTAAATAGATAAGAAAGTAGTTACCAAAAATTGCTCCGAGCGCATAGGCCATTACACCCCAAAAACCTGAAATGGTCTGCATCCAGGTGTAACCTTTTGTTCTTGGAACACCATCCGGCGTAACATCTGCAATAATTGAACGAGTTGGATTAAAGCTGATGTTTATTGCCATATCAAGTGTGAGCGCAACTACAATTGCTACCGCCATTATACTGCCAATACCAAGAAAATCATTTATCGCGCCTATGTTTGGGAGTGCAATGATCATAAGAGCTGCTAAAGTTCCGCCAATCAGAATGAACGGTCTCCTTCTGCCACCCCAAAACCAAACCTTATCACTTATAAATCCTACTATCACCTGTCCGAATATTCCGGCAATAGGTCCGGCTGCCCAGACAATTCCAATTTCGTGAATATCCAATCCGTATTGAGAGTTTAGAATCCAGCTGAGTACAGCAATTTGAATTGAAAGAGCAAAACCCATTGCTGTTGCAGGCAAACTAAGTAATACATAAAATGAGTTTGCAAGTTTTTTTTGAATTTCTAACATATTATTTACCGATATTTAAATATTAATTCTGCTCTATCATTCCGGCTTGAACCGGAATCTATTTTTCAATTATAAATATTTCAGCACTTTTTTTGTTAAGGAATAAAATTTCATCAGTGCTTAAATCAACTTCTAAGCCTGTTTTTAAATTATTTAGACGAATTGCTTCCGGTAAAAATATTTTTATCTGAGATGGATAAAAAGGAATGTTCTTTTCACCAGCATTTATAATAATTAATGCAGTCTCATTATATAGTTCTTTTATTAGCAAGTAGATATTATCGCCGGGGAAAATATGTCTAAGTTTTCCTTTTGATAGAACAGGATTTTCTTTTCTAAGCTTTATCAATTCCTGTAAATAATTATAAATTTCATTTTCTTTCTCAGTCCTGCCTTCGGAAGTAAATGCATTTCTTTCATCAATTAAAAATCCACCCGGAAAGGGTTCTCTTAATTCACCATGTTTCACTCCACCTTCAATTCCAATTTCAGTCCCATAAAATATCGAAGGAATCCCCCTTGTAAATAAAACTAAATTGAGTGCAATTTTGAATTTTTCTATACTACCATTTGCAACTAACATTGCACGATCAACATCGTGGTTATCCATAAATACAAGTACATTATTGGGATCAGAATAAACCACATCCTGCGCAATTGTCTCATAAACTTTATAGATATCTTTTAATCCGGCAAGATAATCACGGATTGCATCAGAAAAAGCAAAATCAGTAATAGCAGGAAGATTTGAATCAAAATCTGATTCACGTACAGGTGAATTTCTCTGGTAACCCGAAATTATAACCGGAACTCCCTGCCATATTTCTCCAACAATATTGAATTCAGGATATTCATTTAATATAGCCTTAGCCCATTCCGCCAAATAATTCTGATCGTTGTACGGGTAGGTATCTTCTCTTATTCCATCAAATCCCGAATACTCAATCCACCACAATGTATTTTGAATAAGATAATTTTTCAAATATGGATTTCTTTGATTTAGATCAGGCATATAATTAGTAAACCAACCTTGCTGATTCATTTTAACTATAACTGAATCACCGTGAATATCTAAGAAAGCCATCTTATCGTGAGATGCCGGAATAAAATTTTCCGGGGTTCCATTAATCCAATTTTTCGCTGGAAGATTTTTTATCCAGGGATGATTTATTCCAATATGATTACTAACGTGATCCAGAATTATTTTTAGTCCATTCTTATGTGCTTCTTCTACCAATTCCTTGTACAGTTCATTACTTCCAAATCTTGGATCAATTTTATAAAGATCTGTTGCAGCATACCCGTGATAGCTCATCCACATATTATTTTCGAGCATTGGTGTTATCCATAGAGCTGTTACCCCCAGATCTTTCAGATAATCAAGTTTCGAAATAATACCTTCAATATCACCGCCTTTCCTTCCATCTAGATCTGTTGAAGTAAATTTATCGAGCGAATCTCCAATTGTATTGTTCATAGAATTACCATCACAAAAACGGTCTGCAAAAATAAGGTAAATAACATCTTCGTTACTGAATCCTAAATGTTCAGTATTGGAAGAATATTTTGGATAAATTTTATACTTAATTTCTTTCCTTTCCCTTTCATTTGAAAAGACAAGTTTATATTCACCTTCATTAATATTATCAGGGATTAAAACATCAATAAATAGATAGGACGAATTTTCAGGAGTATGAATTTTTAAAATTTTCAAACGATCATCTTCAAATTTTGCATTGACTCGTGATAAATTATTACCATAAACCATTAACTGAACTGTATCCCATTCCATTCCGATCCACCAGTTGGGAGGTTCAATCTTATTAATTTTAAACTCTTGTGATAAGAGAATATTAAAACTGAAAAGTATATACAGTAGAATTAAAGGAAGTTTAATTTTCAACTGAATTGTGCCTAACTGAAATTAGAATGAGAATAAAAATAGAAAAACAACTTCAATTATAAAAGAGTGAACCTTTAGCAAACAATCATTGATTCTGACTAAAATATAAATTAAATTTTTGTAAGAGTTAT
>WOR8_10007785_pt1 | contig 14215 bp, 14 predicted proteins | sample DeeMarSeWOR38_10_FD_19890 | JGI IMG/M metagenome (IMG submission 19890) | reverse complement strand
TGATTAGCTTTAGCGTAGTGGTCTGCGGGATTCTCATTTTTTCAAGCCTGGGGGGCGCCTGGATCCAAAAAAAAGATAAATCGGTTTTAAAAAAGGCGCTTCCCATTTTGGTTGCCATCCTATTGCTGGCTTTGCTCGCACTGGACCCGCTAATGCGTTACCTGCTGGGGATCAGGAACGTCTGGCAATATATTTGGGCCCTGCTGGTATTATTTCCCATCGGGTTTCTAATGGGACTGCCCTTTACCATTGGTATGCGCGATTTGTTGGCTTCCGCCACCCAACGCGCATACGCCTGGTCGGCGAATGGCTGTGCTTCGGTGATTACCGCTATTGTGTCCGCCCAGATCGCTCTTATCTTTGGGATACCTTCTATTTTAGGCTGTGCCGTCGCCGCTTATTTGGTCGTGCTTTTCAGCTGGCAACAAATGAACAGAGTTTGAAAGTGAAAGCGCCAACCATTGAAATTAAAGTGGATTGTTACGCGGGATATCGGGGAGAAGAAACACCGCGCATCATCTGGTTTGAATCCCGCAAAATTGAAGTCAGAAAACTGCTCGATCGCTGGCTGGATCCGGATCACCGCTATTTTAAAATACGGGGCGACGATGATGGGATCTATATCATACGTCATGATATGAACACCGGAATCTGGGGGTTAACATTTTATCAAGAGACCCGGGGATAGAGTGCTCGATACTTAGAAATGCCTAAAATGATTACAATGAGATAGAATACCTAAAGTTATGCTTTCGCTCGCGCAGCGCAGGCGCTTGCGCGGCGTGTGCGGCGCGTGGCGCTCAATCTTTTATATTAAATATGATAGAATTCCTCAATTTTAGGCATTTTAGATCATTTTTAATGTTAGCTCATTTATTGTTGTAAGCACTTTTTATGTGTTAAAACGCTACAATCGGATTGAGATCGGTTCTGGGAAGCGACCATGCAGACGCCCGATGATTTTCAGCCACCGCTATTTTTAAAAAATGCCCATGTGCAGACGATCCTCGCCAGCAGCAAGCTCCGCACACTGGGAAGCAATTCCATGCGGGATGTGGCTCGCCAGGAAATTATCGAAACTGCCGAGGGCATTAAACTGCTGGGCTATCATTCCGTTCAAAATGGCGGCCAGGCCAAAGGTCTGGCGATTCTGCTGCATGGCTGGGAGGGCAGCATAGACTCTACCTACTTATTGCGCTGCGGCAGAAGCCTGTATGCCAATGGTTATGACGTTTTCAGGTTAAATTTTAGAGACCATGGAGACAGCCACCATCTCAATGAAGGTATATTCTATGCGGTTCTTTTAGAAGAAGTTTATCAGGCAATCGCACAGGTGGCTGCTTTCTCCGGCGGCCGCCCGGTTTTTCTGATTGGATTTTCATTAGGGGGCAATTTCGTTTTGCGCATTTTAAAAAAATGTGTCAGTGTTCCCATTAAAAACCTGTGTCATGCGGTGAGCATCAGTCCGGTGTTGAATCCGCAAAAATCAACCGCAAGAATCGATCAAATCACTTTCATCAAAAAATATTTCCTGGCGAAATGGCGGCGCTCTTTGACAAAAAAACAAGTTCTATTCCCGGACCTGTACGATTTTGGAGACGTAATGGGCGTGAAAACGATTCAGGCCTTAACCGATGCGTTGCTCGAAAAATACAGCGATTTCCCAACAGCGCAAGATTACTTCGATGCCTATGCGGTAATGGGGCCGGCAATTGCGGATATTCATACCCCGACAACCATTGTCACGGCTCAAGATGATCCGATCATTCCGATAGAAGATTTTTATGATCTTGAACTCAATAAACACATCCGGCTGTTCGTTCATCCCCATGGGGGACACAATGGGTTCATTACCGGATTTAAACTGCAAAGCTGGTATGAAAATATGATCATCCGGCTATTCGATCAAATACCCGGAAAAATGGAGGAATATTATGGATGACGACAAAACGACTGATATTTTAAAGAGTGCAATTCTGATGGAAAAAAGAGGACGGGCCTTTTATGATAAAGTGGCCCAACAGGCATCCGCTGATGCGGTGAAACGCTTTTTCGAAACGATGGCCGCTGAGGAAGAGAATCATATTCGAATCCTTTCCGAACAATTTAAAGCCTATCAGCGTAACAAACAATTCAATGCCGGCCAATTTGACGATCATCAGGAACCTGGGATCGCCAGCCAGGTCCTTTCAAAGGAAATCAAATCCGAAATTTCAGCGGCCGATTATGAGGCAGCGGCCATATCGGCAGCGATGTCTATGGAAGAAAGTGCCATAAAACTGTATGCCGACCGTGCCGCCGCTGCCGCCGATCCAAATGAAAAGGCACTTTACAACTGGCTGGCAAAATGGGAGACCCAACACCTGAATTTTCTGGCTGATATTGACCGGGAACTAACGCAAGACATCTGGTATGATCAAAGCTTCTGGCCTCTTTGATACTGAATGAAAACCTTGGTTAAGTGCATAATAACCATTTTGACTTTAATGGTTTTGCCGGCAATTTCAGTGGCTGGCGGTGAGTGGAAATTAATCGTTGATAAAGACGGTATCACTCTATTTGCCAGAGAAGTGAGCGGTCATTCGGAAATGCAATTTAAAGGGGTTTGTATCATTAACCGGCCCCTTGAGTCTGTCGGATCTGTTCTTTATGATACGGCGTCCTATCCCAAATGGTTTTTCAATTGCATTGAAGCTAAAAAAATTATCACCGAAAATTCATCTGAACTTCATTTTTTATTTTACGTGGCGATAGACACTCCGTGGCCTTTTGAAGACCGGGATGTCGTGTATAAGACCGAAGTCAGCTTGGATTTTGCCTCGGGAAAAGTGGTTATCAGCAGTATCGCATTAAAAAGGGCATTTATACCGTTGCGAAAGCGATATGTGCGCATCACCGATTCCGAAAACCAATGGATTCTTGAAGGAATAGCTGTTGACCGCACCCGCATTACATTTATGAACCGAACCAATGTTGCGGGCCCCTTTGCAAATCTTATTTCCAATCCCGGCATTCGCGACACGACGATTCACTCACTTAAAAATTTAAAAAAAATGCTCAACCATTCGGATGCTGCCGAAAAAACAGGGTCATAAGATATTTTTGAGATGGGTTCTATTCACACAGCGGAACCAGCATCACCGGACACGGCGCTTTTTCAAGAATGGTCATGCCGATAAGCTGGTGACAGCCCAAAATAATCAGGTCCACATTCAGATCCCGGGCCATTTTACAGGTTTTCAGGGCCGGATCGGCCGGCAAACAGATAAAGAATCCTTTTTCAAAATCTGCCAGCAACGGTTTGATTTTTTCATCATACTGCTGATGCGCATCTTCAACCATTTTAACCCGCTTCGGATCGTCTTCTTCCAGTTCGTTTAGGGTAAAATCCAGGGCATGAAAGATATGCAGTTCGGCATCATGCACCCGGGCCAGTTCAATACCTTTGACCAACGCAAACTCAGATGCCGCACCAAATTTTAACGCCATAAGAATTTGGTTAAACATCGAAGACCTCCTTTGCTTTATAAAGTTTACGCACAGTAAAAAAATTAAAAAGCAAACTCCGATTACGGGAAGCAATCCGCATTGAATTGAGTTGAAAAATGATGGTTCAGTCAATATAGTAGATCGTTTTATAAAGCGCTAAGAACACACCTACAAAACTGTTATGCGATAAATCGTCAACCGAAATCATGATATTCAAGACAGCGCGGGATGCAAACATAGAATGGTCGATATGAAATGCAGCCGTATTTATTAGCGGCAGCAATACTCAAACAGAGACGCCAATTGAAGGAGGTTGTATTGTCTCAGCAACTGATGTATGATTTTGGCGGTAATATCAATTTATACATGCATTGATCAGCGGCAGTCAAACGATATTTTTCAATTCCGACAGGCCATGATAATGCTCTGCCCTTCCCCGTAATCAAACCTGACATCACAAGAGGTAGATTAAATTGAAGGAATCCAGCGCACTTAGAGAGGAATTGAATCGGCCCAGAGCAAACTGCTTGAGAAATTTGTGTCCCTGGCACGATCCTCGGGAAAAGATAAAATGCTTATTAAAATTCTGCAGAAAACGCTGGAAGTTTTTGCAGGATTAACCGGGGCCGAAAAAGGAAGCCTGTTTTTACTCGATCGCAAGGGCGCAGTGATAGAGAGTATCTTGACCCGTAGTGATGCAACGCCGGAGCAGCGCTCTAAGCTTATCGGGCATGTTTTAGATAAAGGATTGGCCGGCTGGGTTCGACGGCATCACGAGGTGGGGTTAATTGTGGATACCAAAGAAGACGATCGCTGGTTGGACCTCCCTGATCAGCCCTACACCGTCCGCTCAGCCCTGGCAGTGCCCATCGTAAGGGACGAAAAACTGCTGGGTCTGCTCACCTTGCTACATACGCAAACCGGCCATTTCAGCAAGGAAACCGCCGAATTGATGAAAATGATCGCCGGGCAGATAGCGATCGCGCTAGAAAATGCGCGCCTCTATGCCAAATTATCAAACTACTCGAAAGCCCTGAACGCAGAGCTTGAAAAAGGCAAAAAAATTCAAAGGGATTTTTTGCCTGCCGATATTCCCCAGATTCCCGGATGGGAAATCAACACCTGTTTTCATCCCGCCCGACAGGTTTCCGGGGATTTTTATGATGTATTTATGCTACCGGGGAATTACGTCGGGCTGGTGATTGCAGACGTATGTGACAAAGGGGTGGGATCAGCCCTTTATATGGCCCTTTTTCGCAGCCTGATACGTGTTTTTTCCGGACAAATCACTCTGGGCGGATGGTCCGTAACGAAATCAAGGCAGGATAAAAATGAAGCCCTGGAAGCCGACGTAGCCCGAATGCTGCAGGCCGTATCCCTTACCAATGACTATATCTCCGAGGAGCACGGCCAAGATGTTATGTTCGCAACTCTCTTTTTTGGGGTGCTCAATCCAGTCTCCGGTGATCTTTCTTTTATCAACGGGGGGCATGAACCCCCCTGCATTATCGGGCCGTCTGGAATAAAGCAATCACTAAAGGCAAAAGGACACGTTGTCGGCGTCATCACCGGTGCCGAATTTGAAATCCAGCAGACACGACTCGAGTATGGTGACATTTTAATTGCCTACACGGACGGCGTTACCGAGGCCCTTTCGCCCCAAAATATATTGTTTACCAAAGAAAGGTTTTTCACCCTGATCGGAGCCCCGGTCGCGTCAGCAAGTGAATTAATCGAGCGAATCAAAACCCATTTGTTTCGCCATATCGACAATGCTCCCCAATTTGATGACATCACGATGCTCGCCGTCCACCGCAAACCGAAAGAATAAACGAATCCGGCTTATCTGCACGCGTTTGTTTACGCGTCAACACAAAGCTCGTTAACGATTTCCATAAACCACGCCACCTTTTCCGGTGGCGCGACTGCGGGCACTTCACAACCGCTGGACAGGATATATCCACTGTCATCGGGCGCAATCTCAATACAATTTTTTATCGCGCGCTCCATGTCCCGTCTGGTCCCGGAAAAGAAAAGATTGGTGTTGATATTGCCGATAAGCACAGCCTTGCCCCGGGTTAACGCTATGGCTCTGGCCAGATCCGAAGGTGCATCTATGCTCAGGTTCGTCATCCCCGTTTTGACCATGTCTTCTATAATGGGATCCGCATATCCGCAAATATGAAGGCCCGTTCCGACCTTTTTTTCCTTAAAATGATCCGCAATCTGTTTATGATAGGGAAAGATGAATTCTCGGTATATCGTTGGAGAGATAAGGCTGCATGAGGCCGGCGCTTCGGAAAAGCTGAGCCCCACTTTAAGGGGATACACCGCTTCGCCAAAGCGGATGGACTCCGCGGTGCATAACGCCATGAGTTCATGGACGTAATCCGGGTCTTTGATTGCATCTCGTAGCAATTGCCCCGCGTCCCGAAGACCGATGGCAACAGTCCAGGGGCCGGCAATCACGGCAGAGACGATGGCATCGGTGATGATCTTTTTGATCTCCGCCAAGCTTTCCAGATAATCCGGGATGCGGCCGTCTTTTGTCGGGTCTGCAATTTGAAGCCTGCTCAAATTCCCCTTATCTTCAAGCGCCACCCTGGTGGATATACACATACTGTCTTCGGGAAATTTGAGTTCATTGCCCATGGCTTCAGCATCCATGAGCAAATCCCTCTCCATAACGATAATATCCGGCCGGTAGCATTCATATGACGCCACCTGGGCTTTTACAAAGATTTTGGGATCCAGCAGAAACTCCCTGATGGAGGCGCCGATTAGTTGAGCATTGTGGGCGCCTATGATGGGATAAGCGGGGATTCGATCAAGCTTTATATCCGTATCGCTAAAGGTTTTTTTAAAGGCTGCGGAAACTCTTTGCCTGCCGGTGTAGGTCGCCATTGATAATTCTCCTAAATGCGAATGCTGTTTCCTGCCAAAAGCTTGCGTCTTAATGAAATTCGCTGAGCCTTATACCGTCCCGGTCAATTTCCGCAATGAGGTCAAGGACATCCTGCGTCGGAACCGGAGTTTCCGATGCATCAGGCGCTACCCGCAGATCAAAACCGGTGTTTTCCTTGATCTCCTCGATCGTGTGGCCCGGATGATAATGTTGAATCTGCATCACCCGTTCCGGGTTTTTAAAGTTCATCACGGCCAGATTGGATATGACAACGATCTCATTTGCTTTATGCTCCTCAGAACGGTGATTATAGCCTTGACCGGTCACAAAATCCACTTCTTCAACAAAAACCCTGTTGGAATGCCGGGTGACCCAGATCACAACCTTTGGCGTAATGGGCATCAAAAAGGCCGAAGCCGCCCCGCCCGGCAGTTGTACTTTGGGCCGCTCCACATCCCCAATGAGGCTGAGATTGGTATTGCCATTACCGTCGACCTGGGCCGCCCCCAAAAACATGACATCGAGCTCACCCCGCTGGGCCAGGTCAAATGCCTCGTGGAGCCCGAAATAAGCCACTGCATTCCGATTCAAGCGGGCATCGAAGGATGATGGGTAAATCCGGTCAAGCTCAGGGTCGACCCCCTCTGCTCCTGAAATATAGGCCATATCCGGCGCGTGGGTTTTGCGCGCCACGCTCATGGCCAGAACCGGCAGGGGTGAAGAAACCCCGTGAAGCACGGTGTTGAAATTTTCGATCTCCAAGGCCATGGCATAGATCATCAAATCCGGTGTCTCGATCTTTGCATTCATGCACTTGCCCTCCTGTAAACGTTGTTGTCCAGATATTGTTCAAATTGATCCTGAGCTGCTGCCTTGAGGTATGCCTTGATGTGATCATAGTCCGCATCATAATAATTAAAGCAGGAGCAAGGATAGGCGCCTTTAGGCGTTTCCACGACGGCATCCACAATAAAGTGCGGTATGGTTGTGGCCTCGGGCATTTTTCTGATATCACGGTTGGAAATCAGCTCTTCCGCGGTTACCACCACTTTTTTGGCCGCCTTGGCCTTGATGACGTCTTCATAAAAAGGCCCCTCGATCCTTATATTGCCGTATTCGTCGGCCTTTTGGGCATGAATAACCGCAATATCCGGTTCAATAGCCCGGACGGCAATCATCGTTTCGCCGGTGAAAGGATCCTTAATCTCTGTCTGGCTGCCGACCACTTCGCTGATGGTCAGAAGATCGGAGCCCAGCATCCCCTTCACGGGTAGCGACGGCAGGCCCATCGCGGCGGCACGAAATCCGGCAATGATCGGCTGGCAGGCCCCTTCCTTAGTGACGATTTCACCTTTCTCCGACTTCTTGCGAAAATTGGGGGCCATGCCAAAGACCTCAAAGGCCAGCATGCCAGTCCGCACTTTGGCAACGCAGCCGGCACCGATGAGCAGATCAAAATCCATGGCCGGTTCGCGGTCTACCAGATTCAGCTCTTTTTTCCCCTGGCGCACCAGCTCCCGCACGAACTCCATCGGAGCCCGGTGGAAGGTCGCCCCGCCGAAGGTTACCAGGTCGCCGTCCTGAACAAGCCTGGCCGCCTCCTCGAGACTGGTTAATACCTTTTTCATCGCAGTTCCCTCCCTCTATGCATTTTTGCCCCATTCTTTGTCCCGCAGTAGTCGTCTTAGGGCCTTGCCCGACGCGGCGCGCGGCACTTCCTCGATAAATTCAACCGCCACCGGCACTTTGTAAGGAGCCATTTTTTCTTTACAATATGCTCGGATTTCCGCTTCCGTGGCGGTCTCTTCCTCTCGCAGCACGATGAAGGCCTTGGGCGCTTCGCCTTTTAGATCGTCGGGGATGCCCACAATCACCAGATCCTTAATCTTGGCGTGGGATAACATCATGTCCTCGACCTCTGACGGGAACACCTTCTCACCGCCCACATTGATCATATCCTTTTTGCGGTCCACAATGTAAGCGTATCCCTCTGCGTCCATGTAAGCAATGTCACCGGAATGAAACCAGCCCTCGGCATCGAAAGCCGCTATTGTGGCTTCCGGTTTGTTGAGATACCCTTTGGTCACGCAAGTCCCGCGAATGCACAATTCTCCCTGTTGACCGACGGGTAAAATAGCACCTTGCTCATCCACCACCTTGATCTCGCCATCGTCCAGGCCCCTGCCGCAGGAACCGATTCTAGTGTCCTTATAAGGTGCGGTCGTGCCCACGCAAGAGACCTCGGTAAGGCCCCAGGCCTCGGCATAACGCCAGTTGAGCCGTTGTTCTACCTGACGAATCAGGTTTTCCGGCATCTTGGTGGCCGCCGAAAGACAAAAGACGACCGAGGAGATCTCGCGCTTGTCCAATTCCGGCTGCCGAAGCAGCAGGTTGAACATCGGCGGCACGCCTTGGAAAATCGTTGGTTTAAGGCGTTCAATGTCGCTTAAGGCCCGCTCCGGATAAAACCGCTCCACCGTGATCACGGTTCCCCCTTTGGACAGCATCCCGAAGGTTCCGTTGACCAGTCCCCAGCAATGAAAGATTGGCGTGGCCACCATGATGGTGTCCGTCGGTTGGAAGTGAACTTTCCCGAAATGGGTGGCGTTGTGCCAGACATTTCGATGAGTGGCCATAACGCCTTTGGGCCGGCCGGTCGTACCCGATGTGTACATCAGATGGCACAGATCGCCGTCCTGGACATCGACGGGTTCGAAATGGTCTTGACCCGAATCCAGCACGGATTCATACATGTCATATTGATCGCTTCCCGACTTCCCGAGTACGATCACCGCGCTCAGGGCTTCAATATCTGGCTTTATTGCCTCGAGTATTGGCAGTCGTTTCGTATCCACTAAAACGGCACGCGTAGCGCAATCCTTTAGGATGTAGGCCACCTCCTGTTCCCTGAGCATGGCGTTTACCACATTAACCGTCAACCCCGCCCGAACCCCTGCCAGATAGCCAATGATCAACTCCGGGCGGCTCGGCAAAAAAAGGGACAACACGTCTCCGCGCTTCAAACCCAATTTTAGCAGTCCGCCGGCAACCCGATTAACCAGCCGATCAAGTTCCCCATAGGTAATGCGAAGCGCTTCAAATAGAATCGCTGTCGTGTCTGGATTTTCAGCTACATGCTGTTTGAAGATGTTCGATACGTTCATAAGCAAAACCAAGACCTGCACGGTAAAGAATTAAAATCTATCTCTTAAATAGTTTTGTTTAACTTGGGCTAAAATTCATGTCAATAAAATAACCTTCTGAAGAAAAATATAAATTAGAGTTTTTTGTAAAAACAGCAATTAAATTGGTTAGATTATAAATAAGGGTTAAAGTCGAAGTTGAAATACTCGGAGTGATTTGTATGACAGAAGACCATCAACGACATCAAATTTCAAAAATCAGCGAATAATAGAATCAGTTGGTGGGCGTGCGTTCAACTGACACCGATCGATTTGCAGCAATCTCGAAGCTATCCAAACGGCGGGACATTAAAAAACTCACCCCAAACCTTTGTGCAAGTTTGAGGTGAGTTTCGCTCACGAAAAAATGACAATGGTGTGGTAAGTTTGATTTGCCTTTAAAATCGGTTGCTAACTTAAATCTTGCCGGATCTTCCGTCATCGCAAGGTTCATCAAAATCATCGAAGCGGGAATGCTCCGCAGTCGAGCTTAATTCGCAGGCTTTTAAATCTTCAGCCGGTTTCATCGCGTTGCCGCAGCATTCAGGCAATTTTGATTCATCCGCTGCAACTTCGACGGTGTTCCCGCAATTCTCACATTCATAAACTTGCATGTCTGCCATCAGCGTACCCCCCCTTTATTTGCGAAAATATCATCGGATATTTTTCATTATTTTACCCGTTAAGGTAATGAATTTAACGGATGCTGTCAACTTGGAATCCGGGCTTTAATGTATGCACCAAGGCGCAGCCCGATCGAGAAAGTCGTTGTTCTCAGCATACCGGGGTATGTGAGCATTTATCGGAGGCGGTGCTGCACCTTAATGTTATAAAATCAGATGCGAATCCCGCCTGCGGGGCGACCCACAAAGATTATAAGATCAGACGGGAAATCCCGCAACGCGGGACAGCGCAGCCATTGGTCCTCAGATGGGGTTTTGAAGCCGTTTCTAAAATGGTCAGCCGATGATTCCAACGACCGCACCGGTCATACACGTGGCCAGGGTGCCGGCAATGATGGATCGCAAACCCAACGCAACAATTTCATTGCGGCGACCGGGCGCCATCGTTCCCATACCGCCGATCATAATTCCGAGACTGCCCGGATTGGCAAAGCCGCACATGGCATACGTCATGATCAACAGGCTTCTGGGACTCAGCGCATCCGGAGTCAGGCGACTCAGATCGATATAGGCCAGCAATTCGTTTAAGATGGTTTTGGTCCCCATCAACGCCCCCGCAGTGGTGGCCTCATTCCAGGGAACCCCCATCAACCAGACAACAGGCGCCATGATAATCCCCAGCAGTCTTTGCAGCGTGATGGGCGCACCGCCAATGTCAGGAAAAAGCCGCAAAATTAAATTCGCAAGATAGACCAGTGCCACCAGTACCACCAGCATGGCAATGATGTTAATCAGTAATTCAACCCCCTGAAGGGTCCCCTTGGTGATCGCATCCATCGAACTTGATGCCTGATCCGGTGCTGTTAATTTCCCGGTGGTCGGCTCCCCGGTTTCCGGCACCATGATTTTAGAAATGGTCACCGCAGCCGGCACGCTGATAATGGAGGCGGTTAGGATATGCCCCATAACATCCGGAATTTTATCACTTAAAATACTTGCATACAGCACCATAACGGTGCCGGCGATGGTGGCCATACCGCAAGTCATCAACGTGAAAATCTCACTGCGGGTCATCTCCTTTAAATAAGGACGAATAAAAAGCGGCGATTCCACCATGCCGACAAATATGTTGGCCGAAACACCCAGTCCTTCGGCACCCCCTACGCCCATGGTTTTTTGTAAAGCCCAGGAAAACGCTCTAACGACAACCGGTAAAATCTTCCAGTAAAACAGCAGCGCCGACAGGGCGCTCATCAGCAGCACCAGCGGAAGCGCCCTGAATGCTAAAACGAAGCTCGCGCCGGGAAACGATTCTTTAAAAGGCAAATCTGCCCCGCCCAGGTAGCCAAATACAAAAGACGTCCCGGCGGTGGTCGCGGCCTGTAAGGACAGCACCAGCCGATTCAAAAACAGGAAAAACTCTCTGAATATCGGCAGCTTTAAAAGTATGAGCCCAACCGCCAGTTGAATAATGATGCCAATGACGGCGATCTTCAGGCTGGCTTGTCTGCGGTTTTCACTCATGCACCAGGCAATGCCGGCAAAAACCAATAATCCTGCAATACTCTGGATAATCATGGCTAAATCCTTTCCTGGCAATTCACGCCCAGCATTTCAGCATAATCCCCTCTTCTCACACTGCCAGCGATATTATTTAAAGTTATCCTTTATAGATAGAAGGCGGGTATTTTCAAAGGCTTGCTTAAACATCGTCATCTTTTTTGGCCGCAAACAATCAATCGATTGTTCATAAATCCGTAATCGCCATCTGTATCGTGGGGTGAAAAATCGGTGTGGACACTGATCCGGGTAAATCCGGCGCTTTGCAGCAATAGCGACAAACCGGCGGCATCATAAAGTCGAATGGAATAGGTCTGATCGCGAATTAAGCCATCGGTTTTGCTCAAAACGATTTCACGGGCACATACCACCTCCCCCTGAATCTCCCTTTGGCGGCAGACAATGGTTTGCTCACCGATTTCGTACCAGGCATTGGGTTTAAATGAAGACATCACCGCCTGGCCGTCGGCGACATCCACCAGTATCCAGCCTCCCGGTTGCAACACCCGAAACGCTTCGGTCAGGATTTGGGTGTCGGCGTCTTTTTCTTGAGCATATCCTAAGGAGTTGCCCATAATGATGACATGGTCGTAGCTATCTGCCGGCATATCGATATCGCGAGCATCGCCGCAGATAAAATCGACCATTAAATCATCCTGCCCGGCTTTTGTCCGGGCAATTTCGATTAATGTCGCAGAATAATCTAAGAGCGTGCAGGCCGTAAACCCTCGGCCGCTGAGCTCTAAACTGTGACGGCCATGTCCGCCACATAAATCCAGTATTTTGTGAGAATCTTTGATCGGCAGCAAACTGCAGATCAGATCCACCTCCCGACGGGTGATCCGGTCGTCGCAAACCGAACGTGCATCCGTGAGCAAATAGACCTCGTCGAATAATGACTTCCACCAATCCGGATCGACCTTTATGCTCATGATGCCCTCTACACCGGGGGGGCTGCCCCAAAATTAAACAATCCATCGGAAGCAATGATGGCTGCCGAGCCTTGCCAAGGCTGCAGACGGGCGATGTCCAGTTCTTCTTTTTCGATTCTGACGATTTGATCCAGCTCCCCTGCGCGCCACATTTTTTCCAGCAGCAAGCAATCGGCCCATAATTTATGACCGTAATCCTTCACCGCCGCTATTTGCTCGCGGCTTATCAACCGAGGGCGCAACGCCACCTTAACCGGGCCCAAAAGGTAGGTAAAATCCATCTCGGTGGCCATTTTATTCTGCGCTTCGATAATTTGCTGCAGATCCCCGCTGTTCATGTGCAGAATGGCATCATTGATTTGATTGACGGCATCTTTGACACCTATTGGGGAACGCAATAGCGCCAGCGGCTGAAACCCGCCGCCACTGCCGACATTGGTCGGAACCCCGCCATAGCGACCGACAAATCCCAGCAGACCTTTTGGGCCCACCAAGCAGCGAAAATCAGTCTGCACCCGTTCAAGACAAATCGAATTTTCAGCCAGACGGGGGATTTCTTCCGCCCATAATTGCAACGGAATTTTTTCCTGAACGATGTAATTGCCTTCGCCCAGCGCCAGTTCGATGGCTTCATCGATATCTGTATTCACTTCGCCGACCCGAACGCCGTGCCCGGAATAGCCCCTTTCCGGTTTCAGTACCAGCGCCTTCCAGTTGCGGCGCGTCCAGGTGATGAGATCATCAATCTTGCGGCCGTCGGGCCCGTCGGTCTTGCGCGCGTAAAACTGCCGGGTCCACGGGGTGCGCGCCACAATTTCCGTGTGAAAGCGTTCCGGACAGGTGCCGGTGATGACTTCAAACATGCTTTTGACATTAAACGGTTCGGTGCCGCGCGGATTGATCACCCGGTGTTCTTTAACCGCCTGCAAAACCGGGGTTAGATCATGTTTGCGATGCAGTGCCAGCAGGACATCCGTGTTGAAATCCATAAACAGGATGGAAACCGGCCGGCCTTTCCAGCAAACCGCACCTTTTTTAAGTTCGAGCTCCTGCGGTGCCATCAGGGCACCGCTGATCCCATCTGCGGCGCTCAGACGCTGCGCCAGGTTGCGATTTTCGGTAACATCTTCCAATGTCTCCTCTTCCGCCACCACCGCAATGATGCCCGGATTGCGCCCCTCACGGCCGCGGTGAGCCTCGATCAGCATCTCGGCAAAACCGTCTACCGGAAAAAACAGGGGATGATCAAAATCCAGATCGATTTGAAATTTGTGAACACGGGATAGTTTCTGCCAGATGGCCCTGCCTATGATTTGGGTGGTTTTTTGATAATCCCAGCCCCCGGGGCTGCCCAGATTCCACTCGGAATGGTATCCTTGAAATGTTTCCACTTCAGCGTCCTTTTTAACGAATTTTATGCCCGCCCCACAGACCGTAACATTAATTCCGTGCTGGTTCAATTATCCTTTGGCGTATTCAGGGGGCAATTCCTGTATTTTAGAAAGAGTTACACCGTGACGTTTA
>WOR8_10009056_pt1 | contig 14216 bp, 13 predicted proteins | sample DeeMarSeWOR38_10_FD_19890 | JGI IMG/M metagenome (IMG submission 19890) | reverse complement strand
ATTTTGTATGAGCAGAAACTATGCCAGTACGTTCCTATTAAGGCATATTGAATGAATTCATATTGTTATATCAATAGGTGCAATCGGGTGTCTAATTTTGATCCATAGATTTAGAAAAATTTCGAATATTTCTTTTCGAAGAATTTCTACAATCGAACATCGGATCACTAGCAACGAGCAATCACATCTCCGTCAAAAATACGTTGCTTCACCTGCTCACATCGATCCAAACGACCAGCTAACACCACGGTTGGCTAAGGCAACGAGCTCGATATTTATAATGCTCTTTTTTTTGCTGAGGAGAAACCCAATTCCTTGATACAGATCCAGTTTTCATTCTGTCTCTCACAGAGATCGCCGCGCACACCGAAGTAATTATTTCACAGCATTTATCTGACCACCCAAACCGTTCGATCGCGGGCCAGGTGAATGACTTTGTTGGTCACTCGGCCGATAAAGAAATCCAGGACCCGCGAGTGCCCTCTTCTTCCCATCACAATGGTCCCGTAATTTTGTTGTTTGGCCTCTGCAACGATGGCCGCGGCGCGGCTGGCAACGCCGCTAACCAGCCCGGTGCTGATCTGTTCGGGCTTAAAGCCCAGATCGACAAGTTTTTCCCCGGCCGAAGCCAGTTCGTCGCTCATCTGTTTTTGGGTAGATTCCGAATATTTAGCTGGGGAATATAGCCGTTGAATTTCCGCGTGGCTGTTTTCTTTTCCCCGCATGACGTGAAGTAATTTAATATCAAAATCGAATCCCCCGATTGTCTTTCCTACAAAATCTACGGCGCGCCAGGACCCCTCAGAACCGTCGAACGCCAGCAGTACCTTATTGCCCGGCGGCTTCCTGCCGGCCAATATAAGGGGTAAAAAAGTAAGTTTTTCGACCAGCTTGGTAGCCACGCTGCCGAGCACAATTCCTCTCAAGCCTGTCATGCCCCGTCGCCGGGTGATTACCGCATCATAGCCGTTCTGCGCTTCCCGAATAATGTCCCTGGCAAAACCGGTTTTTCGGTTCTGTATCTTCACCTCGACAGCAGCGCCCGCAACACCTGCGGTCAGCAGCAGGCGGCGGGCATTCTCCATATACTCCTGCATATTTTTTCTCTGTTGAACTTCCCATGCGCGAACCTGCTTAACCGTCGCAGTGCTTCTCGGATCAGTCTCCAGATCCCAGAAGCCCTCGGGTACCGAGCTGAAAACATGAAACAAAACAACATGACTTTTGAGAAAGGGCTCGATTTTCGTGATATACCTGACGGTGTTCATTGCCCGATCCGATCCGTCCAGAGGCACTAACATTTTCTTCTTCTTGTCCATTTCTTTTTCTCCCGGCTAGTTGATCTGGTTTGAAAAAATCTCGCGCTTGTTTTCCCTGTGATCAATCATGTATAGCAACGCAGCCTTTTCTCTAAGCTTGTCAGTGAGTTTTTGCAGCTTGGATCGCTCGATGCTGCGCATACGGATGTAAACCTTGCGATATCCCTCCGGCACACCGTCATATGAGGTAAGGATGCTGACCATGCGACCCCCGAATTCACGGATAATATCAGCCACTTCCTTAATCGAACCGGGTCTGTCGTCAACTTTAAACCCGAATTGAATACCTTCGTTTCCAATGCCTGTGAGTGAGATCAATACTCTGAATATATCGGTTTGGGTGATGACACCAGCAACGTTTCCTTGGCTGTCGACAACCGGTACACCGGAAATTTTGTGGTCTAAGAGCACACGAGCGGTTTCTTCGACCGTAAACTCAGGTAGCACCGTAATCGGGTTCTTGGTCATGAGGTCTTTTACCTTAATCCGTGTCAAGAGATAGAGAAGTTCATGCACCTCCAGTGTGGTGGCATCGGATGCGGATGCCCTTTTCAGGTCTCTATCCGTTAGGATTCCAACGAGCCTACCCTTTTTCGTCACCGGCAACATGCGGATGTCATTCTCTTTTAACAGCTTCATGGCATCCTGCATCGAATCATTCACATCGGCTGTGATAACATTTTTACTCATCCAGTTTTTGACTAGCATATCAACCCTCCTTTCGTGTCCGGAAATTAGAATAGAGTAAAAATTTTTGGCTTTTTCAAACTAGTAGAGCAGAAACCATGCCAACTATATAACCTACTGATTTAATTTATTAATTACATTTAGAGGATTTAATTCAGAAACTTTCTGTTGAAATTGCAACGAAATCGGAACCAAAAATTCCCTTTTGTCCTGTTGAAGAATCCATTTTTCGGAATCGTCGGTTCCGGTATCGGGCATCAATTTTCATGTTAATTCGATTGATGTCCAGGGCTTACGACATTTGGATTTTTTTTATATATTTATTTTCAGGAATCATGCGGCCATCTTGAAAAAAATGAATTAAGAAACCGGCAATGATGGGGGTACTAAAGTGAAAGAGAGAAAAGGTGAGTGACCGTCATTAATCGCCCCAGCGGGCACGACGGCCCCTGACGTCAATGTGCACGAATGGGCCATGGTTGACGGTCTTCTTATATCGAGCCAAACCTCCCACAAAGTTCTCATATAATGGTTTTCCGTAAAGTTTATCATTAGCAACCGAAATAAATACTAAGGTTTGAGCATAATCCGGGCTTCAGATCGATTGATTCGATATAGGGCTCGATTTGCATCACCAGCTCAGAAAACGTTATCAGCAGCTGGGTAAGTTGCGCCACGTTTATAGGCTCAGCGCCGCGATAGCCTTCCAAAAGCTGATGCGCTTTGAGTCCTTTTATCATGGATGCCGCATCCTCCGGTCGCAGCGGTGCCATACGCAGCGCCGTATCCCGGTAAATCTCCACCCCGGTGCCGCCGATTCCCAAAAGCACTACCGGCCCGAATTGATAATCCACTTTAGCTCCGACAATCAGCTCCAAGCCGGACAGGGTTTCCTCAACCAGCATGCCACAAAATCCCTTAATTGCGCTGAATCGTTCAAAAGTCTCAGTTAGAATTCCATCATCGGTAATGCCCAAAGCAACTCCCCCAACATCCGATTTATGAATTGTTTCAGGAGACACCACCTTGGCGACCACCGGATAATTGTTTTTGCGAGCAAAGTCCAAGGCATCATCCACGGTCGTAGCATGGGCAAACTGAGGCACCTTGATTCCGGCCAACTTCAAAAGGCACTTGGCATCCGGCTCTAAAACCCAGCCATGTTTTTGGGAGTGGATAAAAATGTTCTTTATTTCTTGGTTCAGCATGGTTGACATCTCCGCATGGCCTCAACCATCAGCACCGCACCCTCAATAGAGGAGGATACCGGTATGCGGTTGAGTTCAAATCCTTCAATTAGCATACGGTATTTTTCCACATGCGGAACGTAGGCAACCAATGGTTTGTTATCTCTACGAGAGCCCTGACTGAGTCTGGCTCCGAGATCCGATGTAGTGCCAGGTAAATAGGGCAGCAAAAGAACAATAATGGCGTCGATTTCCGGTAAGCGACCCAAACCCCTGGCAGCTGTCACAAAGTCATCATCCACCGCACTTCCGGTAAGGTCGATAGGGTTGCCGAGAGCGGCGATGGTTTGAATGCTGACGGAGAGCTGATCCTTAATCTGCATTTGCGCGGTTTCTGAAAGGCTTGGTACCGACAATCCACGATCGGAACACACATCCACAGACAACGCCCCGTGGCCGCCGCTGCCGGTAATGATACCGACGTTGCCTCTAATAGCTTTCTGATAGCAGCTTAAGGATTCGCAAAAAGAGACCAGTTCCAGTTCGTTGGATGCTTCCACCACCCCGTATTGCGCGAGCACTGCGGAGAAAACCTCATGATCCCCGGCCAACGAAGCGGTGTGACTCGAAACAGCGCGACTGCCGGCGTCGGTTTTACCGGCCTTTAAGACAATGACCGGTTTTGGACATTGGCTGGCAGCTAAAACAAAATTGCGCCCCTCGCTCCGGCCAAATCCTTCAATGTAAAATGCAATCACGTTTGTTTTTGGATCGGCGACCAGATAATCCAGCAGGGTTTGCTCACGGATAAGTGCTTTATTGCCTATACTCACGGCCATGGATAAACCGATGCCCTGCTCGGCAAACTTCACCATCTGATCAACCAGAACACCCCCGCTCTGACTGACCAGCGCAACGTTTCCGGGAGTCGGTTGAACCATGCGCTCCCCAGGTAGGAAAAAAGTATCCACCTCAGAAGGTACGTAGATCCCCAAGCAGTTGGGACCGATGAAGGGAAAATTTGCCTTACGTGCGATGGCAACCAGGCGGTCTTGCAAATCCTTGCGGTCTACTTCAGCGAATCCCCCGGAAATTATGGTGGCACCGCCAACGCCGTTTCGAATACATTCCTGTAAAACATCTGGAACAGCTTCCGCACGCACGGCAATCACCGCCAGATCCACCTTTTCAGGAATCAGTGATCCTCCGCGAGGATTTACCGGAAAGACTCTCAGCGGATAGCGCAGATGGGCTTTGTTATAGATGATATTGGCGGGATGGCGATCATTGGAAAGAGATACCCCAACGACCGCCATAGTTTTTGGTTCAAACAAGGGTTGTAAATTCAAAAGGGTCCTCCTCCCAGTCAAAGGGTTAGCCGGCGAAGCAGCTTCATGACGCGCGAACTACCTAATGACCAATCGAAATAAAGCGATGTTTTTGCAAGGCCTTGCGCTGATGTGAACCTCGCATTGGAAGCCGTCGTTCGTAATTTCGCGGACGGTAAGTTACCAAAAAACATTCCAAGAATCAAAAACAAATCAATTTTTCCGCCACAACCATTTCCATACCTGTGTAGCAATCCAAAAAATCCTGATCGATTTTAGTTTGGACTGAGCGCAATCTTGCACGAGACGTTGGTCGAATATGCGTTCAAGTATCTGGGGAAAGATTTCAGACTTTAAAGGATTCTTTCTGAATGCCGTATTTAACCATCAGCTTGTTCAACTGGCGAGAACTGATACCGGCATCTTCGGCTGCACGATTGACCCTGCCTTTGTTGCGGGCAAACAGCGTTTTGAGATACTGGCGTTCAAAGTCTTCTATGGCATGCCTCCGGGCTTCGGCCAGCGGAAGGTGGGCTTGGTCCGGAAGAACGGCATGCGCATCACCGTATTCGAAAAGCCCGGCAGGGAAACTCTCGGTTGTCAACACCTTTGTCGTTTCCAGGATATAAGCCCGTTCCATCAGGTTTTCCATTTCACGGATGTTGCCGGGCCAATGGTAGTTTTTGAAAGCCTGCAGAACATGCGGGTGAACGGAATGGATTTTCTTCTCGTGTCTTTGCCTTAGCTTTTTCAAAAACACGTCAACAATCTTAGGAATATCCTCAACGCGCTCTCTGAGCGGGGGTATTTCAAGCGGAAAAACATTCAGGCGATAATACAGGTCTTTTCTGAACTCGCCCCGTTCGACCATCCCCACAGGATCGGCGTTAGTGGCCGCAACCACCCTGGCGTCGGTTTGCAATGCCTCTTCACCACCGACCCGGCTAAACGTGCCGTCCTGCAGTACCTGCAACAGTTTGATTTGCGTCGAAGGCGTTATGGTGCCGATTTCATCCAAAAAGATAGTGCCGCCACGAGCAATTTCGAATTTACCCAGCTTTTTGCGCACGGCACCTGTAAAAGCGCCTTTTTCGTGTCCGAAAAGCTCGCTTTCCAGAAGCGTGTCCGGAATTGCACCGCAGTGAACACTGATGAACGGTTCGTCACAGCGGTTGCTATGTATATGGATCATTCGCGCCAGCAAACCTTTGCCGGTGCCGGTCTCCCCGGTAAGCAGCACGGTAGCCCGAGTCGGGGCAACAGCACGAATTTTTTTGTACACTTCCCGCACTCCGGCATTGTGTGAGTCGATGATATCCAGCCATTCGGATTTCCAGAATTGATCTCTTAGATAATCCAGTTCCAGATTTTTCGCGAGCGATTCATTCACGGATTTAATGGCAAGTCGGACTTCAGAGGGATCGATAGGATAGGTCAGGTAGTAGTTGTTGGCACCGGACTTAACAGCTTTGACGGTGTCGCGAATCAATGCCTTTGATGATAATATCAAAATCTCAGCTAAAGGATTCATTTCTTTGAAGGGTTTGATCGCCTCTGCGATATTATTGGTCTCGGACGTATCTCGCAGCAATTTTAGATCAGAAAAAATTACATCAAACGAGCGTTGGTGATGCAGATTAAGCGCATCCTTGACGCTATCCACATTCACCACCTGGTAATCGGACGGCAGCGATTCACGAATCAATCGAGCTTCGTCTTCTTGCGGAGATATTATTAGAACGGATTTCATTTCAGGCACCGAAATGCAATATGGTCAGGTTATTTACAGCGATATCTCAATTAAGGTGATCGCGTCTGATAAATAAAAAAATGGATCGTTTGTCAATAAAAAACGGATTTATAACCCAAAGAAAGGCAGCACTCATACAGAAAGGATTTATCCGTCGATAAATCGGAACAAATAATTCCGATTCTTTTAAGTAAATTCTAAAAATTTGAATGATTACAAATCGTTATAAAATTAGCATGTTTTTTGCTTGTATTGTTTAGGATAGGAGATATTTCAGTCCGAAAATTAAACTCCGGAGTATATCACATGGGAAAAAATCCAAAAGAAAGCCATGAGGAAATAACCATCATAGGGATTGTCAGAGAAATTGAGAACAACTGGAAATCTTACCGTGTCGGCATCGCAACCAAAAATAATTCTTAATTATCTGTCTAAGGGTTTGAATAATGCTGGTTAAAGACTGGATGAGCAAAAACCTAATTACGGTTAAGCCAACCGATTCAGTAGTCAAGGCTCAAATTTTGCTCATTGACCATAATATAAGTCGGTTGCCGGTCATGGAAGAAGGAAATCTTTTGGGTATCATCACTGACCGGGACATAAGAAAGCTTTTGATTCCTTCTGAAACCCTTAAAGTTAAAAATATCATGACCCGCAACCCGGTGACCGTGCCCTTGAATTACACGGTCGGAGAGACAGCCGAAATATTACTGAAGCATAATATATCCGGTGTACCAGTGGTCGATGACCACGGCAAGGTCGCGGGAATTATTACCAAAGGGGATCTATTCAGGGTCCTGGTTCCCCTCACCGGTGTTGGTAAAAAAGGAATCCAGTTTGCTTTGCTCTTGGCGGATCGTCGTGGAGGGATCAAAGAAATAACAGACCTTATCCGCGAAAACGGCGGGCGCGTGATAAGTGTGTTGACGTCGCAGGATGATGCCCCCAGAGGTTCCCTTAAGCTATATCTTCGCATGCACGGACTTGACCGCCAAAAGCTCAAAACGCTTAAAAAGAAAATCAGGGAAAAGGCCTCAATTCTATACATGGTTGACCACCGTGAAAATACTAGAGAAATCTATATGGATATATAGAACTTTCGGTTCTGATTGAAATTTAAAAGCAGAACTTAGTTGTCTGATTTTCATACGCCTTATCAATATCTTCTTAAGTCGATTTTAACAAAAAGCAAAAAATGTCATCACCTTGCAAAAAAACAATTTCATTAAAAGTACAAACTTTCTGATATTTATACAAATATGCAGCCCACCTATTTGAATTCTGCTACCTGAGAAAATTCACCTCCAGGTCGGTCTCAAATTGGCACATGCTTTGCTGTTATAATTTTACGAATCTATAACCGATAAAAAGGATGATATTGGGAGAATTATTCAATGAAAGGAGATTATTGAAATGCCTGCAAAAATGATTGCTTACAGTTCAAGGGCCCGTGAGCGTTTGCTAAAAGGGGTGAACATCTTGGCAGACGCTGTGGCGGTAACCTTAGGTCCTAAAGGCCGCAATGTGGTTCTCGAGAAATCCTTCGGCTCGCCGGTGATCACCAAAGACGGGGTTACCGTAGCCAAAGAAATTGAACTCGCCGAAAAATTTGAGAACATCGGCGCCCGGATGGTAAAAGAGGTCGCCAGCAAAACCAGCGACAAGGCCGGGGACGGCACGACCACCGCTACGATACTGGCACGTTCCATATACCGTGAAGGCCAGAAACTGGTCACGTCCGGTGCTAATCCCATGGCGCTCAAACGAGGGATCGACAAAGGCGTTGCCGTCGTGGTCGAGGATTTGAAAAAGCTATCCAAACCCACCAAAGACAAAAAAGAGATTGCCCAGGTCGGCACCATTTCAGCCAACAACGATCCGATGGTCGGCAATCTGATTTCCGAGGCCATGGAAAAGGTCGGCAAAGAGGGGGTGATTACCGTTGAAGAAGCCAAAAGCATGGAGACCACCCTGGAAATCGTCGAAGGCATGCAGTTTGACCGCGGCTATCTTTCCCCGTATTTCGTGACCCATGCGGAGAAAATGGAAGTTAATTTGGACGATCCCTATATCCTGTTGAACGAAAAAAAGATCAGCAATATGAAAGATTTACTGCCGCTTCTGGAAGACGTCGCCAAAAGAGGCAAGTCCATGCTGATCGTGGCCGAGGATGTGGAAGGCGAAGCTTTGGCCACGCTGGTCGTAAACAAACTGCGTGGCACGTTGAAAGTGGCGGCCGTGAAGGCTCCCGGATTCGGTGACCGTCGTAAGGCCATGCTGGGTGACATCGCGGTGCTAACTGGCGGTCAGGTCATTTCCGAAGACATGGGCGTCAAACTGGAAAACGTGACTTCCAATGACCTCGGTCGCTGTAAAAAAGTAAAGATCGATAAAGACAAAACAACCATTGTAGAAGGTGCCGGTAAAAAAGCAGACATCGAAGGCCGGGTGAAACAGCTTCGGACCCAGATCGAGGAGACCACGTCCGACTATGACCGTGAAAAGCTTCAGGAGCGGCTAGCCAAACTGATCGGCGGCGTGGCGGTCATCAGTATTGGTGCGGCCACGGAAACCGAAATGAAAGAAAAAAAGGCCCGGGTGGAAGACGCGCTCAACGCAACCCGTGCTGCTGTGGAGGAGGGCATTGTCTGCGGCGGCGGGGTCGCCTTGATCCGCTGCATGGAGGCCCTGGACAACGTCGAAGTGTCCGGAGACGAGAAAAACGGCGTTAATCTGTTGAAGAAGGCACTTTGTGAGCCCCTGAAGTACATTGCCGTTAATGCCGGCTACGAGGGCTCTGTGGTGTTGCGCAAAGTAATCGAAGGCAAAGACGACTTCGGTTTCAATGCCGAAACGGAAAACTATGAGAACCTTGTATCCGCCGGAGTAATTGATCCGACCAAAGTGGTCCGGCTGGCCCTGCAAAATGCCGCATCGGTGGCCGGGTTGATGATTACCACGGAGGCCATGGTTTCTGAGAAGCCGGCGAAGAAAAAGAAAGCCAAGATGCCGGAAATGCCGGAAGACATGTATTGATCAAAATAATAATCTCAAAAGTTTGAAAATGTCGCTCATGAAGCGGGGAAACCTCACCCAAGGGCAGGATTTGATTTCACCCCAGAAGGTTGGTATTTACTTTGAGTATAAAAATTTAAAAGAAAGGAGGAAAAATGAGCAAAGCTAAAATTATGGTGGCCGTGGATTTTTCGGATTACTCCCTTAAAATCGTGGATTACGCAGGTCGCTTAGCGGAAGATTTGGGGGCAGAGCTTATCTTTGTTAATGTCATCAATCAGCGTGATGTAAACATGGTCAAACACGTTACGATGTACACCGATAAGATATCAGTGAAGGATTACGTCGACGGTCTCAAGGAAGACCGCACCGAACAAATGCAGAGCCTGCTGACGAAGGCCAACTGCAGCCGGATCCCCAATCGATTTCTGATTAAAAAGGGGGTGCCATTTTTAGAGCTGATCGAAACGGCCAAGGAGGAAGAGGTCGACATGGTGGTTATGGGTACAAAAGGTCGGGGGAATATTACCGGCGTATTGTTTGGCTCGCAGGCCGAGAAGATGTTTCGTCATTGCCCGGTGCCGTTGCTCAGTATTCGTGAGAAACAGGATTGATAATGATGGACACAGTTCTCATCCTTGCAAGCGCTATTAAAGGCCATCCAGTGCCCCGCACGGGATGGCTGGGTGTGTGATTGGCCCTGCCGATTCCACCCGTCAGAGGCGGCGAGGTTCAGCGGGACAGCAAAATTTTCAATCGCAGAAAAACCCTGCTCTCAAGCAACATTTTTCAGGGTTTTCTCTAATTGAACACTGTTGGTATTTTTGTTAAACGAACCAAAAAACAGAATCATATCGGGGTGGGCGTCCAGAGAATTAAAATTCGATACGACCACCCCTTCGTGAGCCGCAGTTGCGGGACTGAAAATTCTGATTTCAGAAACATTCTTTTCGTCAGCTTTGGGACGCATTGCACATTTCAGGCTCCACACCCAATCCGGGTCCTCCTTTAACTGGGTCACCAGATACATCCCCACGCGATCCGGTAACTCCTTAGGTTTCGCTAACCTAACCTCCTTGGTAGTGGAGGAGTTTTCGCTTTGTTTTTCCTTTTGCCAAAATTTCCAATTCATGACATCGCCCTTTCCATTTGCAAGGTTGTTAATAGAAGATGATAGATGATTCTGTTGTTGCAACCCTGCAATACGTGTGCCAATTTGTAATAAACTGATATTATTAGAATATGGTATTTAGGTAATTGACAAACAGAACCGGGAATTCCGGCTTCTCCCATCCGTCGGATAAAGAATGTTCAAGGATGCAGCCAAGCAGCCAGCACTTTACTAACTTTTCCTTGCAGGGCAATAACGAACACGGCCGGGTTCTGAAAGCCGGGAGATAATGTAAAAGGAAGCGACAGTTCGTGTCGTTTACAAAAGCGGAATTTAAAATTCTGCTTTCGTTTTCGGGCAAGTATCAAGATAGAGAGAGCCCAATGTAAAACCTAAAATGAGAGTTACTTCTTTGAGTCGTTTTACTTCGCTGAAATACACTTCAAGGCTCTAGTGTAAAACTTATCCACATACTCCTTTACCATCCGTCGGGCAGAAAACCTGGCGGCAGAGCTCTTAATCGACGCTTTCATGACCCTGACCCATTCATTGGGAATCCCTTGATCTGATACCTTATAATACAGCGGTATGATTTCTTCTTCCAGGATTCGATAGATTTCGGCAGCGTCGGCCTGATTCCCATTTCCATCCAGTTCCTGGTGGCCCGGCGCCCAGCCGTTTTTCCCGTTGTAGCCCTCCAGCCACCATCCATCCAGGATGCTGAGCTGCGGAACACCATTGACAGCGGCTTTCATGCCGCTGGTGCCGCTGGCCTCCATGGGTGGTATGGGGTTATTAAGCCACACATCGACGCCGTGGACTAAATATTGAGCCAATTGTTCACCATAGTCTTCCACAAAGGCAATACGCCCTCCCATCTCAGGGTCTCTGCTGGCATTGAAAATCCGTTGCAATATGCGCTTGCCGGGATCGTCGGCCGGATGGGCCTTGCCGGCAAAAATGATTTGAATGGGCCTCCAACGGTCATTTAACATCCGCTTAAGACGATCCAGATCGCTAAAAATCAAATCAGCTCTTTTGTAGGCGGCAAATCGCCTGGCAAAACCCAGCGTGAGGAGCGATGGGTCTAGCAAAGTCCCCCCGGCCACCACAAAGGATGGATTGACACGGTCTTCTGCCCACCGTAGGCGGGTTCGTTCGCGGATGGCGTCGATAAGCTTTATTTTTAACCAATAGTGGGTTTTCCAGAGATCCTCATCCGGTATTTTTTCGATCATTTCCCAAATGACAGGATTGTCATGATCTTCCAGCCACCCGGAACCGAGATGCTTGTCGAAAAGCAATCTCATTTTGGGCTCGATCCAGGTCGGCAGATGAATGCCGTTGGTAATATGATCAATAGCGGGCCTTTCAGCCTTCGTATCCGGCCAGAGACACTGCCACATCTGGCGGGAAACATCGCCGTGCTTCCTGCTGACCGCATTGCTGTATTTCGACAGCCTGAGGGCCAGTGCCGTCATGTTGAACCCTGAAAATATTTCTCCATCAAATAAAATGGAAACACATCATGCCCGGCCGGCACCGGTGTGTGGGTGGTAAAAACAGACGTCTTTGCCACCCATTTTGAGGCTTGCTGATAATTCATACCGTCCCCGATACGATCACGAATTTGCTCCAGCAATGCAAAGGCTGCGTGCCCTTCGTTCAGATGCAGTACAAAAGGTTTGATCCCTAAAACCTCCAATACTTCCGCCCCACCAATCCCCAAAACAATTTCCTGACGAAGTCGTTGCTCCAAGTCCCCGGTATAGAGACGCGCGGTAATTCCGCGATTCCAGGGATCGTTTATGTCCATATCGGTATCCATCAAATACAGCACTACCCTGCCGACCGCAACCTGCCAGACGGCGACATGGATCGCGGGCTCGATGAACGGGACTTTGACGAAAAGCTGGGTTCCGTCTTCGTGCAGCACGCGTGAAATAGATGCTGCCTCCCGGTCAAGTGGTTCGGATATGTTTTCCTGCCAGCCGTCTTCTCGAATTTTTTGCTTGAGATATCCTTGCGGGTACATGAATCCAATAGCCAGCCACCAGCGGCACATTCAGATCGCTGCACTCCTTGAGATGGTCACCGGCTAAAAATCCCAGTCCGCCGGCGTAAAACGGCAATGAACGGTGCAGACCATATTCAGCAGAAAAATAGGCAACTGTGCGAGCATCTGACGGGGAGATATCTCTTAGAAGCTGACAATTATTCTGTTGCACGTATTTTTCAAACTGGGACAGTACGACGTCATAATTGCGCAAATAGTCTTCATCGGTGGCAGCCCGCTCCAATATTTCTTTGGGAAGCTCTTTGAGCATCTTGTCCGGATTGTGGATGCTTTCCTTCCAGCCCTGGCGGTCCAGCGACTTAAAAAGCATGCGTGCAGCCGGATTCCAGCTCCACCACAGATTTTCGGCAAGTTCCCCCAAACCGGCTATTCTCTGCGGTAAATGCGGAAATTCATTTTTAACGGGTTTTATCATTCTTCATCCTTTTCATCCCGTTTGCAGACAAGTATTATTTTCGTCTCTCTCTTTTATCTCGTTGACCTTTCTTACCCTTGGGCAGTGTCATTAGCCAACCGGCAACAAATCCAATCGCCAGAGTTCCAAACAGCATTAATGCCCGTGACAATGATATCGTCCATATCAAAAACTGAAATTCGACCACCTGGGTGTTTTGAACAACGAAAACAAGAACAACCGCCATCAGGCATATAAAAACGATATTTCTTATCATTGCAGCCTCCTTTAATTATGCCAATGCATTAACCGTTAAACCCGGATTTTGCAAATCATATAAGGTTGAGACAACAGGTTTCTCGCCTATTAACAGAAATGGACGATGTGCAGACCATTGTTTCTCGAACAGTCTACATCAATAACTTCAGTTGTCTTCTGACGCGATGGGCCAAACCCGAGGAATCGTTCACCTGGCTCCGAATCTTTGACAACGGAATCTCGGCTCTCGCGGCACTCACGTGCCCGCCTGCGGAGCCACCCCAGGGGCCAAACAGTTTCTGGGCAACGTTTCCGGCATCACCTCGAAATGTTGCATTCCTGATTACGACAATCAACTTCGCATCGTATACTCCCGATACAATGCTCCAGTTTGCTTCAGCGAGCTTCAAGAAAAAATCTGCAAGGATGACAAGGATATCGGGATTATCAACCCGTTCCATGTGTACATAGGCGATGTCATCCAAGAAAGTTAGTCGTTCCATCGCAAGGCGAAATTTAGAAAGCGTCTTTTTTGTTATTTCTGAAGATTCGATTTTTTTGATGATGTTCATATTTACAAAAGCATGAAGATACCGAAATGAATTGAGATCACCTGGAAGACATTCCCTTATAAAATTGTCTGTATCCGTTTTGATCCCGCAAAATAGCGCAGTTGCAAGCCTTCCTGAAGGTACAATCCTGGCTGCTCTCAAATATTCGGTCATCATGGTTGAGGTTGCCCCATATTTCTCTCTAATATCCACAAATGGCGCGCGGGATGTGGGCAGCGCAGGATGGTGGTCAATGACAATGTCGAATGGGATCCCTCCAAACTCCTCCCGGTGCTGCGGCTGTGAATCTACTATCGCCCATCGGTTTATGGTTGCTCGCTTCATATACCTGATATGTTTTTGCTCAACTTTGAGCAGGGAAGTAAAAGCCAGGTTATCGGTGCGTTTAATACGGTTGACGTGATAGATCAAGACGTGGCTGACTTTTCGCCACAGGAGTCGTCTCAAAGCCAGCGCGCTCGCCATGGAATCGGGATCTGCGTCGATGACAATACCCAACGTATCCCCGGGACTGACTG
>WOR8_10004096_pt1 | contig 14220 bp, 13 predicted proteins | sample DeeMarSeWOR38_10_FD_19890 | JGI IMG/M metagenome (IMG submission 19890) | reverse complement strand
AACCCATATAGAGCAGCTCTGCAGGCTGCCGCCTGAACCATTCAGCCACCCCAGCAGCCTAAACCTCATAATATAAAAACTAATAACTTTATCGATGCTCGACAAAAAAGAGAAAACAGAATCTGTAGTAGTAGATTGCAGACTGGTTTATTTTTTTAAGTATTTTTCAGGATCTTCTTCAAAGACGAATTTGCATCCGGGAGCGCAGAAGTAGTAGGTTTGTCCATTGTAAACCGTCTTAAACTTCGCAGTCTTCTCATCCACCGTCATCTTACAAACAGGATCAATTGCCATTTAGTTTCACCTCCATCCTAGTTCTGAGCCTCTAGTTTTGGTTTAAATCTCCTTAAAAGTGAAGCATTCGTAATCACTGACACAGAACTAAAGGCCATCGCCGCGGCACCAAAAACAGGTTCCAGCATAATGGGGTAAAGGATTCCGGCAGCAACAGGAATCAGGACTATGTTGTAAGCGAATGCCCAAAAAAGTCCTTGTTTAATCTTGCTCATAGTGGCTCTGCTAAGCTGAATGCTGACAACTACATCTCTTAGGTCATTTTTTACAAGCACTATGTCTCCTGACTCCATTGCCACGTCGGTTCCACTTCCAACAGCTATTCCAATATTCGACTGCGCCAAAGCCGGGGCATCATTAATTCCATCACCTACCATAGCAACTATCTTTCCTTCATCCTGCAACCGCTTTATCTCGTTCGCTTTGTCTCCCGGAAGCACCTCTGCCAATACTCGGTCTACGCCGACTTGCCTTGCAATTGCTTTCGCTGTCCGCTTATTGTCTCCTGTAAGCATTATCACCTCTAAATCCATATTTTGGAGAGTCTTCACAGCCTCCACAGAATATTCCATCAAGGTATCGGCTACAGCAATCAAACCAACAGCTTTACCATCGAATGCCACGAGCATAGCGGTTTTTCCATCTTTCTCTAGCGAGGTCATTTTCTCTTCAAGTTTATCTATTTTTATTCCATTTTTTTCCATCAGTTTCCGGTTACCCAAAAGAATCGCTTTACCGTTATATTTCACTTCTACACCGTACCCAGGCAATGCGTTAAAGAATTCTGGATCAACAACCTCTAGGTGCCGCTCTATTGCCATCTTTACTATAGCATCTCCAAGAGGATGCTCAGAATTCTTTTCTGCAATAGCTGCAAGGCGCAACAGCTCATCTTCCCCAATTTTCTTGTCTTTCTTAGCAGGTGATGATGCGAGAATAATGTCAGTTACCTCAGGCTCTCCCTTAGTAAGGGTTCCAGTTTTATCAAAAACTATCGCCTCAAGCTTGTGAGCAGTTTCCAGCGCTTCTCCACTTTTAATTAACACCCCATTCTCTGCCCCCTTTCCTACACCAACCATAATTGCAGTGGGAGTAGCTAGACCCATAGCACAAGGACAAGCAATAATCAGGACTGCAATGAATACCGTGAGCGAAAATGTGAAACTCATTCCCAAAAAATACCAGACTGCAAAAGCGGCTGTGGCAATTATGATTACTGCTGGAACAAAGTAACTACTTACAACATCAACTATTCGCTGTATCGGCGCTTTGGATCCTAGCGCGTTCTCAACCATCTTAATAATCTGGGCTAAAACAGTGTCGGCTCCAACCCTTGTCGCCTTGAACTTCAGCATCCCAGTCTTGTTTATAGTTGCCCCAACAACCTGATCGCCCTGCTTCTTTTCAACAGGAATGCTTTCGCCGGTTATCACTTTTTCATCAACTCCAGAATAGCCGTCGATTACTATACCGTCAACTGCTATCTTCTCCCCGGGTTTCACTAGTATAAGGTCCCCGACTTGGACATCTTCTACAGGGACTTCCATTTCTTTTTCGTCCCGTATTATTCGAGCTATTTTAGGTTGAAGCCCTATCAGTTTTCGTATAGCTGCGGATGTTCTGCCTTTTGCTATGGATTCTAAGAGTTTGCCTAAGATGAGAAATGTCATGAGCATTACTGCTGTGGAGTAATACAGGTTCCCCGAGCCAAAGAAAGTAACATAAACGCTATAGAAGTATGCTGCTGAGGTGCTCATTGCTACCAGCACATCCATGTTCGGATTTCTGTTTCTAAGCGCCTTGTATGCACCAATATAGAAATTGTAACCAACAATAAATTGGACGGGAGTAGCAAATAGGAATATAATTATAGGAATATAGGCGTCAATCGGAGGAAAACTTAAAGAAAGCATTGTCCAGTTACTAAAAAATTCTACAATCACAGCGGTTACAGCTGAGAAAGCCAACTTGATTTTCAGTGAATGAATTTCATTCTCTCTTTCTTTTTGTTCTGAATCTTCCTGACCTTCTTCTGGTTCAAGAACGTCGTATCCCACATCGCGAATTACTTTTTTGATTGTTTCTATTGTTATCTGCGCTGGATTATACTCTATATTCGCCGTTTCTAATGCAAGGTTTACAGTTGCACTGTATACACCCTCTTTCCGATTTAGAACCTTTTCGATAGTTTGTGCACAAGTCGCACAAGTCATTCCAGTTATTTTCAAAGTAACGTTTTGATGAATTACCCTATAACCAACCTCGGCAATTGAACCTTCGATAGCTTTCTGATCAACCACATCTGGATCATAATCTATGATTGCTTTTTCGGCTGCAAAATTGATTGATGCATAAATTACACCATTCAATTTGGGTAATCGTTTCTCAATTGTTTGAGCACAAGTAGCACAAGTCATTCCAGCGATGTCTAAAACAACTCGTTTCTGCTTTTTTTCAGCCACCTACTTTTTTCTCCTTCATGGACTTAACTAGTTTAGAATGGAAAAGATCATTTTTGATAACTATTATTGCGGAAAACAGCGACCCAGTTTTGTTTAGCACGAAATACCCAATTGTAATCGATGTTTTCGAAAATATTTAATCATTCCTTTTTTAATCAATTTCCTGAAATATCAAACTGTTCTAAACAAAAAATTACTTTCTTTAGTTACGGAACATAAACCATAATGTTTTAATGAAGCCCGATATCTGAGAATCTAAAGACAAAAATTAGGTTTTTGGAGGTGACTGACTCAATGGATGACAATGAACTTGAAAAAATAAAACAAGAAAAAATAAAGAAAATGTTAAATGAGGCTAAGCCAGGCGTGGTAAAATTGGATTCTTCATCTTTTGACAACTTCTTAAATACTGATATGCCAGTTCTGGTTGACTTCTGGGCTGATTGGTGCATGCCTTGTAAAATGATGGGACCAGTAATGGATGAACTTGCGCAAGCATATTCTGGAAGAGCTCGATTTGGAAAAGTCAACGTTGATAATAACCCTCAAATTGCAGGCCGTTACGGAATAATGAGCATCCCTCATTTCCTAATCTTCAAGAATGGCAGTAGAGTAGAGAAGATAGTTGGTGCTGTAGGTCGAGATCCTCTAGAAAGTGCTCTAAAAAAATATCTTTAAAAAAATTGAGTTACCACAGAAAACAGAATTGGAAATGAGACTTCTTGACATCAAAGGTTCTCAAAAGCGATTCAGCCACTGTGGGACTAATAGTTAATCCCATCGCTGGCATGGGAGGAGCAGTTGGACTAAAGGGCACTGATGGAAAAGAAATTCTAGAAAAAGCTCTTACTCTTGGAGCAAAACCCGTGGCGAGTTCAAGAGCAGATACATTTCTCTCCGAATTGAGAACGACTAAAGTAGACATATATTTTAAAGTTGGAGCAGGACAGATGGGAGAAGAGGAAACTCGAAATCAAGGTTATCCTTATACAGTTTTTGGCAAACAAAAAAAAGAAACCAGCCAAAAAGATACTGTAGCTGTTGCGAAAAAAATCGTGACTGATGGAGTCGATTTTCTTATTTTCTGTGGAGGAGACGGCACAGCCCGAGACATATTGAACGCTGTTGATAGGCAACTTCCAGTTTTGGGAGTTCCAACCGGAGTTAAAATGCATAGCGCGGTTTTTGCAGTCGATCCCAAAGCTGCTGCGAGGATTGCATCACGGTTTCTAAGAAAACAACTCCCGTTGTGGGAGGCAGAGGTTATGGATATCGATGAAGAAGCATTCCGAGAAGGCAGATTATCCGCGAGACTTCACGGTTACCTTCTTAGTCCTTATGAACCCAGTTTAATTCAGGGAGCTAAGATGGCATCTCCAATAACTGAGAGCGAATTACGAAACCAAGCAGCGATTGCACTCTATGTTATAGAAAATATGATAGAAGATTACGTGTACATTGTTTCTGCAGGAACAACCACTCGCACCATAGGAGACCTATTGAATGAGAAGAAAACTCTTCTTGGAGTTGATCTCATTTACAACAAGAAAATAGTAGGTAAAGATGTTAACGAGAACCAGATTCTCAAAGCAATTAAAGGTAAAAAAGCCAAGATAATCGTTACGCCGATTGGTGGTCAGGGCTTCATTTTCGGGAGAGGAAACCAGCAAATTAGCCCAAAAGTAATCAGAAAAGTGGGCATAGAAAATATAATTGTAATTGCGTCAGAAAATAAGATGAAAAACTTGAAAACATTAAAAGTTGACACTGGTGACCCGAAACTTGACACAGATTTTCATGGAACCATCAAGGTCTTAACAGACTATAAAATTGAACAGAAAGTATCAATTAAATAAGTATAAATTCCGTGAAGCAACTTATTTTCCTAAGAAATGGAAGTGACAAAGAATTGAAGAGACTTGTTACTATGGGAAGAGGAGGCAGCGGAAAAACAACCTTTGTTTCACTAATGACTAAATATTTTATCGAAAAAAGTGAAACACCCATACTACTAATTGACGCAGACCCAGATCAGAACCTTTCAGAGATGCTAGGAATTGACCTCAAAGAAGAGGGAAGAAAAACTGTATCCGAACTACTTGTTGAAACCTTTCTAGAGAGCGGAGGAACCACAGTTGGGGTTCCACCATCAAAGAGAATTGAAAGCAAAATCTGGGAAGTTGGACTATACGAGGGAGACAAATTCGACTTCATGGCGATTGGAACAAAATTCATTGAGGGATGCTACTGTCTTCCAAACACCGCCCTTAAAAACGCCCTCGAAGGATTAACAAAATCCTACAAATATGTTCTCATAGATTCTCCAGGAGGACTAGAACACCTAAACAGACGAATAGCATCTAAGGTCGACGATATTTTCGATATTATTGATCCATCACAGAAATCGTTTCATCACGTAGAAAGGGCATACAAAATCGCCAACGAAGTGCAAATAGAATTTAATAATTTCTATGTTATCGGAGGAAATAGAGTACCAGAAGCCCTAGAAACAGAAGTGGAAAAAAGAATCAACCTAAAATATTTGGGAAAAATCAGTTATGACAAAGAAGTGGAAAACTTCGTTCTTTATGGTAAATCCTTGCTTGATCTACCGAAATCCTCTTTAGCATATAACTCGGTGAAGAATATACTGCAGAAAGCTGGATATTAGGATCCAACAATTATTAAAATAAGTAAAATAAAGAAATTTTACAGGTTCACACAAAGTAACAGGGACAATAGAGATCAACATCGTCTAAAGCTGTTTTTTATTAGCACTCCGAATAAAGAGAGAATACATACTGAATAGAATGAATCATTAATTGTTAATTAAAGAATGACAGTTGAGTTCTGGGAAGGATCTGTTAGATTCAATATTTAGAAGCGTAGGGTTGCTAGAGGATAGCAGGTTGAAGAAAAAATTTAAACATTTATGATCTATATGACCTGAAGGTGAACAAAATTGAAGGCTTCTGAGGCTACAAAATATGCACTGAAAAAAGTTCTTGAAGCTAGCCGCGGCGAAACAATATTGATAATCTGTGATAAAGAAAAAATTGAAGTTGGAGAAGCCTTTGCCAATGGTGCTTTGGAATTAGAATTAAAAACTAGATTTATGACTCTTCAAGAACCTAAAGAATTACGTAAAGAAATTCCTAAGTCGCTACAGAAGATTCTCAAGCAGAAAGCAGATATTTATATTAACTTGCTACGGGGAAACCGGGAAGAGACCCCTTTTAGAATAAAACTCATAAAAAAACAATCAGGCGACCGCAAATCGCGTCTGGGTCACTGCCCAGGAGTAACATTGGACATGCTGACTGAAGGTGCTTTAGCCCTTACCCCAGAAGAGCATAAAAGAATGCAAACTCATGCAGAGAATCTTATCAAGACTTTGGAAGGAACAGAAAAAGTTGAGATTCAGAATCCTGCAGGAACAAATTTGACACTTAGTACAAAGAACAGAGTATTTTTTACCGACACGAAACTAGACTGGAAGACTATGAAATGGATGAATCTACCAACGGGTGAGGTTATTGTTGCACCCGTTGAAGATTCCTTGAGTGGAAAACTTGTTTGTGACATGGCTGTTGGTGGAATTGGAAAAGTTAGTAAACCCGTGGAAATTGCCATCAAAGAAGGAAGAGTGGAAAATGTGTTTTCTCAAGATAAGGAACAATTGCTTAGAATCAAAGAAACATTCAACACTGACAGTTGGGCTAATGTTGTCGGGGAGTTCGCGTTTGGAATTAATCCATCTGCAAGGTTTGTAGAGGAGTTTCTTGAAGCAGAGAAAATTTTGGGGACGGTTCATTTGGCTTTTGGTAACAACATGGACATGCCTGGAGGAAAAAATCCGTCAAGAAATCACATGGATATGCTTTTTTCTTCACCTACAGTAAAGATAACAAAAGAAAACGGGGAAAAAGTCATAATTCTAGAAGACGGCTGTTACAAAGTCTAACTTCGAAAAAGGGATAGAGTAAGATACTACAAAACAGGTATAACCTAACCTAACTGGATAAGAAGTTGAATGAAAAGGAGCGTGTATTAAAAAATGAAGTATTTGCTTATTGTCGGAGATGGAATGGCGGACTATCCGCTTTCAGAATTAAATCATAAAACTCCTCTTCAAGCGGCAAACAAACCTAACATGGATATGATTGCAACAAAAGGACGTAGTGGATTACTAAAGACAATTCCAGAAGGGTTGACTCCAGGTTCAGGCACAGCAATTCTTTCAGTTCTAGGTTACGATCCGTTAAGATACTATAGTGGAAGAGGGCCATTTGAAGCCGCTGCAAGAAATATAAAGTTAAGTGAAAACGATGTTGTGTATAGATGTAATATCATCACAGAAAAAAATGGAATATTGGTTGACTATTCTGCGGATCATATAACAAATAACGAATCCATCAAACTAATAGAAACGATTAAAGAGAATTTTGAACAATCGGGACAAATTGAATTTTTTTCAGGTTTAGGGTACAGACATTTCTTGGTCCTAAGAGATTATTTACATAAACCAATTGTTGATTTCATTCCTCCTCACGATGCAAGAGGAGTTGAAATATCCAAGATTTTGCCATCAGCGATGACCGAAGAAACCAAGAGTTCAGTTGAATTATTAAACAGAATAATTATTGGATCTAAAAATGTTCTGGAAAACCATCCAGTTAACATTGCAAGAAAAAAGATGGGAAAAAGACCGGGAAATATGGTTTGGCCTTGGGGTGGAGGTAGAAAACCGGTGATGCCAACCTTAAACGAAAAATATGGGATAACGTCTGCGGTTATTTCGGCAGTTGATTTGGTTAAAGGCATTGGAATTAACGCAGGAATGACGGTTGTTGAAGTTCCCGGGGCGACTGGCTTGTATGACACTAACTATGAAGGCAAAGCAGACTATGCATTGAAAGCTCTCAAAGACAATGACATGGTTTTTGTGCACGTTGAAGCTCCAGACGAGGCAGGACACTCCCAAAATTTCAGACTGAAAATAAAAACAATAGAAGATTTGGATAAACGACTGCTCGGACATATATTGGATGGACTAGAAAAAGAATGCGTGATTGCCATTTTACCTGATCATCCCACACCCATTGCGATCGGTACTCACACAAGAGAACCTGTCCCATTCACAATTTATTCTCCAATTGTTAAAGCTGATGGAATAAAAAATTTTGATGAACTATCTGCCAAGAAGGGCCATTTTGGGATTATAGAGGGAGAAGATTTTATGCTGAACTTTCTTGCTAAAACAATTCCCAAATTAAAAAGAAAGCTTAGAAATAAAAACAACGTTTAACTTGTATAATAAGCAAGCACAATAAGTTAATTTTCTTTTTGAATCACGGTATTATTATATAAATCGTAATCATAATAGAAAAGATTCAACATAAATCTGAAACTGACCATAGAGTGGACAATAATGAGGATAATCTTGGTAGGATGGGGAGTAGTCGGGCAAAGCTTTGCTCAAATTGTCACACAAAGAAAACGGGAACTTGCCAAAAAATTCGGCTTTCGTCCTAGAATTGTGGCTATAGTGGACAAAAAAGGAGCAGCAATAAATCCAAAAGGATTAGACCTTGAAGAGATGCTAATTCTAAAAAAAGAAAAAGGAACAGTGGCAGCCAGCAGTCACCATGGACATCTAGACATATCAACAATAAAAACAATAGAATCTGTTGAAGCAGAAGCCATTGTTGAAGTAACACCTACCGACATCGAAACTGCCGAACCCGGATTATCCTATATAAAAACTGCATTCAGAACTGGAAAACATGTAGTAACCACAAACAAGGGACCATTAGCCCTGGCACTTCCTGCGTTAACAGAGTTAGCAGACTACAACAACGTATACTTACGATTCAGTGGAACAGTCGGTGCAGGAACCCCTGTTCTTGAATTTGCCAAAAATTGTCTCCAAGGCGACAAAATACTTTCAATAAAGGGAATATTGAATGGAACCACAAACTATATTCTTTCAGAGATGGATGAAAAGCACATCACATTCGATGAAGCTCTAAAAGGAGCCCAAAAACTTGGCTATGCTGAAGCGGATCCCATCATGGACGTTGAAGGATATGACGCAGCTGCTAAACTGGTAATAATGGCAAACTGGATAATGGACAAAAAAGTAACCATTAAAGATGTACAAATCAAGGGCATTTGCAACGTATCAGCCCAAAACATAGAAGAAGCATCAAAGAAAGGGTGTACAATCAAGCTCATAGGCTCAATTGAAGATACCCTAAAAGTGGAACCGACTGAAATATCAAAACACGATCCCCTTGCAGTGGACGGAGCACTAAATGCCGTAACCTTCCTATCAGAATCGGCTGGTGCACAAACCATCATTGGAAGAGGCGCAGGTGGAATGGAAACAGCAAGCGCTGTATTACGAGATCTGTTGGACATAAAAAAAACAATAGCAACCAAGATCATGACCTAAATGGAGGAAATTAACATGAACAAAATAGTAATGAAGTTTGGAGGTACCTCTGTAGCGAATGGCAAAAAGATTTGCCACGTAGCCAAACTAATAGCCGACAACACCAGTGGCGACTGCAGGATAACTGTTGTAGTTTCCGCCTTAGAAGGAGTCACAAACCAGCTTATCCAAGCCGCAGAAGAGGCAAAAAAAGGAAACAGAGAATTTATCCTCAGTTTGAAGTTGAAGCTTCTTGAAAGACATTTAACAACAGCCAAAAACGCCATAAAAAATAGTCAAATAAAGAAAGAAACTGAACAAATTCTAAAAGAGAGAATTAATGAGCTTGAACAGGTTCTTACAGGAATTCTTTACGTCGGAGAATTAACTCCAAAATCTAGAGACATAGTCATCGCTTTTGGAGAAAAATTATCTGCACCGATCGTCAGCGGAACCCTCAAAGACCTTGGACTAAAATCGGAACACCTAACTGGGGGAGAAGCAGGGATAGTTACCGACAACAATTTTGGGGAAGCAGGTCTCCTAATGAACGTCACCAAATTTCAGGTCAAAAAGAACCTTGAACCTCTACTAAATAATGGGAATGTTCCAGTAGTAACTGGTTTTATAGCCCAAACGCAAGACGGAGAAACTACAACATTAGGACGTGGAGGCTCAGACTATTCAGCAAGCATTCTAGGAGCTGCATTGGACGTTGATGAAGTATGGATATGGACTGACGTAGACGGATTGATGACCACTGACCCCAAGATTGTTCCCCAGGCAAAAACGATTCCAGAAATGTCATTCCAAGAAGCTACAGAATTAACGATATTCGGAGCCAAGGCCATGCATCCTAGAGCTTTGGAACCAGCACGAAAAGAAGGAATACCCGTTAGAATCAGAAATGTTTTCAAACCAAACAATCACGGAACCCTGATAGTGAAAAATGAAAAAATCAAAGCAAAAGATGGAGTGAAAGCAGTAACCATAGTCAAGAACGTTGCGGTTATCACAGTCAGCGGAGCAGGAATGGTCGGCGCACCAGGAACAGCCGCAAAAGTTTTTGAAGTGCTTGGAAAAGAAAACATAAACATCCTTATGATTTCCCAAAGCGTATCTGAAGCAAACATTTCATTAGTTATCCAACGAAACTTTTTGGAACGAGCAGTTAGTACTCTAGAGATAGCCTTACTGGGAAGAGAATTCATACGTGAAGTCACGTCAGAAGATGACGTATCTGTAGTCGCGGTTATAGGAGCAGGAATGAAAGGAATCCCAGGAGTGGCTTCAAGAATATTTACTGCCGTTGCTCAACAGGGAATAAACGTACGCATGATAGCTCAAGGCTCCTCTGAACTTAATGTATCATTTGTAGTCAAAGAAACCGATGGAGAAAAAACCATCAGGGCAATCCATGATGAGTTTAAATTAAGCAAAAATTAATGTAAAAAAAATTACCCGTTTTGCGACATTCTTTACTATCGAGAATGAAAGGGCAAGGTTTTAAGCTTTCACTTTAGACCTTGTTGTACGTGATGAGGGACACCATTCTGAGCTCTCGCTGTGATGAAATGGAGCGACTCTGAACGGATTTAACGTCCTAGCTTGCAGAGCATGGACAACTAGACGCTTGAATTTGGATCTGCCCTAAGGCACCAGAAAGGCGGATGAAAGTAAATACCAAAACAGCATAGCCACCACAACTACCCCTTGGTTGTAAAAAACAGGAAGCAAAATTATTCAGCCAGGTAATATTAGAAAACAAGCTTTAATAATAGCTACAGTGGATGGTAAACATAAAACTTTAAGAATCACACTTTAGACTAAAATGGAAGGAAACCGATCATCATGGCAAGACATCACGGCATGACTAAAAAGACCAGCAAGAAAAAGCAGAAGCGAGTTAAGAAGAAGCGACAGCAAAGACGAAAAAAATCGAAGTAATTATAACTACATTTAATCATTAACAAATTTTTACTTAGCATCTAACTATAGAGGAATAAGATACATTTTTTAAAAATTAACCAAGTTCCAAAAGGAAATAATTTAGAAAAAGATTCAGTCCAATCGTGGCACATGAAAATAACTCATCATTTTCAGTTTTCCAAAGACAACTATCAACTCAAAAATATTATACCAAGAAAGACATACAGTAGATTTTTAATAAGGATCCTAAAGAGGACAAAGTTTCACTTATACTCAAACGATAAAAACCGAATTCTCAAAGGGAAAGTAATGTGGTTAGAGAAGGAATCGGAATATATAGCCTAAGGTAAATTGCTATGGTCAGCAGCAATGCAGAGATTGTAGCAAGAATATAATCTGCTCTTCTTAATTTGAGGATATATAGATTTGTGCGTTTTTCGCTTGCACCCCAAGCTCGTGACTCCATGGCCTCTGCCAATTCTAGACTTCTTCTGATAGCATTGACAATAAGCGGAATCAAGATTGGAATATAGTTTCGTACCCTTTTAAGAAAATTTCCTCGCTCCAACTCTAGTCCTCTAGCTTTCTGAGCATCCATGATTGTTTGCGCTTCGTCAGCTAACACAGGGACAAATCGAACAGCTGTGGTGAAGGCAAAACAGAATTCGTATGGGATGTGACTCTGCTGCAAGGCCAAACCCAGATGATCAGGCGAAGTTGTCAGAAAGAAGACAGAAAAGGATGCAATTAGGACAACAAAACGTAAAGTCATGGCTGTTGATCGTTCCAGAAGAATCACGTATTCAACGAGTGTATCAATAGAGCCAACTATTTCTGTGGATTGGGTCGGATAGAAATATCCAAAAATGAAATTGGTCGCGAAAATGAAGACAGCTAAGAATGCTGCTCCTCTTAGTGAACGTATCCATTGTCGGTTAACTTTGGCCATGAAAACAAAAGGCAAAGGAATAAAGAATAGGACCATAAGGGCAGGTAGAGTAGTGAACAATATTGCCATAACGAACAGAACTGTAACGAAGAAAAACTTGATTCTTGGATCTAATTTGTGAATTACCGAGGTAACCTTTCTAAACTTGAAGCCTTCAAAGACGCTCATGGACTTTTCCTCAGCCGATTTAACAGAATCTTGGTGGCTTCATGAACGTCTATAACATCTGTTGGCAGTCCCAGATCGACCAATTCCAAAAAAATCTGGGTTATTTGAGGAGGAACTATCGAAGCTTGTGCGATTAAATCCTTGTTTGTTAATATTTTTTCCGCTAGTCCTTCAGATAGTATTTTTCCTTGATTCATCACTAATACTCTTGGATTACATTCTGCCACAAATTCTACATCATGTGTGACAACAACCACAGTCTTTTTTTGGGCGTTTAGTTGCAGAATAAATTGTTGTAACTTCTCTTTTTGCTGATGGTCTTGACCTATAGTTGGCTCGTCAAGAATGATCACTTTTGGGTCCCAAGCTAGAATTGAAGCTAACGCTACTCGCTTTCTTTCTCCTCCGCTGAGCATGAAAGGGGACGTTTTCCTGTACTGAAGGATATCTAAAAGGTTCAGAGCCCAGTCAACTTGTTTTTTAATAACATTTTCTTCAAAACCAAAGTTTTTAAGGGCAAATGCAATCTCGTCTTCCACTGTTTCACTAAATAGTTGATGATCAGGATTCTGAAACACGAAACCTACGTTTCGTGCCAATTTTGCCACACTTACTTCACGTGTGCTTACTCCGTCAACTAGAACTTCACCTATAGTTGGTTTAAGAAGTCCATTGAAATGTTTTACCAAAGTAGTTTTTCCTGCTCCATTCTGGCCCATTACAGCCAAGAATTCCCCATCATCAATAGTGAGATTAATTCCTTTAAGAGCTTCAAGTCCAGTGGAGTAGATAAAATGGAGGTTTTTAACTTCAATCATGCGTAAGAACCTCCCGCAAGGATTTCGCTGCCTGGTCTGGAGTAACCGGAATATTCTGGAGCCTTATTCCACGTTGAAGTAAATGTTGATAGAGTTTTGTTGCCTTAGGGATACCAACACCAATAAGTCGAGCTTCTTCAGAAGTGAATATTTCTCTAGGACTCCCGCTTAATACTACCTTTCCATTATCCATAACGATAACACGATTAGCATATTTTGCAGCTAGATCTAACCGATGCTCAACCAGAATGATTGTAATACCCAATTTTTTGTTAAATTCGTTGATTACCTCAAAAATTGTTTGCGCACCTAACGGGTCAAGAAAAGATGTGGGTTCATCCAATATCATTATGTCTGGTTGCATGGCTAAAACTGAAGCTATTGCGACCCTCTGCTGCTGTCCACCTGAAAGCTCATCGGGAGCCCTTTCAGCCAGGTCAGATATGCCAGTTATTTTGAGCGCCCAATTAACACGATCTCTCATTTCATCTCTGGGCATGGCAACATTTTCTAGACCAAAAGCAACATCCTTTTCAACAGACAAAGCGAATAGCTGATTTTCTGGATTTTGGAAAACAAGACCAACATGCCTGGCAAATTCATGAATTTTATGATCAACTACATTAAGACCAGCGACGACGATTTCTCCATCAAGAGTACCATTGTAAAAGTGAGGGATTAGACCATTAAAGCATCGACAAAGAGTTGTTTTCCCACAGCCGCTAGGACCAGTCAAAATGACAAAGTCTCCTTTGTTTATTGATATCGATACCTTTTGAATGGACGAATTTGTTGCTCCCGGATAAGTATAAGTTAACTCTTTGGTCTCGATTATAGACAATGTTTTATCCGCCAGCTTAGTGCAATTTATTCATTCCATTTAAGAGTAGCTACTCAAAATCAGGTGATTTTAATTTGTTACTTATTAGTTTCGAACAGAATCTCAGACACGCCTTTATGTCCCCAGTACCATTTGCACCAGCTGAAACTGAGTGCCCCCCACCGATACCATTAATAAAATCACCTAACGGTTTCGCAAAATCATTCCCCAAATGAATTCCTGTTTCTAAGTAGAATTCACGAGTGCCTCGAAAGCTGACCTGAATTTTTTCATCTTTCTTTCCAGCAACAACAGCAACATGGGCCCCAATCGATATAAGTGCT
>WOR8_10008126_pt1 | contig 14226 bp, 17 predicted proteins | sample DeeMarSeWOR38_10_FD_19890 | JGI IMG/M metagenome (IMG submission 19890) | reverse complement strand
GGGGTCACTGAGGCAGAGAACGAGAGGGGTGAGTTGTTTGGTAGTGATCGTTTATTGAGCCATATCAAATCGGCAAGCGGGCCTCCCTATGGTGGCGGGTTATTGGATGAGGTCAATCTTTGGCGAGGCACGGCCGAGGCAAACGACGACTTGACCATGCTTGAAATATGGCGTGAACCGAGGTGATAGGGAGATGAAACAGCGGGCAGCAGACAGCTGACAGCAGGCAGCCATTTCGACTAGGCACTAGGCACTATGCACTAGGCACAGGGGGACGAAACGGGGAAACGGAGAGACGGGCGAGACGTTTCATCGTCATTTGCCTTCGGCGTCATTTGGTCATTACGCTGCGCTGTCATTTGTTGTAAGAGGTAGAAGCCAGAATTCAGCTAGCATAGGGCATAGAGTAAGAGGTCAGAAGTCGGAGGTCAGAGGTCAGAGGTCAGAGGAAGGAAGTTTATGGATTTTTGTTGATAAATAGTGCATATAATTTACTTCAGTAGAATTAGCTCTTGACAGTTGGATTATGAGGGGCCCCGGAGAATGTGAACTAATGAAAACTGCTGCGGTAACCCATGTGGGACTAGTTAAAGAGCAAAATCAAGATCGATTCTTAATCAAAGAGTTTTCAGGCGACTCCGTTCTTATCGCCGTGGCTGATGGTGCCGGTGGAACGCCGGCCGGCCAAGAAGCCTCTAGAGTGGTTATCGAGAGAATAAATGATTTCCAGCCGGATTCACAAACTCCTGAGGCCAGTCTTGTCAGATTGATGCAAGAGGCTGATCAGAAGATATGCGGGGTAGTGGAAAAGGAACCTGATTTGAAGGGCATGGGCAGTACATTGACCGCTGCCTTTGTAAGAGGAGAAGCCTTATTCTGGGCACATGTGGGAGACAGCAGGCTCTACCTATTCCGAGGCGACGAGCTCACTCAAATAACCGAGGATGACACTATGGCAGGCTTTCTCCTGACAGAGGGGGAGATTACCAGTGAGGAGGCAAGGGTTCATCCAGGGAGAAACTTTCTTTTTGACTTCATTGGCAGTGGTGAATTTGAAGAGGAAACAGGATCTTTTACCTTACTCAAGGGTGATCTTCTCCTCCTCACCACGGACGGGCTGCACGATAGAGTGCCGGAAGAAAACTTGGTGTCCATTCTTCGTTCAAATGGTGAGCTCGACAAAAAGCTCCACGCCCTCATCTCAACTGCTCTAGGAATGAGCGGAAAAGATGATCTAACAGTGGTGGGAGTGGAGGTCTGAAGACACTAGGCACTAGGCAGTAAGCACTAAGCACTATAACTCGGAACTGAGAATGGGGATTGCGGATTTGAGAAGGCATAGGGCATAGAGCATGGAGTAAGAAGGCAGAAGTCAGAGGTCAGAAGTCAGAGGACGGAAGAAACAATTCTTATTTAGGATTTGAAAATTCACAATCCGCAATTCGAAATTATCAAAGTGCCTAGTTGGACCTGCCTGCTGCCAGTTGCCCGCCTGTCCCGAGCTTGTCGCGGGGCTGCTCGCTGAAAAGTGCCTCCAACCTCAAGCGAAGCGCTCCTCTTACTTGCAACAGCTTTACTTCATGCCTGACGCTAACCAGGTTGAACGAAATAGCCGAATCGTGTTACTATGCCTCGGCCTTTAGACACCAAACTGGCCAAACTAAAGATAAGAGGAAATATGTTCAGCTTAGGTGTTCCTGAACTCCTGGTAATTTTAGTCATCGTTCTCCTAATATTCGGTGCCAAGCGCTTGCCTGAAATCGGCAAAGCCTTTGGTAAGAGCGTAAGAGAACTGAAAGACGCCACCGGCGGCAATAAGGACGAAATTTCCAGCTGGATAAAAGACGATAAACAAAAATCCTCACCTGGATCAGACAGCAGTGAGAGCAAAAAGGACTTTATTCAGGAGAAGGTAGAAGATATCCCCGGAGTCAAAGAAGCCAAGGAAATAAAAGAGACCGCCAATAAGATAAAGGCGGCCAGTAAATTTTTCCTCAAGAAGTAGCAGGAATTCCCGCTTCGACGTCCCACCCCATTCCGCAATCCTAATCCGAAATGATCAAAGTCCCTAGTGCATAGTCCCTAGTGTCTAGTTGAGGCCGCTGCCCGCTGCTTCCTGTCTGCTGGCTCCTGGATACTGTCTCCTGTCTCCTGTCTACTGATTGAAATGTGAATAAACCTTGAAAGTTTTAGCCCGAATATTTCGCGAATTGCCTGCTGCGACCACGGATATGATTGTCCTTCCGGGCGTCCTCGGGTATCGGACCCTGCGACGTACTGTTCAAGTACGTCTCGGATCCAATCCCCTGCGGTTGCCCGGTGGCACACCCTTATCCACGGTCTCGCGACACCAATTCGTGAAATATCCGGGCTAGCCAGGCCACGATCTAAGCCAGATCAAGATAAAGGGCGGAAATATTGCCGCCCTTACGCATAGTTTTATTCTGCCTGCTGCTCGCTGCCAACTACCTGCTGTTTTATCCTCCCCAAGGCATGCTGGCATAGCTGTCAGATATTTTGTCGCGGTATTCTTTAAAAAATTTCTCGTGCGCTTTCTCCCAGCGAGCAAGCATTCCAAAGGCCTCACTCTCTGGTCCGTCTGTATTTCTGGCCGCATTTGCGTAAAATTCACTCAGGTCTTTCTCAATGAGCCAGGCTGTGTTGAAAACAGTTACATCGGGAACCATGGACCCAATTACGCATTGCTCTAAAAACTCGGACTTAGCGCGGTCGTTAAAGTAGTCAGTGGGTTCTAAAACAAATTCCTGCACTTCTGCGAGGTCCACGTCTGTACCCTGTTTCAAGTTGTCTAGAATCCGGCTGATGAAGAGGATGTGCTTCTCCTCCTCTTTGATCAGTTGCTTAAAGGCATTCACCGCAGCGCCAATCCCCATCCTTTCCAGGGAGGTCTGAAAAAAACTCATACCGGTTTGTTCTTGGTTAAGCGCATACTCATAGACCTTGATAAGATTTTCTTTCGTCACCATTTAACTCTCCTCCTCTATGGTAGCTATAGCACAGATCGTCAGCGAGTATAGCCCAATCCCCAATGCTTAGCAACGATCACATTTCCGTCCCTTCATTTCTTCAATGAGAGAGAGTATCAATCAGATCTTTTCTTCCAGCAGTCGGCCCAGTGCAGCCAAGTGTCCCTTTTCTTCTTGGGCGATCTTGAAGAGCACATCCTTGGTTTCTGCGTTGGTAGTCTTCGCTGCAAATCTGAGGTAGAGGTCCAAAGCCTGAGTCTCCAGCATCATTGCCAAGTCGATCACATTAGAGACTGTTTTCAAGAGAGGCTCATTCTGTTCTATAAACTCCACCGTATCAAAACCGCCTTCCAAGACCATTTTGCCGGTATCCATTTTAGATATTCTTGTACTGCCTCCTACCGCTTGAATCTTGGCGTTCAGATCAAGTATTGTCTGCTTGTGTTTATCTTCGATGCTTGCCAGCTTGAAGAAAAGTTCCCTCAGTTCTTTGTCCTCTGCCCTATCGTGCATTTCTTTGTAATACGCTTGCAGAGAGTCCTCCATGTTGTACGCAAGCGCAACGATCTCAGAAGGGGTTTCATCACCCCGCACCAAGTCTAAATTGAGCTCCTTTGGACCTGTAGCCTCAAGCCCTTGCCATGCCTTAATTCCTCCTTTGAGATTATAGATTTCTTCGACCCCCTGACCAAATAGCAACTGGGCCGCAACGCGACTCCGTCCGCCCATGGCTCAATAAACAATGACGGGCTTTGCTGGGTCCAATTCATTGAGCGAATCAGTCAATTTGGACAAAGGGATCAACTGAGCTTCAGGGATGTGAGCCTTCTTGTACTCTTCAGGCTGGCGCACGTCCAAGAGTGTAAACGTTCCCTCTGTATGCGTTTTCATGAAAGTCGTGGCCTTTTTTGAATCCATGGATTTTACGCGTTGGAACAGCCTTTTAAAATGCATTATTTTTGCCTCCATACAGAACTTGGTTGCTATTTTGCTGGAGTGTTTCAGTATTTCTTTTCAAACCTAACCTATGAGCACCCACTCTTACAGAGTAAGTGAACTGTCACCAATGGTGGGTAAGAGCCTGGCGCCATAATAATCACTGTTCCCCGAGCTCTCCAGAAACCTGGAACTTTCTCATGAATTTTTTGTCAAGATAATTCTTAAAAATAAAGGCAAGCCCTCCTGCCCAGACTCGGTTTTTCCTCCAGTAGATCGCTTTGCCATCACCAAGGTTAAAGAGCAGTAAATATGTGTCATTAGGATTGAAACTCTGCAGTCTGCCACCCTCTAGGGTAGCCAGTAGATTGCGGTACAGGATTGGGTTTTGGCGAACAGCGTGTACACCGACTCTATCCAGGGGGTGACTCTGGAAGCTGATGCAGTCGCCGCCGCCAAAGATCTCAGGATAGCTCACGCTTTGGAGATGTTCATTCACCAGAAGTCCGCCATCTTCACCAGTGGGAAGACCAGATTGAAGGAAGAGTTCAGGGGGTTTGATCCCCCAAGCCAGAAGTGCCAGGTCATATTGATACTCACGTCCATCTTCCAAAATAGCACAGCCACCCTCAATTCGACTTACATGGACACCTTCCAACACCTCTATCCTTCGGGCGGCAAGAGAGTCCATGGCCAGTCGACGGACCTTTTCAGGAAAACGGGAAAGAAGCTTGGGACCCGCTAGCAGACTGATCTGAGCCTCTGACCCGTGATCCCGGACCAACCTCCACATATTACCCGTAATTTCAAGTCCGCTAGGCCCCCCTCCTATCACCACAAGTTTCGGTTTCCCAGTTCTAATGAAATCCAAAATCATCTGACGAGCTTTCAAGAGGTTCTCTATGGGCTTAACCGTGAGAACATTCTTCTTCTCAGTCAGTGGATCTACAGGAACATGACTGCCAACGTTAAAGGAGGTTGCATCGTATCGAATCTCATCTCCTGATCTGAGAAAGAGCCTACGGTTTCCCGGGTCGACCCGAGCTACGGATCCAAGCACAAAAGATCCCCCGCGATCCTCTACCATCTTTTTGACGTGAAATCGAACCTCTTGCGGTCTATATATCCCCGCAAGAACCCCAGGCCCCATGCCTGAGTAATAATGATGTGGAGACGGGCCGATGACGGTCACACGGTGCCCGTGTTTTACAAAAGTACCAAGCTGTTTCAGAATGGTCATATGAGCATGCCCGCCACCCACCAGTACCAAATGTTCTCCTTGTGAGCCGCTCAATCAATTCTCCTTTTAAGGCGAGACTCCAAAGTCACAGTTCAAAGCTGTAATTGTTGCTACCCTAACGCCTTTTTTTTCGAGTGTTTCGATTCCCTCGGGGGTGATCTCGTACATCTGATCTAATTGGTGTGTGAGTCCAGCTTCCATGAGCCTACGAACGGTACCTCGCACACGAAAGAGGGGCAGCCCTGTTTTCTGGGCCACATCCTCAAGGGTCGTGGGAGTAGTCAAGGTGAGTAGGACTGACACTCCAGTGGAACCTAAAATGTCATCAGATGGTAGGCAAACCATGTTTCGTCCTCAACTAAAGCGCACTATGAAAAAAATACCAGTCCCTGCAATGGGAAGCTTGGCCACACCATTCTGAGGCTAGCCCGGATATTTCATCAATGGTCTACTGCGACCGCGGATATGGCCATCCTTCCGGGCGTCCTCGGGTTTCCCACCCTGCGACGTGCTGTTCAAGTACGCCTCGGATGCAAAACCCTGCGCTTGCCCGGAGGCATGCCCATCTTCACGGTCTCGCGACGTCAATTCATGAAATATCCGGGCTAGAAAGCTTAATGGGAAAAAGATACGCATGATCTCAAGTGCAGTCAATACGCAAAGCTACTAGATCAGTAGGATTATCATCAGAGGAGGGAGGAAAATGATTGCGACTGTTGATATACGAGGTAGGGATGCAATATTCGGACTCCAGCGGAGAGGTGCTCTCTATCGCATGAGAAATGGTTGCATCTCATGCAAAGCATGTTTATATGAGCAGATATGTACATAGAGTCTGGAATTGGCACCTAAATAATTCTGGCGATTCAAAAGATGAAGAAGCTTGACAGAGAGTTGAAGGGCCGGGACTTCAAACGGAACGTCATTGATTTGCTGAAAGCGGACGATTTCGTTAGAGTATTGGAGACCTTCCGTTCTTACCCTGCTCGGCGGGTGATTAATCCATTGTTTTCCTGTTTGTGCAGTACCGAGCCGCAGATTAAATGGCGCGCTATCAAGGCCCTGGGAGCGGTGGTGGCAGGTCTCGCTCAAGACGACATGGAATCTGCCCGGGTGGTGATGCGGCGGATGATCTGGAACTTGAACGATGAGTCTGGTGGCATTGGCTGGGGCGTGCCGGAGACCATGGGTGAGGTCATGGCGCGGCACAAAGGGTTGGCCAGGGAATATGTTAATATGCTCGTATCATACATCCGTGAAGACGGGAATTTTTTAGAATACGAACCTCTGCAGAAAGGTTTGCTGTGGGGACTGGGAAGACTGGCCCAGACAAGTCCCGAATTGCTACAAAGTGCAGTACCCCATCTGCACCCATTTCTGTCATCACAAGATGCAACACTGAGGGGGTTGGCGGCTTGGACAATAGGTTTGCTCGCCGCTGGGCAAGACGCTCCCGGCTTAGAGGTATTAAAAAGTGACGACACTGAAGTTACGCTTTTCCTGAATGGAACAGAGGGTACGTATCGGATAAGCGAACTAGCGAGGAAGGCACTTGATGCAGATGTACGGTGTGAGATAAAATCTAGGTGATCTGGCCTTTTCAATCACACATCACATATCCCATATCTGACGTCGAAAAGTGCACAACCGTTATGGCTGACTTAATATACAAACCTTAATCTTATTGGAGGTACAAAAATGAAACTGAAAGACTATTTTGAATCTGTGAAAGGTCGCGGCGTCTTGGCTACGGCCGATGCAGATGGCAGGGTGGATGCTGCAATTTACGCCACTCCACATTTCATTGACGATGAGACGATTGCTTTCATCATGCGTGACCGCTTGACCCATAACAACCTGCAATCGAATTCCCATGCAGCCTACCTGTTCATGGAATCAGGAGCAGGCTTTGCAGGAAAGAGACTTTTTCTCACCAAGACGAGAGAAGAGCAGGACAGTGAGCTTCTCTATTCACTGCGGAGAAAGACATATTCTAGCGATGAAAAGGAGTCGAAATTTTTAGTCTTTTTCCAAATCGATAAAGTCCTGCCACTCATCGGGGCTGGAGACGGTAAATAGGCTGGCACATTCTGGGATTTCGCAACCTTTCACACCAGATTCTTGTCAGGAGCAGCGAGAAGTGAGTTGCCTTTGTAACTGACCTGTGTCAAAATTCCCGTCAGTTAACCCCTGATTCACAACAGATGATTGAAAAGAAAGGATGTGTCATGGCGGAAGATTCTGTAACGATGTATTCACTCAGTACCTGCAGTCATTGTAAATCGGTCAAGAGATTACTCGACGAGTGCACAATTCAGTATGAATTCACCGACGTGGACCTGCTGAAGGGGAAAGAGCGTACAGCCATCCTGGAAGATGTAAAAAAATTCAATCCAAATTGTTCGTTTCCCACCATAATCATTGGTGAAAAGGTCATCGTAGGATACAAGGAACAAGAGATTAAAGAAGCTCTGGGATTGTAATAATGGACATTGAAAAACTCTACGAGATGTTAAGGAAGGTGCAGGAGCCCAAAGGTTACTATTTCAGTAATGACAAAGAGAGAACCTTTGAGCTGCTAGAGGGTCTCTTGGAAAACAAGGAACGCTATGGCTATATGGTGTGTCCCTGTCGGCTGGCAAGCGGTGAGCGAGAAGGGGACAAAGACATCATTTGTCCGTGCATCTACCGTGAGCCTGACGTGGAGGAATACGGCAGTTGTTACTGCAACCTCTACGTCTCACAAGAATGGAATGAGGGGAAGATCCCCCACGACTATGTCCCGGAGCGAAGGCCGCCGGAAAAGATTCGTTTCTGATAGAGTACTGACTTTGTATCCGTTCCCGTGCCGCGATTCAGAGTGAATCGCGGCACCTTACCTTAAATATCCCGCAGGTATCAAACCCACCAGATAGTTGCTTGTAGTCCAGAAATTCTGTTGCTTTGGGCCAAGTCGGAGCTTGCAGAGGTTTCAGTGTTCAGGACAGATGGAGGTTTCAGGTTTCAGTGTTCAGGTTTCAGCTTTGATGTTTTTTTCCTGACACCTGACACCCGACACCTGAAGCCTTTATATTTGGTACTTGGAATTTCATATTTCAATACTTCGTTACTCCAACAGACTCCAGCATCAAGGAAATATTCGGGCAGGGATGTGCATGGCAATGAGTAAAAGAAATAAGGTCATTATCTATCTAAAGTTATTAATAACTGCCATTTTGTGGGGGGGGACCTTCATTGCTGGGAGGGTGGTTGCAAGAGACGTTGGCCCCTTTTCTGCGGCTTTTCTTAGATTCGCTATAGCCTCTCTTTTCCTTCTCTTTATTACCTACAAGGTCGAAAACAGGCTTCCTGCGGTGAGCAAAGCGCAAGTGATTCCTCTGATTCTGCTCGGAATGACTGGAGTATTCTCATACAACGTCTTTTTCTTCAAAGGCCTCAAAATCATCCACGCCGGCAGAGCCTCCGTGATTATCGCCAGTAATCCCGTCTTTATTGCTCTTTTTGCTTCCTACATTTTTAAAGAAAAGTTGAGTTTGATCCAATTTGCCGGAATTATCATTTCAGTAGGCGGGGCAATCGTTGTAATTTCAAGGGGTAATCCCATTGAAATTTTTAAGGGAAACGTTGGCTTAGGTGAGGTCTTCATTTTTTTCTGTGTTATGAGTTGGGTGGCCTACTCCTTACTTGGTAAAGTGGTAATGAAAGACCTTTCTGCACTGGTTTCAGTATCTTACTCCTCCGTTGTAGGCGCAGTCTGCTTATCTATTCCAGCCTATCTAGAGGGTATTGTTCCTCATTTTTCCCATTACACTTCAATAGAATGGTTCGGTATTTTTTACCTGGGGTTTTTCGGCACCGTCCTCGGGTTTGTTTGGTACTATGAGGGAATAAAAGCTATTGGGGCCACGAAGGCAAGCCAATTTATTAATTTCGTTCCAATAAGTGGTGTTTTGCTGGCGTTTTTCTTGCTGGCAGAACCCATCACTTTTTCACTAGTGATCGGGACAGTAATGGTTTGTGCCGGGGTTTACTTAACAAATGCAACTTATGTTAGAAAAGGAATATAATGGATTGGCAAGTACCGGCGCTTTCCGTATCACCCCTTGGCCCATAACTCATTTGTGGAGAAATTGCCGTGAAATATCCTCGGATCAAAAGCCCTTTACCCGGTCCGCGAGTAAAAGAACTCATAGATGTCGACCGCGAGTTCGTGTCGCCCTCATATACCAGAATATATCCTCTTGTGGCTGAGTCTGCTCAAGGGTTATGGATCGATGACCCTGATGGCAATACTTTCCTCGATTTCACTTCAGGCATAGCAGTCTGCGGCACTGGGCATTGCCACCCAAGAGTTGTGACAGCCATCAAGAAGCAAGCAGACAGACTCCTCCACATGTCGGGTACCGATTTCTATTACACTCCCCAAATCTTACTGTCACAAAAGCTTGCCAGTCTGGCCCCCGGCCCCGGGGCCTATAAAGTTTATTTCGGCAACTCCGGCGCAGAAGCGGTTGAGGCTGCTTTCAAGTTGGCTCGCTGGCACACCCGCCGGGAGCTGAATCTGGCTTTTTTTGGTGCCTTCCACGGGCGCACCATGGGTGCTTTGTCCCTCACTGCAAGCAAAACTATCCAAAAAAAACACTACAACCCTCTGGTGCCCGGGATCACCCACATTCCATATGGATATTGCTACCGGTGCCCTTATCACCTCTGCTATCCCGAGCGTTCACTGGCTGGAAGAGACCCTGTTTCGTACCACTGTACCACCCGAGGAAGTGGCAGCCATATTCGTCGAACCCATCCAGGGTGAGGGTGGTTACATTGTGCCCCCTCCAGAATTCCACCGGGAACTTTATAAGACAGCACAAAAGTATGGCATTCTCTATGTGGTGGACGAAGTTCAGTCAGGAATGGGACGTACCGGCAAGATGTTCGCCATAGAGCACTTCGCAGTCACACCTGAAATTATTGCCCTGGCCAAGGGTATTGCCTCAGGTCTGCCCTTGGGGGCTATGGTAGCCAGAGCTGACATTATGGACTGGGAAGCCGGCTCTCATGCTTCTACCTTTGGAGGCAATCCGATCTCATGCCAAGCGGCTCTCACCACCATCGAACTTTTGGAGGAGGAGCTCATGGCCAATGCCACCGTGAGGGGGGAACAGCTTATGGTGGGGCTCCGGGATCTGCTTCGAATGCATAGGTGATGTGAGAGGCATCGGCCTGATGATCGGCGTTGAGCTCGTTAAGGACCGAGAAACCAAGGAACGAGCAGGTGATTGGCGCGATCAAGTTATCCAGCAGGCTTTTCGCAAAGGTTTGCTTCTTTTGGGCTGTGGCCAAAACACTCTCCGCATCTGTCCGGCACTGACGGTAACCAGTCAAGAAGTAGATGTGTTTCTGACGATATTTGAAGAAAGTCTGCGGGAACTGTTCAAATAGCAGAGAGCAGGGGGCATAGAGCATAGGGTAAAGCGAGAGAATTTAGGTATTGAGGAATTAGGGTATGTGAGGTTACAAGTGTCTTAGGTACAAAAATCAAAACGATTAGAATCTTTGTATTGAATTACCTAATTTCTGAATTCCTCAATTCTTCGCGCTCGCTGTGCTCCGCTCAGTCCCCGCCCCTTGCAGGGCGGGGCCCAGTTTGCTTAATTCCTCAATTGGTGAAACCTAGCGTTGCGAGCGTGAGGTGAACGCCAAAGTAGGAGTAACCCATGAAAGACATAGTGAAAGACTTGGAATTATCGGACCTAAACCCAGGGGGCGGAACTGGAGGTGTTTGCGAGGGGGAGATATTGGAGTCAATCTCCCCCATCAACGGCCAGACAATCGGCATGGTACAGCAGGCCTCACGGGCTGATTATGAAAAAGTGATTATCCGGGCCGAAGAAGCCTTTAGAGAGTGGCGCCTGGTTCCAGCGCCGAGGCGTGGCGATATCGTTCGGGAAATTGGCAATGCAGTGCGAGCACGCAAGAAAGAGTTGGGGACTCTGGTGAGCCTTGAAGTGGGAAAGATTAGGGCTGAGGCCGAGGGTGAGGTTCAGGAAATGATAGACATATGCGATTTTGCTGTGGGACAGTCCCGCATGCTTTACGGTCTTAGCATGCACAGCGAACGTCCCAGCCATAGGATGTATGAGCAGTACCATCCGCTGGGGCCCATAGGAGTGATCACCGCTTTTAACTTTCCGGTGGCGGTCTGGTCCTGGAATGCCATGATCGGCTTGGTGGCAGGCGATACTGTGGTCTGGAAACCTTCGAGCAAGGCACCTCTCACAGCTCTAGCCCTTATGAAGATTATAGGCAAGGTACTGCAGGAGAACGATCTTCCGGAAGGGATTCTCAATGTGATCATCGGGAGTCGAAATGAGGTGGGAGAAAGGTTCATTGCAGATCAACGACTGTCTCTGATCTCTGCGACTGGCAGCGTGGCAATGGGTCGTCACGTGGGACAGGTAGTGGCTTCGCGGTTGGGGAAATCGCTGCTCGAACTAGGGGGTAATAACGCCGTCATCGTCAGCTCTGAGGCTGATCTAGATCTTGCAGTAAGGGCAATCCTATTTGGGGCCGTGGGTACCGCAGGTCAGCGGTGTACTACTATACGCCGTGTTATAGCCCATAGAGATGTCTTTGGTCCCCTGGCTGAGGCTCTCATTCAGGCTTACAAACAGGTAGTGATAGGCAATCCCTTGGAAGATGGAGTGCTCATGGGTCCACTGATCGATCGTCAAGCCGTGGAGAATATGCAAAAGGGTCTTGAAGAACTGAAAAGCCAGGGCGGGCGGATACTCTATGGCGGTGAAGTTTTATCCGGAGGCGAATATGATGTGGGAACGTATGTGACCCCATGCATCTGTGAGGCGCGCAACCATTATCCTATCGTTCAAGAAGAAACCTTTGCGCCCACACTCTACGTCATTCCCTGTGAGAATCTGGAAGAAGCAATCCAGTATCAAAACGGCGTGCCGCAAGGGTTAAGCTCTTCAATTTTCACGAATAATTTACTGGAAAGCGAGCGTTTCTTGAGCCACGCTGGCAGTGACTGTGGGATAGCAAATGTCAACATCGGCACCTCGGGCGCTGAAATTGGAGGGGCTTTTGGTGGAGAAAAAGAGACGGGCGGCGGCCGAGAATCCGGCTCTGATGCCTGGAAGACATACATGCGTAGACAGACCTGCACAGTCAATTGGTCCGGAGAGATGCCCCTGGCGCAAGGGATTGAATTCGGCATCAAGTCAGCTGGCAGCTAGCAGTAGACAGCGGGCAGTTTGCAGCTGGCAGAGGGACTCAGCTCTTATCGAGCTTCGAGTCGTGTGCCTTCGGCGTCACTAGGTCATTGAATCGCGCTCGCTGCGCTCCGCTCAGTCCCGCAAGCGGGTTCCCAGTTTCGCTTCGATGTCATTTGCTGTAATCGGTAGAGGGCAGAGGACAGAAGCTAGGTACTAAAAACTAAGCACCAAAAAGATGGAATCAGGAGTCAGAATCCAGAATTCAGGTTTCAGCTTTTGTGTTTCTCTTCCCTGACACCCTGATCTTTGGTGCTAAAAGCAAAAGGTACCCGGAGTTACACAAACCAACGCTAGTAGATCGAGCGAGGAAAATGGGCCTACTCTTCATAGACGGGAACCAAGCCGTGGCCATGGGGTCCTTATATGCGGGCTGCAGGTTTTTTGCCTCATATCCCATCACTCCTGCGAGCAATCTACTTTCAGCAATGCTTGACACCCTTCCCGCAGCTGGAGGCATTGCCTTGCAGGGCGAGGACGAGATCGCTTCAATCGGTTATTGCCTGGGAGCATCCATGGCGGGCATGAAAGTAATGACCGCCACCTCTGGTCCAGGCCTCAGCCTTTATAGCGAAAACATCTCTTTTGCCATTGCTGGGGAGATTCCAATAGTCATTGTCAATATCATGCGTCAGGGACCGTCAACGGGTTCCGCCACTCGGGGCGCAGACGGCGATGTGCAGTTTATGCGCTGGGGATGCAGCGGTGGCCTGCCAGTAATCGTCCTTGCCCCGGCTGATGTGAGTGATTGCTTTACCCTCGCGGTCCATGCTTTCAATCTTGCCGAACAGTTCCGTTGCCCTGTCATCATAGCTTCCAACAAAGAGATAGGAATGACCAGCGGGACTTTGGATATGGAGAGAGTAGAGAAGCCAGCAGTTATAGATCGTACCCTGCATGGATCCGGTCCTTTTCTGCCTTTTCAAGTGAAACCTGGAGAAGACGTCCCTCCATTCCTTCCCATTGGCGGACCTATTCTCGTGAGACAGACTTCCTCCACCCATGGACCAGATGGATACATTACAACGAATCCCTCGGAGATTCAGGCAGGGGTTGAAAGGCTGCAAAGAAAAATCGATTCCAATGCAAAATCTTTTTCCTACTTCGCTCTGGAAGAAAGAGAAGGGGCTCGAACCCTGCTCGTCGCCTACGGGATAACAGCGGGAGCTGCGAGAGCTGCAGCTACGGAGCTTTTTGAAAACCAAAATATTCCGGTTTCGCTCTTGGTTTTGAAGACCTTGTGGCCGGTGCCGGAACAGGTACTGCAAGCTGCTGCGGTTGGAGTGGAACGAATTCTGGTAGTGGAAATGAATCTGGGCCAATACGTCCAGGAGATCCGGAGAGTTCTTTGCAACCAAAGAGTTGATTTTTATGGCAAAATGTCTGGTCAGCTGATCTCGCCCACAGAAATCATGGAGGAGGTGACTCGTGGATAGCCTCCTGAATCCCGATCGTCCCCCGGTTTTTTGCCCGGGCTGCTCTCACGACCGCAGTGTTCATACCTTAGACCGTGCTCTGAAAAAGATGGGCCTCAAGGGTAGTGATGTGGTTATCGTAAGTGATATTGGGTGCTCGGGGCTATTCGACACCTTTTTCAAGACCCATGCATTTCATGGACTTCATGGTCGAGCTCTTACCTATGCAGCTGGGATCAAGCTGGCGCAACCTCATCTCAAGGTTATAGTCACCATGGGTGACGGTGGACTGGGCATAGGTGGGGCACATTTCCTTGCCGCTTGCCGCAGAAATCTGGATCTTTCCCTGCTGGTATTGAACA
>WOR8_10006452_pt1 | contig 14228 bp, 13 predicted proteins | sample DeeMarSeWOR38_10_FD_19890 | JGI IMG/M metagenome (IMG submission 19890) | reverse complement strand
TATAAGCTTTCCAGAGCTTGGGATTCAGCTTAAGCGCTTTTTGAAAGTTAATTTCTGCTTTACGATATTCATTTTTATGAAAATAGGCTCGGCCTAAACCTTCATAGGCAATGGCAAAGCGGGCATCCTTTTTAATCACCGTATTAAATTGCTCGATCGCTTCATCATTTTTATCCCCTATCAAAAGTGCCAGGCCTTTTTTATACTCAACGCGCAGGTTGTCCGGATTGGCTTGAAGGGACCTCTCATATTGCAGATAAGCGATATGCAGTTTGCCTCTGCTTAACAATGTATCCCCGAGCCGCTCATACTCATCGCCGGTCATTTCAGGTAATTTTTTATCGAATATCTCACTGGGAATTTCATTTGAACTAGAGGACACAGCGTTTTGCTCCATCCTCTGGATTAGACTTTTGTTGTTTGACGCGCAGCTTACAAAAATAAAGATTATTAGGATAACACCAACTAACAAAATTGGTTTACTCTTTATTGACATTTGTGTTTCTTTTGCTCTCATTTTTTTTATTCCTTATTTATTTAAAACCGTAAGATAAAATTTCTGTAGATGCTGATTATCGCCGGTCCGATTATCACGATAAAAAGCGCTGGAAAAATGAACAGGATCAGTGGAAATATTAATTTCACCGGCATCTTCGCTGCCATCTCCTCGGCCCTTTGAAATCTCTCAGTTCTAAATGAATCCGAATACACCCGCAGCGTGTCGGCGATATTGGTGCCAAATTTATCGGCTTGAATTAACAGGGTGACAAGATTATTCACTTCCTCAAGATTTGTACGCTGTGCCAGGTTTCTTAAGGCATTCTGACGCTGTTTACCCGCTCTTAACTCAAGACCTAATAAGGCGAATTCGTCGCTTAGCTCTTTACTCTGAAATTTGCTCTCCTTAGCGACCCGATTGACGCAAACTACCATCAAATCCAGCGCGTCGGGCAAGTCTTTCAGCAATTTTTCTTGTCTTTTCTCCGTTTTCTGCCGCAGCCAAATGTCTGGGAGATAGAAACCCAAAAAAGGTATAAAAACACCCAGGGCAATGGTCAACTGGCCGCTCATCACCGTAAAAACAAAAAGCCGCAGTACGAGAAAAATTGTTAAAAAAAGTATCGCAAGAAAACATTTGATTCCCCAAAAAATTAGCCCCGCCTTTGGATTTCGAATGCCTGCTTTAAGAAACCGTAGTTGTTTCGTCAGACCGTCTTCGGATTTTTTAGGCCTCAGACGATTTCCCAAGCTTATAAAAATATTGAAAATTGCATTCTTAGATGCAGACCGCTTCGTTTCGAGTAGCGCGTCTTCATAAGTCCAATCATTAAAATCGCTGCTGGTCCGGATTCTCTCCAGCACCGCCTTCTTTTCAACCAGGCGTCGGCGCAGCTGTAATATCCCGATACAGAAAAGAAATATCACAAAAAATCCGACTAAAGAGATTAAAATCGAAGGGTCGTTTATAGCGTTTATTATATTCAACATTTTATCTACACCTCAATTGTAACCATTTTTTTCATCACAAAGATCCCGATAATCATCAACAACACCGCGCCGATGATCATCGCTTTCCCGATGGGGTCTACCAATAAAGTCGCAAGGTATTTGGGGTTTGAAAACTGCAACCAACCGGCGATAAAAATGGGAAGGGCTATAAGTATAATAGCCGAAAGTTTTCCCTCTGCAGACAACGTCCGAACTTTTCCCTGAAATTTAAACTTTTCACGGATCAAATAGGAAAGGATCCCCATAAGTTCTGCCAGATTGCCACCGGTCTCGCGCTGTAAGATTACACCAACAACAAAATATCTAATCTCCGAACAATCAATCCGTTCGGCCATGTTTCTGAGGGCATTGGGCACGCTGACGCCAAAATTGATTTCATCTAAAGCTTCAGTAAATTCAGTCCCAAGGGGATCATCAAATTGATCTGCCGCCAGCTTCATGCCGTTAGTGAAGGCATGGCCGGCCTTCAGGGCCCGCGCCATTAAATCCAAAGCTTCCGGTAACTGTCTCTTAAATTTCTCGATTCTCCTGTGCTTTAAGATAGTTAAGTACAGAAAAGGAAATACCCCCCCCATCACCAATAGCACCAGTGAAGCAAGCTGGTTTCTAATAACCAAAGCCCCTATCAAAAAGCCAAGTAACGCCAGGAACAAAGCAAACAAGATAAAAAAACCGATCGGATACTTCGCATTTGCCTGAGAAATGAGGTTGTCGATTTTTAACATTCCCGGCGTTTTTAACAACAGGCGATTGAGAAACGGAATCTCACTCAGCACCCTTTTTCGCATGATATCGGTGCCGGCCTGCTCATTCTCCGTATAGATGGATTTTTTGAGTCTTTTGAGAATCTTGGCACGATCCGGAGAGCGAATGCTTCGATAGGCATAGGATAACAATTCTACGATGATAACAGCTACAACAAATATAATTGCGCCCATGATGAAAGGATTCATGTTTTACTCCTTTTTTGCTAAACTTCTACGTATTTTGAAGGATCAAACAGATCCTGCGATACAGGAATACCGGCCACTTTAAATTTTTCAATAAATTTCGGTCGCACCCCGTGAAATTTAAAACGTCCTTTTACATTGCCTTCCGGATCGATATGAGTTTGATGAAAAGAAAAAATCTCTTGCATCGTAATAACATTGCCCTCCATTCCGGTGATTTCCTGCAGACTGATGAGTTTCCGTCTTCCATCAACTAGGCGCGCGACCTGAACGAGCACATTTATCGCTGAGCTGATGTACTTTCTGATAAATTCGCTCGGTATCTCGAGATTGGCCATTGCAACCATGGTCTCCAGTCGAATCAACGCATCGCGTGGCGTATTGGCGTGAACGGTTGTCAAAGATCCATCATGTCCGGTATTCATGGCTTGCAGCATGTCGAAGGCTTCTTTTCCTCTAACTTCCCCAACAATGATCCGATCAGGCCGCATCCTCAAACTGTTGCGAACGAGATCACGTGACAATTCTTTCATTTTCCGGGATGAACCGCGATAAAACATTTAGCAGTGTCGTCTTGCCGCTGCCGGTGCCGCCAGAAATAATAACGTTGAGTTTGGATCGGACAATTCCTTTTAAAATTTCCGCGACCTCGGGAATCAGGGTTTGAGAATCAATCAGATCCTCCAACTCCAGCGGATTTACGGCAAACCGCCGAATGGACAACGAAGGGCCATCCAGTGCCAGTGGTGGAATGATGGCATTGACCCGTGAGCCGTCCGGCAGCCTGGCATCCACCATTGGCGTCGACTCGTCAATGCGCCGGCCCACAGTCGAAACGATTTTATCAATAATGCGCATCAGATGGGCATCATCTTTAAAGCGTGCATCCGTCGGCTCCAACTTTCCGTGTCGTTCAACATAAATACTTTTGTAAGTGTTAACCAGAATATCGGAGACGCTGTGATCCTTCAAAAATGGCTCCAGGGGGCCCAACCCCAGAACTTCATCGATAATTTCAGTAAAAAACTTTTCTCTTTCAGACAGGTTGAGCGGTAACGAGAAAGATTCTTCTCTTAATATTTTATCCACGACCTGCCGAATCTGGGCGTTTAGAGTTTCGCGATCGAGTTTGTCGATCAGGGAAAGGTCTAGTAAATTCAGTAAACGATCATGGATGGTGGACTTAAATTCGAAATACTCATCCGGTATGTATTTTATCGAAGACTTCTGGGAAAGTTGGTTGAGATTCAAATTCTTTTCTAACACGCTGATCTCCTTTATTGTAATTTTTCGTAAAAAAGTGAAATTTCAGTCTGTTTTTAGACCTGTGACCATGCTTGATATTATCAACGTCTAAAAATTTTCCATTTCTTTTCTTCCTGCTGGACTTCGAGCGGTTGCAGCGCCCTGGCCATTTCTTCGAAGCTTTTGGTTATCGCCGCACGTGATGCAATTTGCGCCAGAGGCTTCCCTTTGTTTATGGCAGACATGGTTGTGTTGAAATCATTGGGTATTATCCAAAACAGCTCTTTTTTAATTCCGGCTTCAGCATCCTTTAAAGAAATATCATTATTTTTGGTATAGCGGTTCAGTACGATCTTGATTCGATCCTCCTCCGCGTATCCCAGATCGAGAAACGACTTCATAAGTCTATTCGTATTGGCCAAACACGGTAGGCTCAGGATGGTGATCAACAAAAGGGTATCGGACAGTTCAACAACCCTTAAAGACGTATCGTTGGTTGACTGACCGGTGTCAATAAGAACATAGTCAAACATGCTTTTCATGAGGTCCAGCAGCCGCGACATAATATCCGGTGTCGGTCTTACATGGCCATTTAAATAAGCCGGTGAGGGCAAGACGTGAATTCCGCTTTCGTGTCGAGTTAAAATGTTTGTTAGAAACGTGTTGTCAAGCCGTTCGATATTTTTGGTGATTTCTCCCCAATGGAACTTGGGAGTGATTTCTAAAAACAAAGGAACTTCACCGAACAGGGTATTCATGTCTACGAGCACAACCGATTGTCCCTTTTTTACCTGCAACAGGCTCATAGCAAGATTCACGGCAACCGTCGTGGTCCCAACCCCACCTTTACTTCCAAAAATACTGATAATCTTGCCGGACTTATGCTCGCCGGATTGCTTAAGTTCCTTAGACTGTAATTTAAATGTTTCAAAAGCCTGTTTGACTTCATCGATTTTGATCGGCTGAGGAAAAAATTCTTTAGCCCCCAGTCTAATGGCCCGCATCAAAACAGCCGGCTCGGCATTTTCAGCAGTCAGGAACACCGCCCCTACTTCATTCGCCTTCAGCAAGGATTCAATCATCGTCATCTCTTTTTCGGCATCCGGACCCAGTTCGAAAAACAGCAGATCGGGTTTGCGGGTATCACGCTCCTGAAGCACCTCGAAGCCCCCGGTGGCACCAATTATGTCAGCAATAATCTGGTTTACCTTACGGTTTCTGAAAATTAATTTGATCGTATAAAGTCTGTTCTGCATGATAGATTCCTTTTGCCGAAATATTTCCTCGGAAACAATTGTTTGCCGATATTAGCGAACCAGCACCGGGATTTCTGCCAAAATACCAAAGTTTTCTCCGCCGGTGACACCTATTGGAACGTGCGGTTCACAATGCGGCAGAAAATAAATTGATTTGGCATTGTATTCAGCACTATACGTTCCTGTCTCGGGATTTAATCTGGTCTGAACCAGCCCATAATGCCTTGCGAATTCTTCCCACACACATTGGTCCGGATTTTCTTGCGACGCACAGACCTCGTCAGCGGCCGTTCGGCTCCATGACATATCGGGATCACCGTCAGCTCGGGGTTCTATGTCTCCAGGTAAGTCTCTATAGTTTGGATCTTGCGTCATATGGACGACGGTGACGGTAACCGCACCGACAAGCCTCGCGCAAGTTGTCGGATCGTCCTCGCAGTCTACGACTGGCAATGTCATATGCATATAGCCACCCTCAAAATGTTCCCTCCAACAATTGTAAAAAGTATTAAAGGCGCTCTGTATTTCTCCATTGTTTACAATCATATTTCTGCCAAGCTCCAGTGATTGATGATCTACACCATTACCAAACCTGATCGCATCACACTGGACCAAAGGCCTTACCTCCGAGGCATTGGTGCCGTTTGAACACAGGTCCTCTCCGTCCACGACATTTTGTTCAAGATTCGTCCACATCCCTGTTTCCTCGTCGGTTCTGCCTGCAGCATCATTTATAAATCGACCTTGATTGCATTCATACCAGCAGTCAGTAATCGGGGGTCCTGTCGGATTCTCCGGATCCGGTATTTCGCCGCATTTCAAAATTGCCTGTCGACAGATCGCAATCGGGGCATTGGCTGTGGCTTCCCTGAGGTTTCCGGCAAATCCGATATAGGCAACAGCTTCTGCAAAGCCTTCGAAACTCTCGCGGCCAAATATGCGCGCAAACCACGATGCAATCGGAGTGTTTTGCCGGCGGGTTCTCACACGCACCGCATTGATAAAATTAGGATTTTGATCAAGCTCTACAGTTGTGACTCCCCACAACGCAACTGGTGCGGTAGAATCATTTGGCGTAAATCCGCGGGGAAGACTGCCCAGGCCGAAACTCCAATGGCCTCTTTGCACATCACCGATGTTGCCTTCTGCCCAATTGACCTCCACCGGGGATTGTTCACTAAAGTTGGCAACCGCAGCGTCGAAACCAAATTGGTTTGCGTTTGGGTTAACGGATTGGCCATCATCTGTGTATAATTCAGCAGCGCCTGCAAGTGCCCCTGCATCAGCTGCATTTTGAAGCTCATTGCGTGCTACAACAAGGTGACTTACATCTATAGATAAAGCGATAAAACCAATCAGCATAACCAGACAGACGGCAATAATTACGGTGCTGATTCCTCTCTTATTATTTATTATCGAAAAAATTTCTCTTGCAGTCATAATTTTTCATTTCCTAATTATGTTTATTCGCATCTCATCCGGGTTACCGCCGATACATCAATACTGCCTGGAATACCCCCTGAAAAAAATGCGGTCAGAAAATCCGGTATCAGCAGAAACTCGTATTGATAGGCTACATTGACGACAAGCTCATCTCCGTGATTGAGACATTCACCGCTTGGCACGGTGGTGACCGCACCCAAACTGCTGCCAAAACTGACCAACATACCCCCGCAGTAGTCATCAACAACACTCTGAATCTCGGCGACAGTTAATGGTGGATCACGGTAAACAATTCCCGCGCGAGCCGCCTCGCGGCTGGCATTGGTAACCATTGCTTTATTGTAAAACACGAGGCCAAATTCGATAATTCCAAAAACAAACACCATCAGTAAGGGCAAAACAATGGCAAATTCTACAGCCGACGTTCCCTTTTGATTGACTATCTGTGCTTTCACATTGACTCCTTTTTAATCAAAACTACTGCAACTTAAGTATGGTCGTGCTTTCTTTTTGTTTTGTCTCTTTGAAACTTTGCTGGTACTTATTTACATTGTTCTCAGATGCATTTCCATCCAGACCCTCGACCGGATTAGGGTCTTTACCAGCCTCAGGATCGACCATCTGCATGTATCGCATACTTTCAATTGACCTTCCCCAGTTTCTTTCTAAAAGGGTTTGCTCATGCGCCGGAGTGGTTCCGCTGCAACTCAGCATGATAGATAAGATACTCATGAATGTGATTAAAATGAGGTAACGATTCAACATGGTTTCCTCCCCCGTCGGGTATTTTTTTGAATTATTATGTGTGTTGGCCATTTTAATTACCCAAACGCCACGCGCTAAAGATTAATTCTCCTCAGGCATGGAATGACCAAATTCTCCATCCAGCGCCCCGGTTTCAGAAACGGGCCGTTTTTTCTCACTTCCCTCGATTTTACCAAAAAGATAAAATTCTGCTGCACTGGGTTCGACATAAAAATCCGTCGGCAAAGATACTTTTGCCACATCGAGGGGTTTTACCAGGTGAGGGGTGACGATAATGACAAGCTCCGTTTCCCTTTTTATAAAGGATTTGCTTTGAAAAAGCGCACCCAGAACAGGGATATCTCCCAGTAGAGGAAATTTTTGTACATCTGTCACAACGCTTTCGCGAAGCAAACCGGCAATGGCGAAGCTTTGCCCATCTCCCAACTCCACTGTGGTGGATGCGCGCCGCGTCGTAATGCCCGGAGTCACAAAACCTTCTATGACAGCGGCGGTGGAAAAATCGAGCTCTGAAACTTCCGGTGTTACCTGGATGCTGATTTTTTCCTTGCTCAAAACCGTTGGCGCAAAAACAAGGCCGACGCCAAAAGGTTTGTATTCGATTCCTACCGTTCCAAGACCCTGGGGAACAGGAACGGGAAACTCACCGCCTGCAAGAAAGTTGGCGGATTGGCCGCTCATCGTGATCAGTGTTGGTTCAGCTAAAATTTTGAGGAGACCATCTTCATTTAACGCATCCATGAAGCCGGTCCAGGTCACTTCCCCGGTATCAAAACGAAAAAGCGAATTCACCGCCGGTCCGGCCAAAAGCGATTCAACAGCCGGGATACCCTCATCCAGCCCGGCCAGCCCACCTAGCAAACTAACAGCAAATTGATCCCCTTTTTGGGCGGCAAAGTTAATGCCCAGGCGCCGGGTTATACTGCGTGACATTTCGGCAACGCGAACTTCCAGCATGACCTGATGGACACCGCCGACCTCGACAAAGTTGTTGACTTTGCCCTCGGGCGCATAGGACTTCGCCAGGGCCAAAGCTTGGGATAAATTGACCGCATTTGAGATCTTTCCCGACAGCGTAATGGAGTCATTGGTGCCAATCACTTGAAGCGCTTCTTCCTCAGGTAGAATTTCATGTATTTGTTGCTTCAAACGCGACAGATTATAGCCGACCTCGAGATCATAGATAGCAACCAATTTTTTGTTCTGCCACAACGTTAAATTTGTTGATCCAGCCGCTTTGCCCGTGATGTATATTTCATTCGCAGACAAAATCAGAAAATCGGCAACTTCGGGAGCGGCGATGGATACCCGGCTAATCGGTTCAGTGCTTCTGAGAACAATTGACTTGCCTGAAACCAGCGTAAGCTTCTGGGTCTCATGCGTTTGCAGTTCAACAGAGCCGCTTGCCAGTATGATTGTTGGAAAAATTAAGAAGGCCATAGAAAAAGCCAGGAATCCAGTTTTAATCTTTCCGTATTGGGTTAAAAAAGCCATATCTAATATACCTCCTGGGTGCAGTGTTTAGAGCGTAAATTTCTTTTTTTCAATTTTTGTTCCTTTGATGATTTCCACCGTAACCGATCCTCTGGGAGCCCATCTTTTCTTGCTTTTGCGGGTTTTTCTGACAGCACCCTTGCGACCTTCATTTTTATTCGAATTAATTGGATTTTTTGGAACGACTTTTTGCTGTTCTGCCCAACGTTGATAGGCAAGAAGCTCGGGAACGGTGACACCTTTCGTCAGTAGATCCTCCGAATCGGTCACACCTCTTAGAGCAAATTGAAGCCTTCCCTCCGATGCTGCCAGTGCAACTTTCTCTGACTGTTCGGGACTGACCTCCAGAGTGTAAACATCTACCGGCATCGGTTCGCCTTTCTCATTCTTCTCAATCTGGGTGCCCGTCGCCAAAACAGCAATATTTTCCAGAAATATCTTCGATTTTATCTTTTTTGTTTTTGGTTCCTCAACCGTGACAATAACATCTACCCGGTTTCCCGGATTAATGAATCCGGACAGTCCGATGACCTTATCCCCTTTGACCGCAATGGCGCGCATACCCGGTTTCAAGACCGCCGATACCCCTCCTGTCTTTACGCTGATCGGCGCCAATTTGGCTTCTGTAATTGGCTCGTTCAATTTGACCGGTGCGATAAGTACCCTATCTTTAAGATCAACAGAGTTGGAAAAATATCCAACCGGCAGGCTTTCCTTAAGATACGGCGCCGTTTTGATCATTTCGGGTTTTAATTTGGTCCCCCACGACAAATTGCCTGCCGAAACAACAATCGGCGCAGCATCGATCTTTTCCACCTTTACGATTTCTTTGGGTCCTCTTTGGCGTTCGATCCACTTATACAGGAAAACCGTGCCAACAATTGCGATAATAAGTGAAATTGCGATGGGAACCAGCGCTTTTAATTTTCCCATTTTTGCCTCCTTAAAATTAATTAAAAATCAAATATTCTGCTTGATTAAAAAACATATATAAACCCGTTCCGACTGCTATGGCGATACCGTAGCAAAGTTTGATTTCTTTTTGATCTTTTTGAATCGGATCCGGAATGTATTTTCGGGTTAAAACAAAGTTCCATAACGTCGTTAACTGCTTTTTTAAAAAACCATCGAAATTGGAACGATGCACAACAATCAATATTACAGCGTAAAGTCCACCTACCAACGCAGTGAAGGCAACCGCATATAGTGCGCCTTTAGCGCCTATCATCGCGCCAACAGCGCCCATGAGCTTGGCGTCTCCAGCGCCCATACCGCCCAGGAGATAAGGTAGCAAAAAAATACTGGTTCCCACTGCCAAACCAGCCATACTAAAATACAGGCCATCAGCACCCTTCATCACCCCGTGATATAAAAGACCGATAACCATTGCCGGATAAGTGATTAGATTTGGGATTTTTTTTCTTTTAAAATCAATACCGGCAGATACAAGCAAAATCCCTGATAAAAACATGATGCAAAAATTGTCCATTCTCTTAACACCTTATTTATTCATTACTAAAAAACGTCATTCCTTGCTTTACGATCTCATTTTGTAGTCGGAAACGGTGAGCATTACCCACTCAATAAAATTGGGCATGCTCACCGTTTCTATGCCTTGATTATTCAGCAGCCGGACGACCAGGTATCACATCTGCAACATCTTTGAATGTCGCATCCGTATTTTGGCCAAGAATCGTCGCACCAGCGATAACAACAAGAGCAATCAAAGCTGCCATAACTGCATACTCAACCGAGGTTACACCATCTTCGTCTTTTAAAAACTGCACAAACTTTTTAATCATTTTTTTTCTCCTTATTTTTCTCATTGATAATTAATTGAAATTCTGATGTTCTCAGCGATGTTTATAACATTTTACTAGATTCTTTCTCACCTCCTTTCTGTAACAGCACACTAATGTTTTTATTAAAATATCTAATGTCATTATTTTTAAGATCAATTTGGATGATGTTTTGCTAATTAGATCCATCCAAAAGGACCAGGTCTTAGGGAGCAAAACATGTGCCAAATTCTTTTTACTAGGGACTATTTCTTTAATTTTTTTTTTCTGCAGGGTTCCTTTTGGCAATCTTCAGTTAGTTTTTTTTCTATATATATAAGTTAGTTATCCCTGTTTTTCAAAAGACCAATAACAATATATTTTGAATCTTTATTGACTACACAAGATTCAATTTAGCACTTCATAGAAATATGAAAAAACATTCCGGAAATTTGAGAAATCTTTTTCCATTTAGGAACAATACTTCTGTGATGAGATTAGAATCTGCCTGTTTTACACTAGAAGTGGTTTCAAAATTCCAGGTCAGGTTCAAGGGCCCCGCTACAGCGGGAGTACATATCTGATCTTAAAACATTAAGGTATGTATCAAGCGTCAGACCGATCGGGAAAGCGCAGTCCGCCTGAGGCGGATGAGCATTTATCGGAGGCCTGCAACGCAGCCATTGGGCCTTAGATGGGATTTTGAAACCACTTCTAGACACATGACAACAAATCAGAGTCACAATAGGAACTATTTTTCGATAATGAGAAAAGGTCGAGAAAATTTATAAACTAGGAAAGATATAACTGTTTTAAGGCGTGAACGTTTTCAAACCTGCGGACAAAAATATTCTTTGATACACTGTATAGCATTATGAATCCAATCCAAATTTTTTATCGAGAGCTCTTAGAAGAAGTTATCGTTTTAGTAAAATAAAGCTCCACAGCGCTCCGGAGATTGTCCTCATTAATTTCTACGGGCTTCGATTCATATTTGCTGGTTGAGATTATGATGTCGATAATATCTCTCGGATAACACGCTCGAAGCTCCTTTGGGCCAGAATTCAAACATAACTCGCGAAGAATTTTTTCACAATTCAGCTGACTCGGAATATTTTTTTCCTCAAGGATACGAAAAAATATTTTGTCGAAAATCCCTGGTTGAACTGCTCCCACATAAATTTTATTTTGAATTCGTCTTAAAAATGCCTCATCGGCAAGATCATTAGGATCCAAATTGGTTGAAAAAACAACCATCATCTCAAATGGTATTTTGAATTTTACCCCATACTTTAGTGTTAAATAGTCAACACGACGATCAAGTGGTACAATCCAGCGATTCAATAAATACTGAGGTGAAAGGATCTGACGGCCAAAGTCATCAATAATCAGAATTCCGTTGTTCGCTCTCATTTGCAATGGAGCCGCATAAACTTTTGAGCTCTCTTCCATTTGCAATTCAAGCATTTTGGGTTCCAACTCACCACCGACTAATATGCATGGCCGACGGCATAAAACCCAGCGAGGATCTATTTCAGTGACATTCGTTTCTATCCGTTCATGAACCGCGGGGTCATAAATTACGATAATTTGTCCATCAAATTCGACTGCATACGGAATCAAAACTGCATCTCGAAATACTTTCAATAACCTTTTAACGATACTGGTTTTACCATTTCCTGTCGGCCCGTAAAGAAAAATGGAATTCTGTGAAATAAGGGCAGGCCCGAGCTGATCCAAAAGCTCATTGGGTAACACCAAGTCTGAAAGTGCATTCTTTATAAAAAGTCGGTCGACTTGAATTTTTGCGGTCTGCTTTCTGACAGCGGCAAAGTAATTTTCTACAGCTACCGGTGCTGGTCCGGTATAAAGAGAAACTTCCATACGGTTTAGGGCGTGCTCTCTCCCTGTCCCAGACAGCGTAAAAGCATAATCTTTACCGTTTAAGCCCATTACTTCAAAAAGCTGCCGTTGTCTCATTTGCTGAAATACGGTATCAATTACCGGAAAAGATAATTTTAAAGCGCTGCTCAGCTCGCTTAATCTCCCATCGCCTTTACTGTAAAGATAGCGCAATATTAAATCTTCCACCAAACGCACCGGTATGTCTAATTCTTGCAGGTTTTTGGGCGTTTCGGGTTTATATACCAGATCAATTTCTGTTCGCTTTTCAGTGCCCAGAGTTAACATAAATGGCCTCCAAAATAAAAATTAACGATGTAAACTGTATTTTTAATTCACCTGCACAAATCGATTTTCTTCAACTTGAAGAAGATATAGCCGCTTAACGGCGTCTCCATTTTCCTTGAATGAGGTTTGTCCTGTAATGCCATCAAAACCTCCCTGATTTTTGAGTGCATGTTTTAAATCACTTCTTGACTGAATTTCGGGATTACTCAAATTATAAAAATTCATCATCGCCGTGTCATAAGCAAGTGCCTCGATAAGCCCGGGAATTTCTCCATTAATTTTTTCAAAATCCTTAATAAATTTTTTAATATTATTTTTAGAATCTTTTGCATAAAATGCATCGGTCAATATGGCTTCTTGCACGTAGTTTTGTGCCAGATGGATTAGCTTGTCAGAATGCCAAAGGTTGGTTCCCATTAGCAGAACGTTATCGATATCGTAAAATGCGAGTTGAGGGGCGATCAAAGCGATTTTATCTGCACTGTCGGGTATAAAAATAGCATCAAAATCCAAAACCACTTCAAATTTTTGATGTCTTTTTTCTCTGTTTATTAAATGTTTATTTGAAATCGACACCGCCTCCTCGCTAAGCGTATGCATTTTTAAGATTTTTTTGATCTGTGCGGCAAAATCAGTCTGTTCAGGCTTGTATGACTCTATGGCTACCAGTGAGGCACCATGATCCAAAACCCTTTCGCGGAAAACATTCAAAAATATATTGCCATAGGATTCTTCAGGATAAAGAACAGCAAAACGCTTTATGCCCAACTCATTGACTACATAAGGCACAAGGGTGTCCATTTGCATCTGGGGAGTTAAAAAAACTCGAAATACATAGTCGCCCAATTCTGGAATATCTGGCTTCTGACTCAATGTGATGATCGGGATGCCCCTGATCTGTGCCTCCTTGGCAGCATATTCACTAGTGATGATCGGACCGATGATGATTGAAACACGACTTTTATCAAACTGCCGTATAGCTCTAATTGTTGTTTCCGGATCAGAGTGCGTATCTTTGAAAATTATTTTAAATGCAGGCTGATTACTTTGGCTGTTAAATTGATCCAGAGCGAATTGAATCCCTTTTAAGGCTCGATTTCCAAAGGCCGCATAAGGCCCTGTGAGCGGAAGCAGGCAACCAATCAGGCGCCGCTTGAAAACCAGCCTCTCATTAATTTTCTGAATCAATTCCAGTGCCTCCCGCCTTTTTTGATGGTGGGGAAAATCTGTAGTAAATTCGGAAAAAATATCTAAGGCTTCTTTGTAATTTTCCTTTTGAAATTGGTAAAGACCCCGTTCAAAAAGAAGATAGCCGGTGAGAAATTGATCGTTAAGTTTTCCTATGAGTGACAATCTATCTTCTTCATTCAATTGATTGGCTGCGTCTTTAAATTTGGGCGGGAGGGTTTCTTTATTTGAAGGATCCGCCATTTGGTAAAATAGAATCGCTTCTTTGGGCGATTTCAATGACATGTAAGTATCACCCAGAATTTCGTAAGTTCGTGACAGATGAGTCTTTGAATCACTTTTTTCGATAATCTTCGAAGCCTGAAAAATGACTTCTTTCAATCGGCCATCATTGTAAAGAAACATCATGA
>WOR8_10004091_pt1 | contig 14231 bp, 9 predicted proteins | sample DeeMarSeWOR38_10_FD_19890 | JGI IMG/M metagenome (IMG submission 19890) | reverse complement strand
GATTGCGGCATCAACCACCATGCCAACAGCGAAAGCGAGGCCCGCCAGGCTGATGACGTTGATGTTGCGACCAAAAAAGGTCATCAGCAGAAAGGTACCGACCACACTTATGGGGATGGCAGTTGCGATGATCAGGGTACTGTTGATGGAGCGCAGAAACACGAGGAGCACCAGGATCGCCAAGCTGCCTCCCACGAACAGGTTCTGCCGCACCAGGTCAATGGCGCTCTCAATGTACTCGGTTTCGTCATAGACCTGCCGCAAACGGAGACCGCGCTCTTTTAGCAGACCACCGTTGAGTTCGACGATGGCCTGGCGGACGCCCTTCATCACCTGGATGACATTGGCGCCTGTCTGGCGCTTGGCGTTTACAGCCATGGTGGGGCGGTCTTTTTCGTTGACTAGGGCAGTGGCCTTGGCATAGCCGAGCCGCACCTGGGCCACATCACGGACGTAAATGGGCGCACCGTTGATGTATTTGACGACGACGTTTGCCGCATCGTCCGGGGACCGATACTGCCCCACAGTTCTGGCGATGAAGCGGCGTTTGCCTTCGTCAAAATCTCCAGCACTGATGTTTTCGTTCTCTTGATTCAGTGCGGCTGCAACTTCAGCTATGCTGATGCGGTGAGCAGCCAGGGCGTTCGGGTCGAAGACAACCTGCATCTCCGGCTCGACTCCGCCGTAGATTTCTGACTCGGCGACCCCGGGAATCCTTTCGAACCGGGGCTTGATGAAATCCTTGACGAACTGGTACTCGGTGGCAATGCCGGTATTGTCACCACTGAGTCGCTCGAGGACAATCCAGGCGATGGCGTTCTGTTCGCTGCCGGAAGAGACTAGCACCGGTTCTTCGGCCTCATCCGGGTATTCCGGTACCTGGTTGAGGTTGTTGGAGACCTTGAGCAGGGCGACGTTGGGATCGGTGCCCACCTGGAACTTAAGGGTCACCGTGCCACGACCGTAAAAGCTCTCACTCTTCATTTCGGTGAGACCTTCAACGCTTTTGAGCACATCCTCCTGCTCATCGATGATCTCGCGTTCCACTTCCTGAGGACTTCCCCCCGGCCAAATGGTATTCACGGTGATCTCGGCTTTATCCACGTTTGGAGTGAGTTGCACCGGAATGCGGTAAAGGGCAATCAGGCCGAACAAGACCAGGAGGATAACCCCCACGGCCACAGTAATGGGATTTTTGATGGATCCGTCTACGAGTTTCATCTCTCTCTTGTTTCCAGGTTCAAAGTTCCAAGTTTCGAGCTTGTTTTCAGCCTACGTATCTGACTTTGAACTTTGGACTTTGAACTTGTAACTCATTTGATTATATGAACGGGCTGGCCTGGTCGGAGCCGTTCGTTGCCCCGAGTGACGACCTGCATGCCAGCCTTTACCGGGCCCTTTACTTCGATCATGCTGCCCGAGGCATCTCCCAGTTGCACCGGCAGCGGTTGGGCCACCCCGTCACTAACCACGTATAGAAGGTGCTCCTGGCCCACATTGACCACCGCGTCCTTGGGCACTGCCAGGACGGAGGTCGGTTTCCCAATGGCAAGGTTGACCCGGCAAAGCATACCACCCTTGATACGGCTGTCGGGGTTGTCGACGGCGACCTTGACGGGAAAGCTCCGGCTGGCAGCGTCACCCACCGGAATTATGGCCGCAATTTTACCGGTGAACTTTTCGGGGTTCAGCGCATCCACCAGTACGTTGGTGCTTCCTCCCAGGGCAAGCAGGGGGACGTACCGCTCCGGTACTTCCACCACAACCTCAATGCTGCTGAGATCGGCCAGGGTGACAATTGGACCACCCTTCTCCACCCATTCTCCAACCTGGGTATGTTCCTTCACCACAAAACCGGTGAAAGGAGCACGGATAGTCTTTTTGGTGATCGAGTCTTGATTGTGTTCTATCTCTGCCTGCAATCGACTAACCCGGGCCTCCAGAGATTGGACCTCGGCCAGATCGTCGGTATACTGCTTGTCGGCAATTGTTTCAGTCGCCAGCAGATCGGACGATCGTTGTAAATCGGTGCGGGCCCTGCGCAGTTGAGCTTCTGTGTCAGCTTTGTTGGCTCGGGCGCCCTTGAGTTCGATCCGGAGCAGGCTGTCCTCCAGCCGGGCAAGGACGGCGCCCTTTTCAACCAAATCACCCTCGTTGACGTTGAATTCTTGCACCAGACCGTCAATATCTGAGGCGACGACACTGGTTAGCCTTGGCTGAGCCGTGCCAATGAGCAAAACTTGTGGTGCTATTTCCAACTCGGTAACCTCGGCGACTCTCACAGGGGTTGCCGGCGGGCCTTGCTGGGCCTGGGTTCTTGGGACTTGCAACAACAAAATATAGGCCGACGCAATAGTCCAGGCGAGAATAGTTGCAAGGGAAGTTTTGAGGATCGATTTAGTCATAGAAATCTCCGAACCAGCGACATAGCCTGAATCTGTACTTTAACAACCTATTAGTCTACCACGCGCATTGTCTCCTTACAAGACGCAGAACAGCCAGGCAGGCGCTGAGGCGAAAGGCGCAAGGCTCAAGGGCAAAGCAATCCATGGTTTGTACCATTCCGTGAGCCTGATGTCTTGGGCCCTGGACCTTAGTGCTTTTGTTCCAGGTGAGACGCAGCAGGCGCGGACGCACAGCCCCAATTCATATTCTGATTTCGCAAAGGTGTAGAGATGGTAAGTTACGATACAGCTGCCGGTAGTCCATTCCGTAGCCCACTACGAAAACGTCAGGGATGTCAAAACCTGTGAAGCTGATGGGAAGCGGAACGATGCGACGAATGGAACGATCGAGTAACGTACAGATATTGATGCTGTCCGGGTTTCTCGCCTCCAGATGTCGGATGAGGTAACCGAGAGTGAGGCCCGTGTCAATAATATCTTCGACAATAAGTACATGTTTGCCCGCAATAGATTCGTCCAAGTCTTTTAAGATCTTAACGGCGCCCGCTGTGCCTTCTACTCCCTCGTAGCTGGATATGGCCATGAAATCAAGGGTGAGAGGGATCTCTATGGTTCGAATCAAATCAGCCATGAATACAAAGGAGGCACGCAGGATACCGACAAACACCAATTCTTTGCCTCGATAAGCTGCGGAAATCTTTTCGCCCAACTCTTTCACACGAGTTTGGATTTGTTTAGCGCTCAGGTATACTTCCCCTACTGGGCCTCTATTCATGATGTTTCCTCATCAACAGTCTCTAAGTCTCGGGGGGAATGTTTCATGGACTACCGTCTTTAGCTGGCTCCGGGTGAGAGATGTTTCTCTGTTTCTCTGATTCGCTGTCCTGCGTAGGAATGCCAAATTTCGCGAGCAAAGCCTTGTAGTCTTTACCATAAAAGAGTTTGACGGGGATTTTGGGGTAGTGTTCTTCAAAAAGGCGGACCTTGCGATTCTTTTTGGTCACCAGCGATTGTTTCATTGTGGTAAGTTCGATGAAGATCCCATAATCAGGAAGATAAAAGTCAGGAGTGAAGGACTCCCGGACGTATCCTTCAGCATCCCAAGCAATAGGGAACGTCGTGGGTTCATATTCCCAGGTGATTTTGTAAAAATCAAGGATGCGGGCAAATTCCTTCTCACTCTCGTTAGCAAAACCGATGGTGCGGCTCTGCTGATAGGCTTGAGCATTGTCGTAGTCATCTAATTCACCGCGATCAGAGAGAATTGTCTCTATCTCACTGATTGCTCGCTTCACTTCCGGCAATAAAGCGGCTGGGATAGACGTCCTTGATTCTACTAATCTCTTTGCCTCAAACCGTTTTTCGGTCTGCAGTTGAAGAAATAGACCCCGTTCGGACTCCATTAGACTCACAGTGGCTTCTGTATTGGCTCCTATGGCAAAACTTCTTCCAAAAAGTTGGTCTTCAGTGGGCACGGGTATCTCCTAATGACTGGGACCATGATGGGATAGAGGGCTCATCTGTTTAGATCTGCTTTGTCTTTAGATAAACTCCTCGGCTGTTGTCAAGCAAAAGTTGCAATTTTCACCCTCTACACCGCGCAACCTCAGTTGTCATCCTTATTGCCCCCAGCCGTCAGGAGTTTCCCCAAAACAAACTTGGATCGGGCGCGAGAAGCCTTTTTATGTGGGCCAGTGGAGCCCAAGGAATCTGAAACTGAAGCTTGGCTTTACCAGACGGGCTCCTCCACCCACAGCTGCGGAGGTGCGCAGCCGCCAGTCATTACAGAGGAGACCCCTGCAGCCGCTCTCGGCCGGCTTATGGCACACGAAGATGAAAGATAGAAAAGTGGGTAAACTCCTGCCCACTGCGCCTTGAATGCGCAAAATGTGCGTGTTATAGTTCAAAATCTGCGACTTGTACGGGGTCTCTTTTCACAAACAAGTCACTCCACAGGGCATATAACTGGTGTCCATCCGGAAACTCCGGATAACACGAGCTTAAGTTTTCAATTCATAAATGAGGAATTGGCTGCGACCCGTTCCGGGACTCGGTGCCACCCCTTGGGGGCGGGTTCCCTGTTTCCGCAAAGTCAAGGAAATCAAGGGATTGCTCGAAACCGTGCTCGAGTGCGCCGCACAAAGAATCCCGCAGATTGACACAGAGATTGCGGAAAAGGATTATTTATGGATGGAAAATACCTATATGTTCTGTATGAGCCATTCACCCCAGGGTAAGGGACGCCGTGGATTTAAGTCTCTTTTGGCAGTTGTTAAATTTATCACACAATGGTTCGGAGTCCAACATTCTTCAGCAGCCCCTCGTTGGGCGGGGTTGGCAAAAGACTGGAGCTTGAGGCCATTAACCGAACAGACGTGACTCTCTGAGTGCGGAGCGATAAATGGCGAGAGAAGGCGACCTGGTACTAGTGAAAGTAGGGGATGCCCCTGCCTTTTTTGCTCGTATCGAATCCATTAGTCCAGATGTCAAGCCTGAGTGGCATCAGGTTAACTTGCTCGTTCTCCAGGTCCCGCTGATTGAGGTTACCTGGATATTGCACGAGGCCTATATAAACGGGGCCTCTTTTACCATGGGAGGTAAGAAGGTGCTTTTAGAGCTAGTGCAGGCTCCGAGAAAAAAACTTCCACCAGCGCAAAATCGGAAATCTAGAGAACAGTGCAGGAAACAGCCCTCTGAAAAAGAAGAGGAGAAGGGAAAGGTCATATCCCTGTTCGATAGGGGGTAACGAATTAGATTTCGGATTGTGGATTGCAGAATCTTTAGCCTAAATTGAGCGATTCTTGAGACACTAGCCTGAAAAGGACCCTGTTTATCTAATGCGGTTGCAATGATGGGGTTTCACCCGATAGTTCAGTCACCCCCCCTCACCTTTCGGCTGAGCTCACGGCCGAAGCCCTCCTCCGTCAAGGGGGAGGAAAATAGTTGAAAACATTTAAGATTTTCGCCTCACCTGGCGGCCCGTCCTCCGTAGCAGGCTACTGCGGAGGATGGAGAGGGGGTTAGGGGGAGGGGGAAAATCGTTCAGATTAAAGTTTAATAACTGCTTTCAGCCCTAAGCCTTGAGCCTTCTGCCTTACGCCTGGATTCTTTACGCATCTGCCTCGTGAAGTTCACGCTTGCGGCGAGACGCCGGTATCAACCCCTCCGGTCGCAAGACCATCATAACGGCCATGGCCAGGCCAAATACCAGCATGCGGTAATTCTGCAGTTCTCGAGAAACTTCTGGAACTGCGATCAGAACGATGCCTGCCAAAACAACTCCTGGAATGCTGCCGACTCCACCTAGAACAACGATGCACAGTACAATACAGGACTCCATAAAGATAAAGAAATTGGGATTGGTGTAACTGAGCTTGGCGGCAAAGAAGGCCCCGGCCACCGAGGCAAATCCAGCGCCCATGGCATAGGCCAGCAACTTCAACCAGGTTGTGGGGACGCCCGACAATTCAGCCGCCACCTCGTCTTCGCGGATGGCGACCCAGGCTCGACCAATGCGTGAATTATTGAGCCTGCCCACCCCGATGACCGTAAGGACCGCTATGGTTAACATCAGGTAATAAAGTGAGTGAAGAGACTGCAATGAATAGGTAACCCAATTCAACCCTCCATCCGTAAAGGTGGGATAGTTGATGGCCGGTTTGGCCATGCCCAGCAGTCCGTTCGGCCCTTTGGTCAGTTTGTCCCAGTTGTTAAGCACCAGGCGAATAATTTCGCCGAAACCCATGGTCACGATGGCCAGATAATCGCCTCGCATCCGCAGGGTCGGATAGCCGATGATGCAGCCGCAAACCGCCCCAAAAACAATACCAATTGGCAGGCAGGACCAGAATGAAAGTCCGAAGTGCAGATTCAGCAGTGAGTAACTGTAAGCGCCCACCGCGTAGAAGGCGATGTATCCCAGATCGAGCAGGCCGGCCAGCCCCACGACAATATCAAGCCCAAGTCCAAGGACCACATAGATCAAACAGGTAATGCCCACATCAACCATATAATTGTTAGCCACTTGAGGATAAAGGGCTAAAGAGGTCAGGAGAACAGCAAGGTAGATTTTGGTCGGTACTTTGGCAAGATTGCCAGAAACGCGACCTTGAAACGGCGCAATGTTTTGAGCTGCCCTCTTGATGATATTGATGCGCCGGATGGTGTTACTCAAAAGCCAGAAGTCCAAAATAGCAACAAAAACTCCCCAGACCAGCAACGCCCGGGTAATTTCGAATCCGCTGCTCGGAAGGCCGACCATGGGAATTATCAGGATCCCCATGAACAGACTGTAGACAATGAATTTTTTGACGTCGCTGTTGGCCATGTCAAACCCTGGTCTCACTGACGTGTTCCCCCAAAATACCGCTCGGCCGCAAATACAGAACCAGAATAAGCACGATGAAGGTGGTGACGTCCTTCCATTCACTGGGCAGGAAGGCCGACCAGAGGACCTCGACCCCGCCGATGATCATTCCACCCAGCACGGCGCCGGGGATCGACCCTATCCCGCCCAGGATGGCCGCGGCAAACGCTTTGATCATATAGATAAAACCCATGTCGAAGCGCACTGAGCCGTAATACAACCCGACCATGACGCCCGCCGCGGCACCCAGAGCCGGGCCGATCATGAAAGTAACCCGGATGGTCCTGTCGATATCGATTCCCAACATTCTGGCCATGGTCTTGTTCTGGGCGGTAGCGCGCATGGCCTTGCCCAGTTTGGTCCAGTTGACGAACAGTTGCAAGGCAACCATCAACAGCAGCGACAGGACAATGATGAAGACCTGGCCGTAGGTTATCCTGGCGTCCAGAATTGAAAACCCTTCCATCCCCATAATCGGTGGATAGGCCCTGTCCGAAACCCCCTGGCTGAGCATCATGCCGTTGGACAAAAAGATCGACATGCCCAAAGCGCTCAAAATGGCAGCCAGACGTGACGCTTTTCGAAGCGGCTTGTAGGCCACGTGCTCGATGGCCACACCCAGAACGGCCACATACGTCATGGCCATGCCGAACACGAGTATCAAGGTGATCCAAAAGTGAGACTCAACAAACCCGACCTTCTGCAGCGCCGCCAAAACGATAAGCCCGATAAAGGCGCCGGCGGTAAAGAGCTCGCCGTGGGCGAAGTTGATCAGCTCTATGATACCGTAGACCATGGTGTAGCCCAGGGCGATCAAGGCGAAGATGCTGCCCAGAAAAAGTGCATTGATCAACTGCTGAATGAGGAAAGACGGCGTGTCCATTCAGTACGATCTTTTGCAGGTAGAGGTTCTAGGAGCGAGGAATCGGCTTTGAGACAGCCCCGGAAGTCCGCTCCTATTGAGCCTAATCAAACGGCGTAGGGCGTAAAGCACACGGAAAACAAATATGCTGTCTGTACCCCTTGAGCCCCGTGCCTTGAGCCTTATGCCTGCGGAATTACGGTAATGAAAAGTGAGATGGACCGGGAGCACTTGACTCCTGGTCCATCAGGCATCGAGGGTTAGAAATATTTTTCGGTCAGTGGATCCCAGTAGGGCACGAACTTGCCGTCTTTGACGATCCAGACGACGTGGGCAAGCTCGCGATCACCCTTGTGGTCGAACTTGATTTCACCCGTGACGCCGCTCCAGGTGGTGTTGCGGAGGGTGTCGACGAGCTTGTCCGTATCCGTAGAGCCTGCCTTCTTGATCGCTTCAAGAAGAATCATCCCCGCGTCGTAGGCATAGAATGCATAAGAACCCACCGTATCTACGTTCCACATCTTTTTGTAGGTCTTTTCAAATTCCCTGCGTTCCGGGGTGTCCGGGGCTTTGGCAAAGGTCAGATAAGTGCCTTCGGCTGCCTCGCCGCCAACCTCGAGGAATTTGGGGTGATAGACTGCATCCTCGGATAGCATCTTGGATTTGATGCCCAAAGCTTTGGCCTGTCGCACCATCAGTGAGCCTTCAGGCTGATAAACGCTCATATAAATCACGTCCGGATTGATTCTCTTGAGCTTGGTCAGAACGGCGGTAAAGTCCTTGTCTCCGGGGGTGATGTGCTCGAGGGCGACGATTTCGATTTTGTTGTTATGCTTGGCGAACCTGGTGATGTTCTCAGTCAGGCCCACGGTGTAAGTCTGGCGATCATCGATCAGGGCCAGGGTTTTTATTTTGAGCCCATCTTCCAGGAACTTAACCGTCGACCAAGCCTGGACGTCGTCACGAGGCGGCATTCTAAAAATCTGCTTGAATCCACGCCCGGTGACGTCGGTGTGGGTGGATGCCGGCGTAATCTGGACGATGTTGGCTTCATTCAGCGGAACTGAAGCCGGAATCGTCGCAGATGAGCAATAGGCGCCGATAACCCCGACGACTTCACTGTTGATCAGTTTGTTTGCGGCCATAGTTGCCTTGCCGCCGTCACAGGCGCTGTCCCCGGGAATGACCTCAACCTTGTCATATCCGGGAACACCACCGGCTTTCTCGAACACAGCCAGAGCTGTCTTAACACCCTGAAGAATATCGGTGCCGTCCTGGGCATATGGCCCTGTCAGCGGGCTGAGGGTGCCGATTTTCAGCGTTTTGGCTGCAGCGATGCTGTGAAATCCAAGCACAAAAGCCAGTAACAGCATGCAAATTCCTAGTTTCTTCATTGGTTTCCTCCTTCTTTGGTTGTTGATATAGACTCACTCCAAACCAAACAACATTATCTTACTGAGGACGTGCCCACTTTAGGCTCGATCCCTTGCTTTGGTACCCAGGTAGGCTTCTATCACCCTTTCGTTTTCCTGCACTTCCTTCGGGGTTCCTTCGGCAATCTTTTCCCCGTGATCCAGAACCGTCACTATTTCAGAAATCCCCATGACCAGCCGCATATCATGTTCGACCAAAAAGATAGTTAGCCCCGTGTCGCGCAGCTTAAGAATCAAATCCATCAGTTTTGCGGTTTCACGCGGGTTCATGCCGGCTGCCGGCTCGTCCAGTAGCAAGGTATGGGGCTTTGTGGCCACAGCTCGGGCGATCTCCAAACGACGCTGGTCGCCGTACGGCAGGTTAGAGGCATATTCATTTCGGTAGTCGACCAGGCCCAAAAACTCCAGGATTTCTGTGGCCTTGATGGTAATCTCTTTTTCCTCTCGCTTCTGAAAACCAGTTCTGAACAGCGCCCGAAACGCACCGCTCTTGGTCCGGCAATGCATGCCGACCTGGACGTTTTCTAGAACGGTCATCGACTTGAACAGCCTAATATTCTGAAAGGTCCTGGCGATCCCCCGGCGAATGATGCGATTGCTCCTAAGATGGCTGAGCTTCCTACCGCGGTAGACAATCGTCCCTTTGCTGGGAGGGTATACGCCGGTAATCATGTTGAATACCGTCGTTTTCCCGGCTCCATTCGGTCCGATTAGGCTGAGTATACTGCCTTCCGGCACCTCAAGGTCCAGATTGTCAACGGCCAAAAGTCCGCCGAATCGCTTTGACACATTTCTAAGAAGCAGTTCGGCCATAGTTGCAGATCCAGACTGAAGAATCCGGGCATGCAGGGGCTTTAAAGTGGCACCTGGGTGCCCTCAATGGTCTTTCCCTTATTATGGGAGTCTTCTGGAGTAACGGATTGGTGGAGTGTTGGAGCAATGGAAAAGCGTCCTTAGGTGAGCTCGTATGGTTTTAACCTCCCTCAAATTTATAAAATAGCCCAATACTCCGGTACTCCAAAACCACTGGACAGTTTTAACGGCAAAGAAACTGAGTTCTAACCTGGCCCGCCAAAGGTCCCGCCATGCGGAGGAGAACCAGGTTTTCGGCGTCGAATAAATTGTTGCGGGGCGACGGTACTCACTCCTCAAGCCTTCCAAGGTGATGCCAGACAATTGAACTATTGATATGCCTCTATCTCGATACTGATGTCAACCTGAATTATGGAGGAACACATTTTATTTTCAATATCAAGTGGTTGATACATGAAGGATGGATGTGGGATGTGAGACGTACGACCAGAGAACGCCATTGAGCACAAATATGACATTCCACCTTCCGCGTTCCGCATTCCGAGTTTCTTAGATCCAGTCGTCCTCTTCACTCACGGGGGCGAAGCCGCGTCGCATGGTGTTTTCTGTGACCGAGCGGGGATCCATGAACTGGAGGAGGTAATCAACCCCACCGGTCTTGGAACCGACACCCGACATCTTGAAACCGCCAAAAGGCTGTCTTTCCACCAGGGCGCCGGTGATGCCCCTGTTAAGATACAGGTTTCCGACTCTGAAATCTCTGCGGGCCTGCTCCAGGTGTTTAGGGCTTCGACTAAATACCCCGCCGGTGAGCGCGAATCTAGTGGAATTGGCCAACTCAATGGCCTCGTGAAAGGTCTTGGCCTTCATAATGGAAAGCACCGGCCCGAAAATTTCCTCCTGCGCCAGACGATGCTCAGCTCTAATATCGGCAAATATAGTTAATGGGACATAGTAACCTTTATCTGTGACCTCGCGTGATATCAAAAGCTTACCTTCTTTTTTACCGACTTCGATGTATTGCAAGATATTTTGCTGAGCAACTCTATCCACTACTGGTCCCATAAAGTTGGCGGCGTCCTCAGCCGGGCCTATCTGTACTGATCTGGCTGCTTCCACGAGCCGACGTACAAACTTGTCGTAGATTGGCTCCAACACAATTACCCTGGAACAAGCTGAACACTTCTGACCCTGAAACCCGAAGGCCGAATGGAGCACGTGAGTAACGGCTTCGTCAAGGTCGGCGTCGTCATCAATGATGATGGCGTTCTTGCCGCCCATTTCAGCAATAACTCTTTTGACATTGATCTGGGTTCCTTGGACCTTTGCGGCTCTTTCAATGATGCGCAATCCGACCTCCATGGAGCCGGTAAAAGCAATCACACTGATATCAGGATGATCCACAAGGTAATCGCCGACCACGCTGCCTCGCCCCGGGGTGTAGTTGAACACTCCTCCGGGCAAACCGGCGTCTCTGAAAATCTGGGCCAAGGTAAAACCAACAACAGAGGAGAGGCCTGAGGGCTTATATAGTACACAATTACCTGCTACGATTGCCGCGGAGGCCATACCACAGCTTATGGCCAGGGGGAAGTTCCAGGGAGCTATGATTGCTGCCAAACCTTTAGGTTGATAGAAATAGTGGTTAAGCTCTCCCGGAGCTCTTCCCATTCTCCTTTTAGTTCCGAGTCGGATCATCTCTCTTCCGTAATATTCTAAAAAATCAATGGCTTCTGCGATGTCGGCATGGGCTTGATCCCATTGCTTACCCACCTCCAATACCTGCCAGGCCGCCAAGTTGTAAATCCTTTTCCGTGCTATGTCTGCGGCTCGGAAGAGGTATCGCGCTCTATCTTCTGGGGATATGTCCCGCCAGAACGGAAACGCGCCCCTAGCGGCAGCAACGGCAGAGTCAATCTCTTTTCTACCAGCTTGGCAGACATAACCGACTACCTCTGCTGGCTTGGCCGGGTTTACTGAAGGGAGGGTGTCATCGGTCTTAATTTCTTCCTCTCCGATCAGGAGAGGGTAGGTGTGCTCGAGACTTTTGCGAACTTGGGCAATTGCTTCCGGAAAAGCGGACCTTACTTCAGGGCGGGTGAAGTCCACAGCAGGTTCGTTTCTGAAAGGGTCCAGCTTAGTCTCACCGGCAACTTGGAAATGGGTTAGTGAGGAGGGTTCAGATCCTGCAGAAACGCTTTTCAATATTTCACCTGGGGCTTCCAATAGCTTTGCGATATCGGTATCTTCTGAAAAAGTCTGTCGTAGGAACGACTCATTGGCCGTGTTTTCCAACAAGCGCCGCACCAGATAAGCCATGCCTGGCAAAAGCTCCCCATAAGGGCAGTATAACCGTACACGTTTGGCAATCTTTAGGAGCGCCTTCCGCACCGGCTCTGCCATGCCGTAAAGAACCTGGAATTCATAGCGATCCTCAGGCACTTCAAGAGCTCTCGCCATCTCCAATACCACGGAAATCGAGCGAACATTGTGAGATCCGCAGGCCAGGTGGCAGATATCGTGGTTTTCCAGGATCTTCCGAGCCTGACGTTCGAAGGCTAGATCGGTGTCAGCCTTAACCGTGTATACTGGAACGCTCCAACCATTTTGCTTTGCAATTACTGTCTCATAATCCCAATAGGCCCCCTTCACCAGTCGGATAGAGCAGGGGAGGGCCTCACTTCTTGCCCATGCAAGTAGGTTGTCGAGATCCTGGTCCGTGTCACGCAAATAGCTTTGGAGTACTAACCCCAAATTGGAGTAGTCTCTGAATGCCGGAGAGGAGCGCAGCCTGCGGTACACTTCGAGAGTCATGTCCTTATATTCATAATGTTCCATGTCGATGCGGACAAAAGCTCCCATCTCTTTAGCTTTGGCCAGAATGGGCTTGAAGCGGTTGCAGATGGCTTCTACTGAACCTTTAAAATCCATGGGCGTGGCCTGAGAATATAAGCTGGATGGCTTAACCGAAATGTAGAGCTTGGGTGCGTGGCTCCAGTCAAGATCTGAACCTGTATCTCCCAGACTCTCCCAGCGGCTCTCCTCCCTTTTCAATGCATCGAGAAGCTGGACATAACTCAACTGATACTGTTCAGCCTCTTCCTTGCTGACGGTAGCCTCACCAAGTATGTCAACCGTGAAGGCAAAGTTATCTTTTCGCAGTTTTGTCAATACGTTAATGGCCTCTTTGGTGTTGGCGCCAATGATATACTGTTTGGCCAAGCCTTCAATGTTGGCTCGAATGGTGCCGGCCAGAATTTTGCCGGCAACTTTGCCACCCAACCCTGCGGTTTTGGCGCCCCATTTGAGCACGGACGGCACATCTTGGTCCTGGCCCCCGAAGTATTCTTGGATGTGACGGCTGAGAGATTCACCGGTGGTCAAGTAGGGAAGTACGTCAACGAAACGGAAGAGCTGGACTTTGAAGCTCTCATTTCGCATGCACCAGTCCATGACTTTTCCCGACCACCAGCTCTTGTTAAATAAAGACGGGGCTTCGTCACTGATCAGGTCGAAAAAATCTCTGCCTCGAGCCTTGATTTTGGATTCGAGATCTAACTTATCCATGTCGTTCGCCTCCACGGACATCGTTGAATAAGTTAATGTAATTTCTAGATTAATAAAAAAACTTTTTTTATTTAAGTAAGTTATGAGAAATCATGTTATTCGCAAATAAGAGCCCACAACGATTGTCGGATGATATTTATATTTATTCTCAAGAATTTCATTATAGCAATAAAGCTTACCGTATCGTGACGAGTTTTCTTAGGTATCCCTGCGAAAAACGATCAATGTCGCCAGGTGGAACTGGCTCCGGCAGGACGTGTTCGCCCTCAGGGGGTGCCTTGTCCAGCCGTCACAGCCAACCCTAATGTTAGGGAGTCTGCCAGGGTGCGATGAGGGAAAGGCGTCTGTTCCGGCGACGTTCACATGTAAAGATGTTTGTGTTAACCAGCTGCTCAGCCTCGTTGGAAGAGCGCGAGATGATCTTTGGTTGGTTCCAAAAGCAGAAATTCGGATGAAAGTCGCCTGCAGGAAGAAACCGCTCCTTGGATGGCGCAAGAAAGAAGAAAAGTCTTTCAACAATCGAGAGGACAAGAGGGGAAGGATTGGCGGCAATGGCGTCGGGCTGTGGGAGATTTTGTCGGGTTACATCCTAAAGTTTACATAATATTCATTATCAGACCTTAAGCAGTAGTCAAGTTTTCTCTCACATTCCAATACTCCAGTACTCCAATTTGCATGAGTCAGCCGGAGCCATCACATTTCGGATTGGGGATCTCGGATTTCGGATTGAGATTAATAAAGCTCAAATAAAGGACTTATTTCTAATTCCGCAATCCGCATTCCCA
>WOR8_10004089_pt1 | contig 14233 bp, 20 predicted proteins | sample DeeMarSeWOR38_10_FD_19890 | JGI IMG/M metagenome (IMG submission 19890) | reverse complement strand
CGGAAAATTTATGGAGTACGCCAGCCAAGGCGGAGCGGCCCGGAGACTCAAGGCATACCTGGAAGGAAGATTTTCTGAAATTTCCCCTTGACACGGTTCTATCGGATGGTATATAAGCACCAGCAAAGGGAGAACCGACAATGCGAAGAACCAAAGAACAGCTCTTAGAACACGCACCTCCGACATTCGAACGGGCGGTACGGATCACCGACAATACGATGGAGTACGAACTCCCGGACGGAGAAACGTGCTGGCAGTTCCACGAGACGATCATCGCTCGGAGATTCCCGGACGGTCGGATGTGGCTGCGCTCCGGTGGATTCCGAACCCCAACGACCAAGGAACGGCTAAATCGTATCCTCGACCTCTGCAAAACCGGGGCTCGGATTTATCAGGAGCGGGGCAAGTGGATCGTCACCCGGAACGGGAACCAAACGGAATTCATCGAGGAAATGACTCTCCCAACGGACGGTCTGCCAGATCACCAGGACCGAAAGACGGACATCCTGCACAAGCAGATCGAGCGGTACGTACGCAAGGTGGCACGGATGATCGACAAGGGAACGCTGCCGCAACCGTCGAACGGGGACTGCTGGGGCTGCCTCATGTTCGACTCCAAGCTAAAGCCGGGAGAGCGGACCAAGGATGACAGCCACTACCGAAATCACCTGGAAGAGCAGTACGTACATGGCTCCCTGGTCCTGTTGGCATTGAAATGGTGCGGCTACGGACCGGCAGTCGTATCGGGAGCATTCCCCGCAACGAAGTCAATGATCACGAGGTCGGTCCGAAAGTTCCTCAGAAGACAGTTAGGAGTATAGGTAGTACGGGCAGAGAACAATGACCAAGGAGTCTCACAATATGGAAGAAAGGCGCTAGCAGGAAGACAGAAAAACCTTTAGTGGTCACCACCGCTCATCGCGGGGTGTTTTTCGGGTATGCGGCGCCGTCGGACGACCCGACGATAACCTTGCGCGATGCCCGAATGTGTGTTTATTGGCCGGTCGATACGCATGGCGTATGCGGACTGGCGAATGCTGGCCCGTCCATAGGGGCCAAGATCAGTCCGAAAGTGTCGAGGCTGATTCTGCAAAACGTGACATCGGTGATGGTGTGCAGCCCCGAGGCCGTCATTGCCTGGGAGTCTGAGCCGTGGAGTTAATTAAGGGGTACGGGGACGGGTACGGGTACGGGAACGGGTACGGGGACGGGGACGGGTCCGGGTACGGGTACGGGGACGGGTCCGGGTCCGGATACGGGTACGGGTACGGGGACGGGTCCGGGTACGGGGACGGGTACGGGTAGAGACGGCCAAACGTGTTCCACCCCTGTACCCGCACTGCAAGAAGGAGGACGGTACGCTATGACAGAAACACAAGAGACGGAGGTCATAGGCCCCTGGGAACTCCCAACAGATTTTGACCGCTACTACGTACGGGCACGCAGCGAAGGCGGCTGGGAGGTCCTCGGACCTGCACAGTACAAATCGAAGGTGTTCCCCAGGTTCAACAGAGCAAAGGAGGCTGCAGACACGTTAAACAGAAAAGAAGGAGCAGACACCTAGGCATGTTGGAGGACTAGGAATGAATGAGCACATAATCGAAGCAATCTTCTGGTTCATCATTGCCTGTGCACTGTGGTCTTTCATTATCGTCATGATTGTCAAGATCATTCGAATGCAGCAGCACGACAAGTGGATGAAAGAACGGGGAAAGGAATTGTCACAACTGATGTCCCAACAATCTGACGGAGGGAAGAAGATGTTCCTGGATATGATGAATCGAATGTATCGAGACAAGTAGGAGGAAACAAGATGTATCAAAGCCAGATTGACGACCTCATAGAAAGGCTCAACACAACCGACGCTACTATCTGTCAAATGGCCGAGCACACAGCCCAGCTCAGTAGCAGCAACCTGCAGAGACACGACGACCTACAGTACGAGATCGAGAGGGTCCGAGACGAGGTACGAGAAGCCAACCGGAAGATAGACTCCCTCCAAAACAGCATAGCACGGACATACGTAAAATAGGTCGGGCGAAAGTAAATGAAAGCAGATTATTTGTCATCTGAGGGTAGGCGAAAGTAAATGAAAGCAGATTATTTGTCATCTGAGGGTAGGCGATAGCCCACTCCTCTGACATTCTTTACCTCGAAAGGTAAGACGGACAACAAGTTTCTGATGCAGAATTAGGCTGTGAATTGTTTTTTCGAGACGGAGTACCTCAAGGCCAAGGAGCGCTCGGGGAGACGACCCGACCCGTCCATGATCCGAGCGCTCCGGCCCCCTTGCAGAAAGCTGTGTCACGATCGCCCAAAACGACGGAAACGGCCCTCTATCGGTCTGGGGATACCCCAGGTACCGGACAGCTCTGAAAATTCAATAGAGGGCTTCTGAGGGGCCTTCCGTGGGCAGGAGAATCTCCTCAGTCCACACAGGAGAACCCAAAATGGACCAAATTCGATGACCAGGGGAGAACGAAATCGGACAGTGCCTCGGCGCATCAAGGACAGGACACGCAGGAGGAAGTTCCTCAGGATGCTTGTCCGGTTGTGCCGACAAAACAATTCACAGGACAAAGGAGGACAACGAAATGGCTCTCATCATCGACGTGCACCACCTACCCGTGATGATCAAGACTCCGACGGGTCCGGTCCAACCCAAGACCTCGATTCTCTGGACTCATGGTCAGCCGGGAGTGAAGACGGCCCCCCAGGCTCTACAGGAGATACACCGGCAGATCAGGAAGTCAGCGTACGAGTTTCTGGAAAAGATGACCGGAAAGAAGCAGGAGACCCTTGAGGCTATCTTTCAGGAGATGGCGGAGATGGAAATCCTGATTCCAGGACAGGATGGACCGGAACAATTCATGGAGGGACTCATACTTGGGTTAAGCGTCAAGGATGCGGAGAACAACTAAGGGAGAACGACATGAGACCAAGGAAGTACCAATGTGACGTCTGCGGGAAGCGATTCGAGAGAAGTCAAGCCCTCGGAATCCACAGGAGACTTGCTCACGGAATCAAGGGAAAGCAACGGGGAGTCTCTCGTCAGAAACGGAAGGAGCTGGAACCCGAACAGGAGAGGGGAACACGGGACAGACTCATCGACTGTCACCGACAGCTTCAGCTCCTCCTTCTCGAAATTGGAGACCTCGTTATCAGGATGGAACGGTAAACCATGCTCGTACTAGGACGAAGAGAAGGACAAGGAATCAAGATCGGGACGGACATTACGGTGGTGGTCGCCCGTATCGCAGAAGGCACCGTCCGTCTGGGTATCTGTGCCCCGAAGCACGTCCAGGTCCTACGGACGGAACTGATAGGAGAAAGACGGGATGAAACGAAGAACACGAGCAAAGAGGCGGATTATAAAGCTCTCCAATCTCAGGAGAACGATCACTGATTCAGAGCAGTGGTCCTGCGAGATACTCGGCAGGTACGGGTACTCGTATCAGTTCATTGCCCGGAGGGTCTTCAAAGACTCAGGAGACAAGGAGAAGGCGATGGTCAGCCGTGCCCTCAGAAGAGCGGAGATCAGAGTTCGGGAGTACCGGAACGGAGAGACGACTCTAAGCAAGAGGATCGCATCCGGTCTACTCGAAGGACGTCTGCGGGAAGCGATTCGCAAGAGAGGAAGGACAGGGTAGACCTAAGGTCTTAATACAGACCTGTATTAAGGTCTTAATTAGAGTTCTACAAGACTCTTATTAAGGTCTTAACTAGAGTATTGTAATATGGTTTGTAATATGGTCTGTAGTCTAAGTGAGGCGGTCCCAACGGCAGGGGCCACGAAACGCCAATCGGTGACTCAAGGTTGTCACTGCGTGACATCCCGATCACCCGAGGGGCGTCTCCTGTGGCTTAGCCTTGGGCACAACGTCTCACTTAGCAGTCTCAAGGGTATGGACTACTCTATGGCGGTCCCCTGCTTCTGGAGAGTAACCGAACGTCCAATGAAGGACTTTTCTCCTGTCGGAGTGCAGAGGTCTAACCCCACCGGCAGACACAGGAGTCGGTTCTCCTGTAAGGTCCTAGAGTCTTCCACGAGACCAAAAGGTCCTGCTCCCCAAAAGCGGAAGACCCACTTAACCGGCGCTGCGTCTCGGCGACGTCTCTTTCACGTTCTAGTCTCGCCCGACAAACACGACGCAGATACTCCGGTCCGGTTCTGTAGCCCAGGCTGTATCCGCCAGAGCGCACTTGGGCATCCGGACACTACAATCGAAGGAGGTGAGTTATGCGATGTCAAGAAAGAGAATAACCCGAGACCACGTACGGAAGAAGCTGATTGCCCTAAGACGAAAAGCGGGTTTGACACAACTTCAGTTGGCACAAAGGGTTGGAATGAGTTTCCAACAGATTTCACATTATGAAACAGGATACAGATTTCCGAAATTGGAAACAATTCACAGGCTGGCGGAAGCCTTGGGCACCACGGCCCTGCGGATTTTGGAGGACGAGCCCGAAGCGATTCCGGTCACCCCTCACCCGGATGAAGAAGGTTCGAAACCCCGCCGCGGGGTCCGTGTTGCCCGCTTTGGGAGGAAGAAATGATTGACCTGAACGGTGTTTCCTGTGCCTGTGCGGACTGTTAAGGGAGGAATTAGTATAAACGGTATGGGACCCACACAAAAATGCGTCGAAGAGTTCAATCATTGGGTAGCCTCCTCACTTGATTTCCTTCGTCGTACACAAGCAAGCAGATTGCGGGAGGACACAAGGGTAGTCCTATTGACTGCCTTCAATGCGGGGTGGAATGCTGGGGTGGAGGCTACGATCCAGTCCCTGAAAGACTTAAACAAACAAAGGAACGAATAAGAATGAATGCAATGACAAAGCTGAACGTCAAAGTCGGCAACTACCTTCGGGTACGACCCTCGTCCCGGAAATACTTTGGCGAGGTTGTCGAGGTTGTCGAAGTTCACCGACGTCTACGGAAGCTAGATGATCTTCCTGATGAGTTCCGGGATGTCCTGGGACCGTGGTTCGACGTCAAGGACCAGAACGGAACCATCCATGAGAGGGCAACCCACAGGCACTTTGCCTACGGTGTCCGGGACGGCTTCCTGGAGACTCTGAAACGGCAAAATGCCCAGTAGAATTTTCGGATGGGACCCCTATTCAATTTCTCCTGAGGCTGTGAAAACCTTTTTTCTGCACCACCTAACAGGTTGCAAACGCTAAGGTTAAGCAGCTTCGACAAAAAAGTCCTCGGATTTCCCTTGCGGTACGTCCCCACCGTGGTAGATTTCCACCGTCATGGCTAAGAGTAAAAAGGCGGTCAAGAAGAAGAGCAGGAGATCAGCGGTACGACGGGAGCCGCCTCCTATCCTCGTACCAGGGCAGGACTATGAGCTGGACTTACCCTCGGGACATCTGTCTTTCTCTCAGATTGATCTGGTGCTCCGATGCGGGTTCCTGTACGAGTACCAATACGTTCAGGGGCACAAGCGGCCTGTTGGTCCTGCGCTGGTCGAGGGTGGGGCTCTTGGAAAGGTCTTGGAAACGACCCACAAGCAGCACGCGAAGACGGGTCATCACCTGCCGCGTGAGGATGCTATCTCCTTATATGAAAAGACTTTAGGGAAAGAGCTGAAGACCGTAGCCGATGACCAATGGTACAATGATCAGCCGGAGGACCTGTTCGCTCGGGGACGCAGATTCCTTCATGATTATTGGCCCCCGGTTACCCGCGCCGTCGTCGAGAAGCGTAAGGTTATGGCTGAGGCCAAGTACGAGTTGGAGATTGCGGGTGTACCGGTCGAGGGCTACGTCGACCTGATCGATCCGTTTAAGGGTGTGGTCGACTTCAAGGTGGCAGCGGAGGCTGGCCGATACAATGTTAAGCGATCGTTGCAGCTCTCGTTGTATGCGGTTGCCTTCCAGGTTCCCAAGGTTGCGTACTGTGTCTTTGAAAAGTGGACCGGCAACATCAGGTGGCTCTACGGGAAGAGGAAGTTGGACGAGACGCACTGGTGGCTGAAGGTCGTCGTAAGTCGGGTAGCGGCGGCTATTTCGGAACGGAGATTTGTTCCGACGCAGATCGACAAGGACAAGCTCTGCGATCCGAAGTGGTGCCCCCGATTTGACATCTGCGCTGGGATGAGAGGATAATGGCACCAGGAATGACGTTCGAGGGTTATCGACGACGTGGAAGGAAACCCTTGAGCACCGGCTCATCCGGTGTCACCAATACAATGTCTGCTAGGGATGAAGAGCGACGGTTATCCACTTTTTTTGGAGAAGAAACCCCGTTGCTCACTCCTTGCCCGGCAGGCACCAATTACAGAGTCCGTTAGGAATGTAGGTAGAGGGTTATCGTGGTAGACGGACCCCTCTATCGGCTGCTCATCCGACGGGCACCATGATCGCAGGAATGAAGACCTACGGTTATCGGTTCGATTCCGATTGGTGTTAAAGCCAATTGCACGGGACGACTACCAAGGACCTCACGAGGGTTTTGCCGTAAGTGAATCACTAATCTGCGGTCACCATAAAAACGACAGGACCAGGGATGAAGGGCGATGGTTATCCCACTCTTGAAAAGTGACTCACCCGTTGCCCACTCGCTCACCCGGTCCTGACCTTTGAACAGGAGGCAGACATGACAACCAACTACGCACGACATTTCTCTCCCCTGAAGACCTCTCAGGATCAGCCGATCCCCGGACGTGAGAAGGACATGGTTGCCAACCGTGCCGGTGGCTTCGGCTTTACCCTCGCTCCCTGGAAGCAGGCTGAGAGGTTCTTGATTCTCGGTACGGAGGGAGGAACCTACTACGCTTCCGAGAGGGAGATGACGGTTGAGAACGCTTCCATCATCAAGCGTCTTGCGGAGGACGAGAAGTCCGGGCTTGACCTGATCGATCTGATTGTCCAAATGCGGAAGGAGAACCGGGCTCCGAAGGTGGACCCTCTACTGTTTGCCCTTGCAGTCTGCTCTGCCTTCGGGGCCAAGCAGGTACGGATTGCTGTGGGGAAAGCGCTCCTAGAGGTGGCGTGGACGGGTACCCAGCTCTTCCAGTTTGTGCACTACCTCCGGGGGCTGCGCGGGCTTGGTGTCACTGCCAGCAAAGCAATTGCGGGATGGTACTCAAAGGACCTCGGGGACCTCGGGCTTCAGGTAGCCAAGTACCGCTCCCGGTTTGGGTATACCCATCGGGACCTCATCCGTCTTGTTCATCCCAAGCCTACGAGCGCAGCGCACGCCGACCTGTTCGGCAGGATTGCACGGGATGACTACCGTGGACCTCATGATGGTCCGGGAATGAAGTACCTGAATTGTTTGGAAGCTCTCCAGGAAGCGGACACTGCTGCCAAGGTCCTTCATGCCATTAACACCTACCGCCCGCCGTGGGAGCTGGTGCCGACGGAGTGGTTAAAGGATGCAAGGGTAGCGAAGGCTCTCCTGCAGATCATGCCGGTAGGGGCAACGATCCGACAGCTCGGTCGCTACTCTGCTTTGGGGTTCATTGGTCCGCTCTCCGACACTGAGGAGCTGATTATCAACCGACTCCAGGAGCACGCGATCCTCTCGGCAAAGATTCATCCGCTCCAAATTCTAACTGCTCTGAAGACCTACGAGCAGGGTAAAGGGGACCGCGGCAGCCTGACCTGGAAGCCGAACGAGAGGATCGTCTCTCATCTTGACCGAGCATTCGGGCTTGCCTTCAAGAATGTGCAACCCACCGAAAAGTACATCTACCTGGGGATCGACGTATCGGGTTCGATGACGGGAGGATCGGTCTGTGGTGTACGGAGTCTGACCCCTCGTGTGGGGGCTGCAGCAATGGCTCTGGTTACTGCCCGAACGGAGCCCAACTGTCACGTTGCAGCCTTCGCTGGAGAGATGGTTCCGGTTCGGATTCACTCTCGGTCCTCAATTGACTCGGTCATTCGGGAGACTGATCGTCTTCCCTTCGGGAGCACGGACTGCTCCCTGCCAATGCGGGACGCAATCGAGAACAGGATGTTCGTGGAAGTGTTTGTAATCTACACCGACAACGAGACGTGGTATGGGCAGATACACCCAGTTCAGGCGCTGCGGGAGTATCGTCGGAAGTGCAACGGGAACGCGCGACTCGTCGTTGTTGGCATGACCTCGACGGGTTACACGATTGCTGACCCGAACGACCCAAACATGCTCGACGTTGTCGGATTCGATACCTCTACACCGAATGTGATTTCTGCCTTTGCAAAAACGTAACGGAGACATACAGTTCGGTGACGGATCGCCAACCTATCAAAATCGCTCCGAGTTACCTGAATCCCAAGAGTGCCCCCACGGCAATCCTGGTATTTGGAGAGTCAGGTGGAGCAGAGGAAGGAAGAGAGGGACGGGCATTTGTTGGGCGAGCTGGGCGATACCTTCGGATGATCCTGAGGGGGGCGTTCCCCCGTATGAGAATGGTGCTGGACAATGTCGTCCCTCTCTATCTTTGGGGTAAGAAGCCAACCCCGAAACAGATTCACGAGTACGAGGGATATCGGGACCACCGGATCGATCAGGAGGACCCCCTAGTCGTTCTCCTGTTAGGGGAGCACGCTCAGAGTGCCTACGGTATTAAGCGAACTCCAACCCGAACCAACGGCGAAATCATGTTCGTCGAAGGCCGACCGTTCGTTCTGGGCGTGCACCCCGCCTACATTATCCGCAACAGGAAGCTGTCTCCGTTGTACTACGACGTCCTTCGGGCCCTGCGTACATCCTTCCGGAGACCCAGGGAGAAGTTCAGAAGGGTAGACAAACTTCCAGACCTGAAGAAAGAGTTGAGGGCGATCGCAACGAAGACGGTCGCCTTTGACCTAGAGACCTCCACCCTCGATCCCCGAGACGGGAACATCCTGACAGCCGCTTTCTGTTCCGGTCCTCGAAAGGTCTTCTGGGTACCTCTCTTCCACGAGGAATCCTGGAACCGATCGACCAAACCTCTCCTGCGGGAGATTCTGAACTGGTGGGTCAAGGGTCCTCGCATCTGTCACAATGTCAAGTTCGAGTTGAAGTGGATGCGGACCTGGAGGAAAGCCCTTGGGCTGGACCCCACTGTTGATCCCCCGAAGCTGTATGACACTCTCCTGCAGGGAGTAGCCATTGACGAAAATCAACCGAGACGACTGGACTACCACGTAGTTCAGAACCTTGGGAAACCACCGTACTGGCAGGAAATCCCCAAAGGTGTCGGCCTCGCCGATGTTCCGCTGCGTATCGTCGGTATCTACAACGCGAACGATGCGCTCCACACGTATTTGCTCCATGCAAAGCAGTCCCTTAGCCTCAGCTCGGCAGAGGTACGTACACTGGAGGGGATTTTCCTGCCATGTTCCCAAGCTCTTTCCTCAATGGAAATGTCGGGTGTCAAGGTCAACTTTGACGAACTGAGGAAGGGCGAGAAGGAGATTGCAAACAGGAGAGCGGCACTCGGGAAGAAGGTCCAAGCTAAGCATCCCGGACTCAACGTGCGCTCCTCAGCGGAGGTGGGAGAACGTCTCTTCAAGCAGCTCAAGCTGGGCCCAACAGTCCTCACTAAGACAGGGAAGGTTTCGACATCTGAAGAGATACTAACTGCTCTATCCCACAAGCATAAGACTGTGGGGGACATCCTGGAACTCAGGAAGCTCATGTCCGCAACATCCCGAATCTTCGAGGGGTGGGCAAAGTACGACCGGGACGGCTACCTGCATTCAAACTTCAATGTCGGTGGTGCAAAGACGTGGAGACTCTCCTCATCCAATCCCAATCTTCAGAACATCGATCGGGCTCAGGCGCAGCGGAGGGCACTTGTATCCCGCTTTCCTGGGGGGCAGCTCGTCCAGCTTGACTATTCCCAGCATGAACTCAGACTCATGGCTGCTCAGTCCGGGACGAAGAAGCTTTTGAACCTTTGGAAGAGCGACCGGAAAGCAGACGTACACCAGTCGACTGCCGACCAGCTTCGGTGTCCCCGACAGACTGCGAAGAACATCAACTTCTCTTTGATCTATGCAATCACGGCATGGGGTCTGGAACAGCGGTACGGGATTGAGCGGAGCAAGGGGGAGGCACTGATCAAACGGTGGTTTGAAACCTATCCTGAGGTCAAGGCTTACCATGAGAAGCTGGAGAAATCGTTTGAGAAGAACTTCTGGGTAGAGAATATGTTCGGTCTTCGGAGACATCTAACCGACCCCAGCGACCAACGACAGCTCCGCCAAGCTTACAACTACCCGATTCAATCCGCTGCCGTGATCCTCTGTCTCCTGGCCCTTGTGGAGATGGAGAGGTGGTTGCGCCGGGAGCGGATGGAGTCTCTCCTCATTCTTCAGATACATGACTCTCTCGTTCTGGACTGTCCGAAGGGGGAGGTGGCTCGGGTTTCGAAGATCGGACGGGACATCATGCTCCGAGTTCCGTATCAGGAATACACGAAGGGACGATTGGTATACGATCTACCCCTGGAAGTAGAAGCAAAGATTGGCCCCTATCTGGTTGGATGAATATGGCGAAGAAGAAAGTCAAGGTGAAGAAGACGGTTCGGAAAGTCGAGACAGAATCCATCAGACCGACGTATGTTCGGGTGACGGTCGGATTGAAAATCTCGGCTAAGTTCCAGACGGAGAACTACGAATTGGCTGTGGAGGCACCCGTGGACAACGTTCACGACGGGCTGCTTCAGACGCAGAGACAGCTCTGGGAGTTCTTTAAGAAGGGTGGTCCGGAAATTTTCGATGAGCTAGACGACGTGCTTGTGGAACGACTTCCAGTTGCTCAGCAGCGGATTGGTGAGGTGCAGGATTCCAAGAGGAGATGGTGATGGCGAAGAAGAAAGTAAAGGCGAAGGCGAAGGCAAAGAAGAAGAAGAAAACCAAGGCCACGGTGAAGGTGGAGGTGGAGGACTCCTCTCAACGCAGGGGAAGAGCTTCCCTTGCTTCCTTACCCTCGGATGCAGAGTTGGCTGCGCTTACGTCACGAGACCCGGATGAGGTGGCAGGGATTACGCGGACCGCCAGTCTCTCAATCTACGGTCAGCAGGGCGACGACATGCCCGTCGTGATTGTCCGTCCTATCGGCTACATGCACCGTGGTCAACTCCGGGTCTTTGAGAATGAGTGGAGACATTGGCGATTCAAGGAGGGGGAGTTCAAGTCGAACTGCTCCTGTCTCGGGGGGAGGGAGCACTGTCCCGTCTGTCGGGTCATCTGGGAGGATGACTTTCCTGAGGGACTGCGGAACGAGCTTCGACCGAGCGGAACTGTGCGGGCTAACGCGATCGTCCGGAACTACAAAAGGAATGACAACGAGGATACCCATCTCGTCTGGAGATTTCCGGTCCCGGTGCGAGACGACATCGTTCAGTACATCTCTGGCGAACATGCAATGAAGTGGATTCTGCATCCCAAGAAGGGGAACGACTGGAAGATCGTACGTAAGCGCACCACCTTCAAACCGCCCCGACACATTGAGTATTCATGCGGTCTGATTCCGTCTCCTGTTCCGTGGGGTATGAAGGTTGAGCCCTACAACCTGATTGAGATGATGGAACTCCGCAGAGATGATGAGGAGACGGTCCAGGCCGCGGCGGAGTTGGTCCGAGAGAGAATTGCCAGTTACCGGCCTCCGAAGAAGAGACGCAAGTAGCGGAAGGAGCCCCATGAGTGCTCTTCGACATAGATTATCAACTCCATCTCCTGTGGAGAATGACCGACCGGAGCTGGATGGGGAAAGTTGGAGATTACCTTGCGCCGAGCTTCTTCGACCCGGACCTGGAACCCGTCGCTACGGAACTACTCAAGGCGTGGTCCAGGAAGCGGGTCCTCGGAAGGGCACAGTTTCGACAGCTTTGTTCCCGCCACGGTGTGCGGCCCGGCTCTCCTTCAGCGGGGGATGCACAGTACGACCAGGAGGAGGTGATCCGATTCGTTCGGCACCGGATAACCCTGGAAGCTTTTACCCACGGAATCTCCCTGGTTGGGGATCAGGAGCTGGAGAAAGCAATCGAGGCTGTGTCCTGCTGCAAGGACCGGTGGCCGGGGAGCTTTCAGGTCAAGGACGCTACTCTGGACCGAAAGAAACTGCCGTGTCGTCAGAAGGTCGTCAGTACCGGAGTTCCACGAATCGACAAGTTCCTGTCGGGTGGTCCCGGTGCTGGCGATCTTGCTGTAATCATGTGTCCTCCTGGTGGGGGCAAAACGTCCTGGTTGGTGTGGGTGGCAACCAATGCGGTCCTCGAAGGCAGGAAGGTTGCCTACCTCACTCTCGAACTAACCGAGTCCCAGATTGCTACCAAGTACCGGGCAGCAGCAACGCGCCAAGCTTCTCCCCCCCTGCAACAATGGATCAAGGTCAGCAGGAAGATCGAGAGAAGCAAGGGGGCGATGTTCATCGTCGAGGTTGCTCCCAGGACCAAGTCGGTGTTGGAGGTGGAGGCTTCCCTCGGACCCGACATCGATATGTTGATCGTAGACTATGCCGACTATCTGGAACGCAGGCGGTTGGACAACCTCTACGAAGAGCTGGGGGAGATTTACGACTACCTCAAGCAGATTGCCCTGCGCCGGGAGATCATTGTCTGGACCGGATCACAGGCAAATCGTGCGGTCTACGAAGCAGAGAAGGCGGAGCTAAGGTACATCGAGGGCTCCCTGCGGAAGGGGATGGTAGCCGATCAGGTTCTGGGTTTTGTTCAGAAGGATTCGGACCGGGAACCCGACCCGCGGACAGGGGAACAGATACTGCGAGTCTCCACTGCAAAGAACAGACATGGGGAGTGCAGTCCGAACATCGAGTTGATTTCCGTCAATTGGGCAGCCTGCACCTTTACGGGAGTGTGTGATGAGTGATGAGGATCAGACCTGTTTCCATTGTCTGACCTGTGAGGATGAGGGCTGGTATATGACTGAGATGTCCAGGGCCGAGGTGCTCGTTCGAGCATGTGACTGTCGCAGTAGAGACAAGGTCCTGGGAATGGGGGAGAGAATGAGGGAGCACGTAGTGGCATGGTTCGCCGACTACCGAAAGAAAAGAGACGACAGGTCTTCCTAGCCCTGGACCTCGGAACGATGACGGGCTACTGCCTCTGGGAGGTTGGAGCTAGGTGTATTACCTCAGGAAGTTGGGACCTGCCGAAGACCTCTCCTGAGAGATATATCCAACTGCGGAAGTTCCTGGAGACTACGGACTACGAGGTACGACATGCAGGAGGAGCAATCGTCTCGGTTGTCTACGAAGACGTGGTTGGGTTCTTCAAAGGGAATAGAGCAGGGCAGACCTTAGGGGGACTGGAAGCAATCCTCCAGGTCTGGTGCACGGACAATGGAATCGCATTTGACGCTGTCGTTACCACCGAGTTGAAGCGATGGGCAACGGGCAAGGGAAATGCAAACAAGCAGGAGATGAGAGAGGCAGCGAATAAGAGATTTGGCTGCAAGGTCATGACTCATGACCAAGCCGATGCTCTCCTGCTGGCTGCGTTTGTACACGAAAATGGAGAATGGGCAAAGGCGGGGGGACCCTCAGGAGACCGAAAGCGTGGTATGCCTACGTCCAAAAAAGGGTAAGTGTGATGGCGACGAAGAACGGGTCCCTCCGCCAGCCCACCCTGACGATTCGGGTTCGTAGACACCGGGACGGACATTTGACTTTGTTCATTGTCAATAACCAGACCGGTGCCACAATGCTTTCCGGTCCCTACTTCCGAGAGGCAGAGGTTATAGACGAACTTGGAAGAGACGGTTGGCTACAGGTTCCCCACAATCTCATAAAGCTCACCCAACTGCCCGATGGAACCTGGGTGCGCTCTCCCTTACCGAAACATCGATGGGGGCGTATCTCCGCAAAGCAGAGCCCGAAGGCTGGAAGGCGGACGGTACGCCGCTCTACTACCACCCACTCTGTCGGGGACATAGGAAGCTCGATGTCGACTGGCAGAAGGGGGTCTGGTTCTGCTACAAGTGTGGAAAAGGAGGAGCGGTACACACCAAGCGGCGTCCGAGTGGGGGACCGGTCTGGGAAGAGAAGGGGGAGCCTCGATTCGACCCGGCCAGAAGGGAAGGTCTCCTGTGGAGGTATCTGTCGGACACTAGGGGACTTACAAGGTCCGAGATTGCCGATCTTCGGCCACACAGCGGGGCTGACCCCTTCAGGGTCTATTTTCCGGTCTATGCGCTTGGGAGGACATCTCCCTGCTACTGGGTGGGCCGTTCGATCCTTCAGTCCCACGTTCCCGCCTACCTTGAACCTCGTATTTCCAGTGTT
>WOR8_10004088_pt1 | contig 14233 bp, 14 predicted proteins | sample DeeMarSeWOR38_10_FD_19890 | JGI IMG/M metagenome (IMG submission 19890) | reverse complement strand
CGAGATCAGCGTCTTGATCTCCTCCACGAACTGGCTGATGTCCTTGAACTGGCGGTAGACGGAGGCGAACCGCACGTAGGCGACATCGTCCATCCTAAGGAGCTCGGCCATCACCCGCTCCCCGATCTGCACCGAGGAGACCTCCTTCTCGCCCGATGACTGGAACTCCGCCTCCAGCCCATCCACGACCTGCTCGATGGCGGCATAGCTCACCGGGCGCTTTTCGCATGCCTTCAGGATCCCCGTGAGGATCTTCTGGCGTTCGAACGGCTCGCGCCGGCCGTCCCGTTTGACCACGAGGGGGAGCTCCTCCTCGACTCGCTCATAGGTGGTGAAACGGCGCCGACAGGAGAGGCACTCCCGCCGCCTGCGGATCACGTCCCCGTCCCTGCCCGCCCGGGAATCGATCACCCGGTTGTCCGCGTGTCCGCATCGGGGACATCTCAAGGGGCGCTTTCCTCCATGTGCACCAACTCCACTCCCACCTCGGCGATCATCTGTTCGGTAAGAGGGTCGCAGTACCCGTCGAGATAGACCACGCGCCGGACTCCCGAGTTGATCAGCATCTTCGCGCAGATGATGCAGGGGAGATTCGTGCAGTAGAGGGTGGCGTCCCGGGTGGATACCCCGTGCAGGGCCGCCTGGATGATCGCGTTCTGCTCCGCGTGCAGCCCCCGGCAGAGTTCGTGCCTCTCCCCGGAAGGGATATCGAGCTTCTCCCGAAGGCATCCGGTGACCTCGCAATGGGTGACGCCGGAAGGGACACCGTTGTATCCGGTGGCCAGCAGTCGCCGGTCCTTCACCAGCACGGCTCCGACCGCCCGCCGGAGACACGAGGAACGCCTGGCGGCCAGCTTCGCCATGTCCATGAAGTAGGAATCCCAGTCCGGGCGGACACGCGAGGCGGTGTTCCTCACGCTACCTCCCCGCGTATGCGGCGATACGCTCCGGGTAGAGGGGGAAGGACTCGCAGAGGTCCCGCACCTCCGCGGCGACCCGTTTCTCGGTCTGCGCGTCCCCCGGAGCGGACAGGACGTCCGCGATGATGTTCCCGATCCTTTCCATCTCCTGTTCCCCCATCCCCCTCGTGGTGACCCCCGGTGTCCCGAAGCGGATGCCGCTGGTGATGAAGGGGCTTCTCGTCTCGAAGGGGATGGTGTTCTTGTTGACGGTGATCATGACCCTGTCGAGGGCCTCCTGGGCATCCTTCCCCGTCAACGGGGTCTCCTTCAGGTCCACGAGCATCAGGTGGTTGTCCGTCCCCCCGGAAACCAACCGGAACCCACGCTTTGCGACCGTCGCCGCCAGGGCCTTCGCGTTCCGGACGATCCGGGCCTGGTACTCGCGCCACTCGGGGGTCATGGCCTCCTTGAACGCGACGGCCTTCGCGGCGATGACGTGCATGAGCGGCCCCCCCTGGGTCCCGGGGAAGATGGAGGAGTTGAGCTTCTTGGCCATCTCCTCCCGGCACAGGATCAACCCCGCACGAGGTCCCCGGAGCGTCTTGTGCGTGGTGGTGGTCACGAACTCGCAATGCGGAACGGGGTTGGGGTGCAGACCCGCGGCGACAAGACCGGCCACGTGGGCGATATCCGCCATCACCATGCAGCCCGCCTCGTCCGCGATCTCCCGGAAGGGGGCGAAGTCGATGAGCCGGGGATAGGCGGACGCCCCTACGACGATCAGCTTCGGTCGGTGGGCGAGCGCCAGGTCGCGGACCTGGTCGAAATCGATCGTCTCCGTGTCCGGGCGGACGCCGTATGAGACGACGCGGAACAGCTTGCCGGAGAAGTTGACCGGGCTGCCGTGGGTCAGGTGCCCGCCGTGGGAAAGGTTCATCCCGAGGATCATGTCCCCCGGCTCCATCACGGAGAGGTAGACGGCCATGTTCGCCTGGGACCCCGAATGGGCCTGGACGTTGGCGTGCTCGGCGCCAAAGAGCTTCTTCGCCCTCTCGATCGCCAGTTCCTCCGCCTGGTCGACGAACTCGCACCCCCCGTAGTACCGCTTCCCGGGGTATCCCTCGGCGTACTTGTTCGTCAGAACGGAGCCCGTCGCCTCGAGCACGGCCTCGCTCACGAAGTTCTCCGAGGGGATCAGCTCGAGCCCGAAGGCCTGGCGTTCGGTCTCCTTGCGGATCACCTCGTAGATCTCGGGGTCGACGGTTTTCAGGAAAGACATCCTATCGCTCCTTTTCCGGGCCTGTCGGCCACACGATTTTCCATACGGCGGACCGCCTTCCTCCGCGATGCGCAGCGCCCGCCCGGAAACGGTCCTTGGGGGAAGACCTCACCCGGTGAATTTGCCGAAGAGCAGGCACGAGTTCGTTCCCCCGAAGCCGAACGAGTTGGACAGGGTGTACCGGATCTCCTTGCGGCGCGCCGTGTTGGCCACATAGTCCAGATCGCAATCGGGGTCGGGCGTCGTGTAGTTGATCGTCGGGGGAACAACCCCCTCGGAAATCGACAGGACGGACAAGAGCCCTTCGACGGCGCCGGCAGCGCCGAGGAGGTGCCCGGTCATCGACTTCGTGGAACTCACCATCAGCTTCCTTGCGTGGTCCCCGAACACGGTCTTGATCGCCATGGTTTCGAACATGTCGTTGTACGGCGTGGACGTCCCGTGGGCGTTGATGGCGTCAACCTTGTCCGGGTCGACCCGGGCGTCCTCTATGGCGGCCTGCATGCATCGCACGGCACCTTCCCCGCCCGGTGCGGGGGCCGTCACGTGGTGCGCGTCGCCGGATGCGCCATAGCCGCAAAGCTCCGCGTAGATCTTCGCTCCCCGTTTCCTGGCGAACTCCAGTTCCTCGAAGATGAGCATCGCCGCCCCCTCCCCCATGACGAACCCGTCCCGGTCCTTGTCGAACGGCCTCGACGCCCCCGTGGGGTCGTCGTTTCGCGTGGAGAGGGCCTTCATCGCGCAGAATCCCCCCAGCCCCATGGGTGTGATGGTCGCCTCGGACCCGCCCGCAAGCACCACGTCGCAGACCCCTCGACGGATTGCCTCGAATCCTTCCCCGATGGCGTGGCTGGACGCGGCGCACGCGGTCGAGGTCAGGATGTTCGGCCCCTTGGCGCCGTACCGGATCGCGATCTGTCCCGGCGCGAGATTGGAGATGAGCATCGGGATGAAGAACGGGCTGATCTTCCGCACCCCCTCCTCGAGGTAGGCCTGGTGGTATCGTTCCAGCGTCGTGAGGCCGCCCAGCCCGCTGCCCATGTAGACGCCGACGCGCGGCGCCAGCTTCTCGTCGATCGTCAGGCCGGCGTCGCTCATCGCGAAATGGGCCGACGCCATGGCCAGGTGGATGAACGGATCCATCCGCTTGACCTCTTTCCTGTCGATATAGTCCTCGGGCACGAACCCGTTGATCTCGGCGGCGATCGTCGTCGAGAACCCCGACGGATCGAACTTCGTGATTCTCCCCACCCCCGACCTGCCGTCGAGGATCCCCTCCCAGGTGGGGCCCACGCCGACTCCCAGAGGCGTAACGGCCCCCAGCCCCGTGACTACTACCCTCCGCATCCTGACCTCCCGCTTCCCGGTTCTCGCATTCTGCGGGTGAATCCCGCAGGGACCACCGAACGGCCCCTGCTACTTCGCGTTCGCCTTGATGTATTCGATGACGTCCTTGACGGTCTTGATCTTTTCCGCCTCTTCGTCCGGGATCTCGATCCCGAACTCGTCCTCCATCGCCATCACCAGTTCCACGATGTCGAGGGAATCGGCTCCCAGGTCGTCGATGAATGACGCCTCGTTGGTCACCTCGTTCGCATCCCGCCCCAGCTGCTCGGCTACGATCTCCTTTACTTTTTTCTCTACCGACATCGCACTCCCTCCCTTACGAGATAGTATACCTTCACATGTACAACCCGCCGTTGATCCCGATCACCTGCCCGGTCACGTACGAGGCGCCTTCCGACGCAAGGTAGACCGCAAGATCCGCGACGTCCTCCGGACTTCCGAACCTTGCCATCGGAATCTGCTCGAGAAAGGTCTTCCGGACATTCTCGGGGAGGGCCTCCGTCATGGCCGTCATGATGAACCCCGGGGCGATCGCGTTGACGGTCACGCCGCGGGACGCCAACTCGCGGGCCATCGACTTCGTGAACCCGATGATGCCGGCCTTGGCGGCCGCATAGTTCGATTGGCCTGCGTTCCCCATCTGCCCGACGACGGAACTCATGTTGATGATGCGACCGCTTCGCTGCTTGACCATGGTCCGCGAAACGAATTTCGTCAGGAGAAACGTGCCCTTGAGGTTCGTCCGCACGACCGCGTCGAAATCGTCCTCCGACAGGCGCATCAGCAGGCTGTCCCTGGTAATCCCGGCGTTGTTCACGAGGATGTCGATGCGCCCCTGCTCCGTGACAATGCGCTGCACGGCGGCATCGACCTGCCCCGCGTCGCCCACGTCGAACATGGCCACCATCCCCTTCCCGCCCCTGCCGACAATTCCCTCGAGCGTTGCCGCCGCACCCGCCTCGTTGGCGACGTCGCTCAACACCACGACAGCGCCCTCCGCGGCGAATCTCTCCACGATGGTCTTCCCGATCCCTCTCGCCGAGCCGGTAACCAATGCCACCTTGCCGGAAAGCCGCATCCTAAAGCCCTCCCCTTCCCGAAGTTAATACCCCCAAACTCGGCGACCGTACAAGGAAAAACTTCACCCGGCGAGGGCCCGGACGCCGGGCAGGTCCGCAGGCGTGGAGAATGCCCCCGCCGGAACATCCTTCTCGATCCGGCGCACCAACCCCGTAAGGACCCTCCCCGGCCCCACTTCGAGGAACGACGTCACCCCCAGGGCCCGCATCCGGCGGACGCACTCCTCCCAACGCACGGGCAGGACGATCTGCCGGATAAGGGTCTCCGCAACCCCCTCCCCCTGCGGGTACGGCTCGGCCGTCACGTTGGCGACCACGGGGAACGAGAACGAACCGGACACCGCCGCCCGCAGTTCGGGAGCAAGCCGTTCCGCAGCGGGTTTCATCAGTGTGCAGTGGAACGGCGCGCTCACCGGTAGAGCCATCACCTTCCTTGCCCCCGCCGATTTCGCCGCTTCACAGGCGGCGGCCACCGCAACCGCGCTCCCGGAGATCACGATCTGGTCTCCGCCGTTGAAGTTCGCCGGTTCGACCACCCCTTGGCGGCCGGCATCGCGGCATATCCCCTGCACGGTTTCCGGGAGGAGGCCGATCACGGCGGCCATCGCTCCCTCCCCCAGCGGAACGGCGTCCTGCATGTATCTCCCCCGCGATCGGAGCAATCGTACGGCGTCAGAGAGGGGGAGTGCGCCGGATGCCACGAGAGCCGAGTATTCCCCGAGCGAGTGCCCCGCGGCGCAGAGGGGGCGGATCTCCGTCTCCTCCGTGAGGACCCGGTACGCGGCAACGCTTACGGTGCAGAGGGAAGGCTGGGTGTTCTCGGTCAGACGGAGGTCCTCCTCCGTGCCGCGGAAGCAGAGATCGGCGAGGGAAAACCCCAGCGCTTCGGACGCCTCCTCGAAGACCTCCCGGGCGGCCGGATAGGCATCGTGCAGTTCTTTCCCCATGCCGGGGAACTGGGATGCCTGACCGGGAAAGAGCAGTCCGATCCCCATCCTCCCCCCCTACATCCTGAGCAGGGCGGAACCCCACGTAAGTCCCGCCCCGAAGGCGGTCAGGAGAACGAGGTCCCCCTTCGCCAATCTCCCCTGCTCGCGGGCTTCCGTGAGGGCGATCGGGACCGAGGCGGCGGAGGTGTTTCCGAACCGCTCCAGGTTGACGAACACCTTTTCCTCGGGGACCCCGAGGCGCTTCCCGACCGCGCTGATGATCCGCATATTGGCCTGGTGGGGCACAAGGAGGTTGATGTCGGAGATGCTTACCCCGTTTTGCTGCAGCGCTTCGAGGGAAACCTCGGTCATCTTCGTCACCGCCTGCTTGAACACTTCGTTTCCCGCCAGGCGGATCGCGTGCATCCTGTTTTCCACGATCTCCGGGCCGCACGGGTTGACCGTCCCGCACCCCGGCGCGTAGATCAGTTCCCAGAGGTTCCCGTCGGAATAAAGGTGGCAGCTCAGCACTCCCTCCCCGTCGGGGCACTCGGAAAGCACCACCGCCCCGGCTCCGTCCCCGAAGAGGATGCACGTGTTCCGGTCCGTGAAGTCCGTGACGGAGGAGAGGATCTCCCCCCCCACGACGAGCGCCTTCTTTCCGCGACCGATACGGATCATCGCGTCCGCTGTGGAAAGAGCATAGAGGAAGCCGGCACATGCCGCGTTCACGTCCAGCGCGAAGGCCCGCCCGGCGCCGATCTTTTGCTGCAGGAAGCATGCGGTGGACGGCAGGGGCATGTCGGGAGTGCAGGTTCCGACGATGATGATGTCGATCTCGGAAGGGCTCACCCCCGCATCCGCCAGCGCGCGCCGGGACGCTTCGAGACACAGGTCGGAGGTTGCGCTCCCCCGTTCGGCGATCCGTCGAAGCTTGATCCCTGTCCGCTCCATGATCCAGCTGTCGGACGTATCAACCATCTTTTCCAAATCTTCGTTGGTCAGCGTTTTCGGCGGGACGTACATCCCCAGCCCGATGATCTTCGATCCCACGATTGTCTCCCCCTTTTCCTTCTGCGTCCCGGCCTTTCAGCGCCTTCCGGCCCCCTGCTGCGACCGGGACGGGTCCTCAGGAAATCGCGCGGGCGATCTCCTCTTCCACCCCGTGGCGGTGAATCGAGTCCGCGGAGCGGATTGCGTTCTTCATTGCACGAGCGTCCGACGAACCGTGGCAGATCACGACGCCCCCCTTTACCCCGAGAAGCGGCGCTCCGCCGTATTCCGCGTAGTCCAGCCTCGTCTTGACCCGCCGGATCGCCCCACCGGCCAGAAGGGCCCCGACCCTGGCCATCTGCGACTTGAGGATCTCCTCCCGAAGGAAATCCACCAGAGCCGTCGCCATCCCCTCCATCGTCTTGAGGATGACGTTCCCCACGAACCCGTCGCAGACGAACACATCGGCCTTCCCGGCGAAGAAATCCCTCCCCTCCATGTTCCCTATGAAGGACAGACCGGTCTTGCGGAACAGGGCAGCCGTCTCCCGGGTGAGGTCCGTTCCCTTCACCTCCTCCTCCCCGATGCTCACGACCCCCACGCGGGGGGACGGGATCCCGAGGATTTTCCTTGCGTACGCATCCCCCATGACCCCGAACTGCATCAGGTGGTAAGGCTTGCAATCCACGTTCGCCCCGGCGTCGATGAGGACGATGGGCCCCGTGGGGGTCGGGATCGTCGCGGTAATCGCAGGCCGGTCGACCCCCCGGATCTTCCGGAGGACCATGAGCGCCCCCGCCATCACCGCTCCGGAATTCCCGGCGCTCACGAAGGAACCGGCTTTCCCCTCCGCCACGAGGTTGAGCCCCACGCGCAGGGAGGAGTCCTTTTTCTTCCGGATCGCCACTCCCGGACTGTCGCCCATCTCCACGATCTCTGAGGCGTGATGCACCTCCATCTCTTCCGCCCCCGCCCGGCGCAACTCCTCCCGGATCAACTCTTCCCTGCCGACGAGAACGATCGAGAGATGGAATTCCCGGAACGCCTGCACCGCTCCCCGGACCACCTCTCCCGGGGCGTGATCCCCCCCCATCGCGTCAACCGCTATTTTCATCGAAGTCAGGAAGGAATGGACGTCAGGCCTTGGCAATCACTTCGCGGCCGTTGTACGTTCCGCAATTCGGGCAGACGGCGTGGGGCCGCTTCACCTGCTTGCATTGCGGGCAGGAACTGCGTGCAGGATCGGCCAGCTTTTTGTGGGTTCTCCGCTTGTCCCGGCGGCATTTGGAGCCGCGTCGTTTCGGATTCGGCATCGCTTACTCCTTTTCTCTCCTTAAGGTCTTCAAGACGTCGAACGGCCCTTCCCGTCTTTCCCCGGCGCAATCGCACTCCGTCCGGTTCCGGTCTCCACCGCAATGCGGGCACACTCCCCGGCAATCCTCCCGGCAGAGCACCTTGGCCGGCAGGGCGAGCGCCACCTGCTCCCAGAAGATATCCGCCACCTCGATCCCCGCCCCGTCGTAGAATGCGATGTCGAGGTCGTCCGCCCGGAGTTCACGGTCCCCGGCCTCGACCGGGCCGCGGTCCGCCGGGACGAAAACCGTCTGAAACTCCCGTTCCAGCCGCTGGGTGACGTACTCCGCGCAGCGGTCGCACTCGCCATCCCCCTCGGCGACGAACGACCCGCTGGCCTCCAGGTCCCTCCCCTCCAGAGCAAGGAAAAGGGTGATCGAAAGCATCCGGCACGCCCGGAACGGGTATGTGTTCATCCCCTCCAGCAGCCGGGGGATCCACGCCTTCCCGCGGCTGGCGACGACATCCAGCCCCTCGCGGGAGATTTCGGACGCTCGTATGTACAAACGGCGCACTTCCCCGAAAAGTAAAAGAAACACTATAGAAAACCCCACCTCCCGTGTCAATCGGGAATCTGCCTCTCCGTGTCCCCCTGTGGTATAAGATACGGTATGACCCGGAACCCAGCCGTAGCGGGCCACTTCTACCCGGACTCGACACGGGAGCTGGATCGCCTGGTCCGCCTCTACACCCGGGACACCGGGGAAAAGATCCGTGCCAGGGGGATCGTCGTTCCCCACGCAGGGTATGTCTACTCGGGCGGCGTGGCCGGGGAGGTATTCTCCTCGGTGGAGATCCCGGACCGCCATGTCATCTTCTGCCCCAACCACACGGGAGTGGGCGACGACGCAGCCGTCATGTCACGGGGGGGATGGCGGATGCCGTGGGGGGAGGTGCCGATCGACGGGGGGCTTGCCGGACGTCTTCTTGCGGCATCTCCGCTCCTTTCGGAAGACGCCTCCGCGCATCGCGGAGAGCACTCGCTGGAAGTGCAACTCCCGTTCCTCCGGCGGTTTCGTGAGACGTTCCGGTTCGTCCCCGTTGCCCTCGGGCGTCTTTCCTTTGCCGAATGCCGGACGCTGGGAGAGGCCGTGGCCCGCGTTGTGGGGGAAGAGGCCCTCCCTCCCCTGCTGATCGCAAGCTCCGACATGTCGCACTACGAACCGGATGACCTCGCGCGGAAGAAGGACGGGATGGCGATCGACCGCATGCTCGCGCTCGATCCGGAGGGCCTGTTCCAGGTCGTCCGTTCGGAGCGGATATCGATGTGCGGCGTGATCCCCGCGACAGTCGTCCTGTGTGCATCCCTTGCCCTCGGCGCCACCTCCGCCCGACTGGTAAGGTATTCCACTTCCGGCGACGTGAGCGGCGACCGTGAACAGGTGGTCGGGTACGCAGGTCTGGCGTTCCTTTAAGGCACCGCAGCCCCGGCCCCCACACCAACCGATGCGGGAGAGGCAGGAAATGCCTGACGTCGTGACGCGCTTCGCCCCCAGCCCGACGGGGTACCTCCATATCGGCGGCGCACGCACCGCGCTGTTCAACTGGCTGTTCGCCCGCCGCACCGGCGGGAAGTTCCTCCTTCGCATTGAGGATACGGACCGGGAACGGTCGACGCCGGAGGCCGTGAAAGCGATCCTCGAGGGGCTGACGTGGCTGGGGATCACCTGGGACGAGGGGCCCTACTTCCAGATGGAGCGGATGGTGCTGTACCGGGAGGAGGCGGAACGGATGCTCGCGGAGGGCAGGGCGTACCGTTGCGTGTGCACCCCGGAGGAACTCGATGCGCGCCGGGAGGCCGCCCGGGCAAGAGGGGAAAAACCGCACTATGACCGGCGGTGCCGGGATCTTCCCCCCGGCGAGGTCGAAGGGAAACCATTCGTGGTGCGCTTCCGGGCCCCCCTCTCGGGAAAGACGGTCGTTCGGGATCTGCTCCGGGGAAACGTCGCTTATGAAAACGAGGAGTTGGATGATCTCGTCCTCCTCCGCACGGACGGCTCCCCGACCTACAACTTCGTCGTGGTCGTGGACGACGCGACGATGGGAATCACCCACGTCCTGCGCGGGGACGACCACCTGAACAACACCCCCAGGCAGATCCTGCTCTACGAGGCGCTCGGGTATCCCTTGCCGCGGTTCGGGCACTTCCCCCTCATCCACGGAATGGAGGGAGGGAAACTCTCCAAGAGGCAGGACGACGTTTCCGTGACAGCGTACCGGGACCGGGGATTTCTTCCGGAGGCGATGATCAACTACCTCGTCCGCCTGGGCTGGGGACACGGCGACCAGGAGATCTTCTCCGTGGAGGAGCTCCAGAAAATCTTCTCCCTGGAGAGCGTGGGAAAGTCCCCCTCCCGCTTCGACCCGGAGAAACTCCTTCACGTAAACGCCCACTACATCAAGACGGGCGCACCCGACCGGCTGGCTGCCCTCCTCGTCCCCTTCCTGCGCAAGCGGGGAATCGAAGCGGAGCCCTCCGCGTGGCTCGCCAAAGCGGTCCGCACGTTCCAGGAACGTTCGAGAACGCTCGAGGAGATGGCGGAGTCGTCGGTGTATTATTTCCGCCCCATGGATCCGGACCCGAAAACGGCGGAGAAATTTCTGACCCCGGAAATAGCCCCCCTGTTCGAGGAGATCGCCAGGGAGCTTGCCGACCTCCCCGATTTCACCCCCGTAGCGATGGAAACGGTCCTCCTCAGGGCAGCCGAGAAAAGGGGGGTGAAGCTGGGAAAGGTGGCCCAGCCGGTCAGGGTCGCCCTCACGGGGGGAACCGTCTCCCCGGGAATTTTCGAGGTGATGGATGTCCTCGGCAGGGACGAGGTCGTCCGGCGGCTTTTGCACGCCTCGGGAACAATCGGGGGGGGGTGAGCCAGGTCATTCTTTCCGTCTCTCTCGAACCGACCGGAACGATGTTTTCCTTCCCGGGCGGGGACTTTCCGGACAGTGCCGGAAAGTCCCTTTCCCCCGGAAAGGGAAAGCGGGGCGCTCCCGCTACATCTTCGGCGGGAAGTTCGCCGGGTCGACGACGTACCAGACGTTGTTCACTCCCTGCCCGCTGGTATCTCCCTTCGCCTTGTCCCCGACCCAATAGTAGAGGGGATATCCGCGAAACGTGGACTGTTTCTTCCCGTCTTCGCGCGTGATCGTTCCGAAATCCCCGTCGCTCAAGCCCTTTCCTGCCATGACTTTTTCCCTGTAGTAGACCGGCCATTTCTCGACGCACGGCCCGGCGCAGGCGCTCTTGCCGGGGGAATCCTTCTTGAACCAGTACAGCGTCATCCCTTTGGCATCCGCAAGGTAGGACCCTACCCCCTCTTTGGTAAGCGTCTGCACTGCGTGGTCCATCGCCAGCGCCGAACCGCCCATCACCAGGATAACGAAAACCGCGACCAGCCCGACCGGCCAAACCTTCCCGAATTTCTTCATGACCTTCCTCCCGTGTTTTTCCCCATCAAAGGATGGAATGGGTTGCAGGATACTTCGTGAATAAGATGCGACGGGGGGAGAACGGATTCCGGAGACTGTTTCCCGCCGGAAGCGGGACACGCCCGGGAACGGACGGGCGGGCCGGGTTATCGTCGTCCTTTGGCCGGGGGCCCCGCCCGGTACCTGTCCTTGAGATCGACGATGCGGTGGAAGACCGGGGCGCCCGGCCTCGAGTCGACAACGTCGGCAACGAAGTACCCGTGGCGCAGGAACTGGAAACGGTCCCCGGCGACTGCCTGTCCCAGGGAAGGCTCGACCATGCATTTCTTCAGGATCTCGATCGAGCCCGGGTTCAGAAAGTCCTTGAAGCCCTTTCCATCCCCTGCATTCTCGGGATCGGCGACGGTGAAGAGACGGTCGTAGAGGCGCACCTCGACCGGCAAGGCGTGCGCAGCCGAAACCCACTGGATCGCCGTGGTCTTCTTTCTGGACCCTTTCGACGGAGCACCCAGGGATTCCGGATCGTAGGTACAGCGGAGCTCCGTCACCTCCCCCGAGACCGGGTCCCGCACCACCTCGTCGCACCGGATGAAATAGGCGCTGCGCAGGCGGACTTCCCCGCCGGGGCGGAGACGGATCCAGTCGGCGGGCGGTCGTTCCAGAAAGTCTGACCGCTCGATGAAGACCTCCCGGGAAAGAGGCACCTCGCGGGAGCCCTCCCGGTCGATATCCCTCGGCCAGTAAGGTGCCTCCAGCCATTCCACCTTTCCTTCCGGATAATTGACGATCGTCGCTTTCAGCGGACGCAGCACGGCCATGACCCGCGGGGTGCGCGCGTTGAGATCGTCGCGGATCGCATCCTCGAGCAACTCCATGCTGACCCGGCTGTTGGCCTTGTCGACCCCGATGCGGTCCGCGAACAGGCGGATCCCCTCCGGCGTATAGCCGCGGCGCCGCATGCCGGCGATCGTCGGCATGCGGGGGTCGTCCCATCCGGAGACGTACCCCTCCTCAACGAGCGAAAGCAGCTTGCGTTTGCTCATGACCGTGAAGTCGAGGTTGAGCCGTGCGAACTCGTACTGGTGAGGGCGTGGCTCCGGAAAGAGATGATCGAGCACCCAGTCGTAGATTGCCCGGTTATTCTCGAATTCGAGGGTGCAGATCGAGTGCGTGATGTTCTCGATGGCATCCGACAACGGATGGGCGAAGTCGTACATGGGATAGATGCACCATTCGTCGCCCCTGCGGTAATGTGCCGCATGCCGGATGCGATAGAGAAGCGGATCGCGCATCTTCATGTTGCTGGCCGACATGTCGCCCTTCGCGCGCAATACGTGCGCCCCGTCCGGGAACTCTCCGGCGCGCATCCGTGCGAAAAGATCCAGGTTCTCTTCCACGGATCGTGCCCGGTAGGGACTCTCCCGCCCCGGCTCCGTGACGGTGCCCCGATACAGGCGGATCTCCTCTTCGGTCAGGCTGTCCACGTAGGCGTCGCCGGTGCGGATCAGCCGGACCGCGAACTCGCAGAGATTCTCGAAGTAGTCCGATGCGAAGAAGAGCTTGTCCTGCCAGTCAAAGCCCAGCCAGCGCACATCGCGCATGATCGACTCGACGTACTTCATGTCCTCGGTTTCCGGATTCGTGTCGTCGAACCGCAGATGGCAGACCCCGCCGTACTCGCGGGCGACCCCGAAGTTCAGGCAGATCGATTTGGCGTGGCCGATGTGAAGATAGCCGTTCGGTTCCGGGGGGAAACGCGTCACCACCCTGCCGCCGTACCGGCCGGAGAGCGTGTCCCGCCTGACGATCTCGCGGAGGAAATCGAGGCGTCCGGGTTCTTCGGGGAGGAGCATGGGTAAACCAATAGCATGCCGCACGGATGGAGTCAAAATGACGGCAGGGCGTGCACACGGCAGGATTGGTTCTTGACGCCAGGGAAATGGTTCGGGTACTCTGATTTTCCCGTTGAGGAGTGGTGAAACGGCATCACGCCTGGCTCTGGACCAGGTTTTCCAGGTTCGAATCCTGGCTCCTCAGCCAAGGGTCCCATCGTCTAGTGGACTAGGACACCGCCCTCTCACGGCGAAAACGCGGGTTCGAACCCCGCTGGGACCACCAAAGAAAACAGTGGGTTACTGGGAAACCAGTAACCCTTTTCCTTTCCCCTCCATTCCTTATACCAAAGCCGGATCACCTTGACGCCCAAGGTTCCTTAATAGAGTAACCCGCCAGTGTCTCCAACTCTTCGGGGGTCAAGGGCGTCTGGTTGTTGAAGAGGTCGGGCAGGATGTCGAGGTACAGATTCGCCAGAGCCTTCTCTTGGGCACGGACTTTCCCGAGGGCACGCTCCCGCCGGACGAATTGCATGTGTTTGGACAGTTCCGGTATGTGGGCTTCGATCTTTTTCAGGATTTCTTCTGGAATCGGTGGCCTCTGCGGCTCCTCCTCCAGACGACTCTTGATCCTGATAAACTCATGGAAGGCATCGAGATGGGCCTGAGCTATTCTCAGCCTCAGGGCGCATTTTGAGGCGATCTTCCTAGCGTACTTCGAGACAATTGGCAACTCCCACTCCGCGACCCCGGTTGCGTACTTTAGGCCGATGCGTAACAAGAAAATGTATATCTCACACCTCCTTCGCTTGGATCGCCTGGTCTTCGATTCCTTCTACGCAGGCGGATTATTCTACGTTTGTCTCCCAGGGTGTTCTCTGCCAGTTCCATGGTACGGGTGGGGAGTATACCCCGAAAGGAACTCCCCGGCGAGGAGTCAAGAAAAAACCGCTTCCTCACCTGCATTTCCCGTAGGCAAGGGGAAGGGGGGGGGTGCCGGGGGTTTCCCCGTCACTCCGGAGTAACGCAGCAAATGTTGACTGTTTCATGCGATACGGAGGAAAATAAGAAGGTTTATTTGTCGCGACGGGGG
>WOR8_10007860_pt1 | contig 14240 bp, 16 predicted proteins | sample DeeMarSeWOR38_10_FD_19890 | JGI IMG/M metagenome (IMG submission 19890) | reverse complement strand
GCAAGGTTATGATCGATGGCGCACAGGTTATTATCACCGACATCGAGGCTTCCAATGGTGTCATCCACGTGATCGACGCCGTCATCCTGCCCGAGTCACGCGACATCGTTGACATCGCTGTGGAAGATGGCCGCTTCACCACACTCGTGGCTGCTGTGCAGGCCGCTGGTCTGGTTGACGCCCTCAAAGGCGAAGGCCCCCTGACCGTTTTTGCCCCCACCGATGACGCGTTCGCCGCGCTGCCCGAGGGCACCGTCGAAGCACTGTTAGCCGACATCCCCGCTCTGACCGACATCCTGCTCTACCACGTGGTGCCTGGCAAGATCATGGCCGCTGATGTAGTTGGCCTGGACGGACAGTCCGCTGAGACAGCTTTAGCTGGCAAGTCTGTTGACATCAAAGTAGACATGAGCAATGTATACCTGAACGAAGACGCGGTGCTGCTACCACCGCAGTAAGCTTAGCAAGTCTTCTCCTCTTGAACGAACATCCCCCGCAATTGCGGGGGATGTTCGTTTTAATAACTACAATTTAGAATGTCAAATGCGATCGGGTGCAAAAATTCCACATTAACAACACATCTATTTTCGCAATAAGACGTTCAAGGCGCCTTAGATAAAAAATCTCAAAGTTCATTTATCAAAACCAAACCTAAACCCTTACATTTTTTGACAAATAGTGGTACAATATATGTACAAAACCTTTTCAAAACAGCTGGACACTATTTCAGGAGCATTCAATGTCCATTAGCATGACACATACCTACAACTTGAAGGTTGTATTAAAAGAAACCGGTATCGCCGCTGACACCCTGCGCGCGTGGGAACGCCGCTATGGGTTACCCATGCCAGAGCGTTCGTCCGGCGGCCATCGCCTTTATTCCCAGCGCGATATTGAAATCGTCAAATGGCTGATGGCAAAACAACGCGAGGGGTTGAGTATTTCCCGTGCGGTTGATTTATGGAACGAACTAAGCGCATCCGGTGAGGACCCGCTACCTGCCCCCCACTCGGAAACATTGCCTGTTACACAGATTGCAACCGTCCCCAGCGCCAATCTGGATACGGTCCGCAAGCAATGGCTGGATGCTTGCCTGATCTTCAACGAAAACATCGCGGAACAAGTACTAAATCAGGCTTTTGCCTTATATCCTCTGGAAACCGTTTGCATTGAAGTCTTACAAAAAGGCTTAATCGAAGTAGGCGAACTATGGTTTCAGACCCAGGCAACAGTCCAGCAAGAACATTTCACTTCAGCCCTGGCACATCGCCGCCTGGACGCGCTCATTGCCGCCACACCGCCTCCTACCAGACCAGAAACCATCTTGATCGGATGTACGGCAAATGAACAACATACCTTCACCCCACTTTTACTCACCTTGCTGCTTCGCCGTCGTGGTCTAAAGGTTGTCTACCTTGGAGCAAATGTACCAAACCAACGATTCAAGGAAACTCTCTTGTCGATCAAACCACACCTTGTCATTCTATCGGCACAATTGCTACAAACTGCCAATGGTCTTCAAGAAACTGCTGGTCTATTACATGCCAGTGGTGCCCGCGTTACTTATGGTGGCCGAATTTTCAATCAAATCCCCGAACTGCGTAAGCGGATCCCGGCACATTTTTTAGGCGAATCAATCCTGGAAGCAGTGCAAGCAGTGGAGACTTTATTAACTTCGGACATTCCTCTGGAAGGGATTGTGTCCATTGATGAAAAAGACAAAAATCTAAGCAGATCTTTCATACGAAACCAGCCAATGATCAACATGTATACCCATACAGAAATCAACAAAATCGGCATTCCCATTGAGTTTTCAATCATCGCTACTCAGCAACTTGGGAATAACCTTGCAGCCGCTCTGTCGCTGGGGAATATTGAGGCCCTGAAAGTAGAAAAGGCATGGATTGAAGGTCTATTGCGCGAACACAACCAAAGCGCCGAAACCCTTGGCAGCTTTCTTACAGCCTATGCAAAATCCATTGATTCAGCCATGGGTAAAGAAGGCCAGCTCATCTCGGATTGGTTAAGAACACAAGCAAACTAACTAAAAGAAAATAATGGTAAACAACAAACAACCGGAGAAAATAATATGGGTATTCGAATCGTAACTGACAGCACATGCGACCTGCCAGAAAATTTAATTCGAGAATTAAGAATTACCGTTATCCCACTCTACATCAACCTTTTCGATAAAGGTTATCTGGATGGCGTAGAGATCACACGCAAGGATTTCTACACAAACCTGCCGAATTACAAAGTCCATCCAACAACGGGCTTACCCGGGATAAATTCTTTTACGCAGGCTTATCAAACACTGGCTTCCAAGGGAGCATCTGAAATCCTTTCGATACATATTTCGAAGAGTCTAAGTTCAACGATAGACGTCGCTCATGCTGCAGCCAGTGAAGTTGATGATATATCCGTTACAGTGCGTGATTCAAATCAACTGAGCCTCGGAACAGGTTTCCAGGTTGAAACTGCAGCCAGGATGGCACTTGAGGGCAGATCAATGGAGGAAATCCTGATCACCCTTGACGATATCATGCCCCGCACATATGTGGCGGCGGGCCTGCAAACTCTTGATTATCTACGCCGCAGCGGCCGGATGAACGCCTTTGTGGCTGGGCTTGGCAGTCTGTTACAAGTAAAACCAATCCTGACGATGAAACATGGTCAACCCGGTTCTGAACGAGTCCGTACAACGGCCAAAGCAGAGTCTCGTCTGATAAAAATGCTTGAAGAACATCAGCCCGTTGAACGATTTGCCTTACTGCATACCAATGCGCCTGAAGAAGCAAACGCTTTCCGTGCTCGAATTGCAAACCTGATTCCTGATAGTGAAATCTACTCTATGGATATTACACCTGTCATCGGGGCACATATTGGCCCTGGAGCAGTTGGCTATGCATTAATCTCAGAAAAGATATCAGAAAAACAATAAGATATTGAATTTGAAAGGAACAGAAAATCATGGATAACGCTGTAAAACGATCTCTCATCGCAATGCCGATCATTTTATTAGTGGCCGTAGGGTTGGCCTGGGCTGGCAGCCAGGGAGGCATTAGCGCCTGGGGGGTGCCGGTGTTTGCGCTAAGTGTGGCGCTAGCATTTATCATTCAATGGATTGCCTTCATCCCGGCCTTCGCCATGCAGACCGAGAAGTTCTTTGACCTGACCGGCAGCATTACATATATTACGGTGGTTGTGATCGCTGTAATACTAAGTCCGACAGTAGACGGACGGTCTTTGCTGCTGCTGGGAATAATTTCAATTTGGGCTGTTCGGCTGGGATCATTTCTCTTCATGCGAATTCGCGCTGCTGGAGAAGATCGACGTTTTCGGGAGATCAAGCCCTCCTTTGCCAGATTCTTGCTAACTTGGACAATACAAGGACTGTGGGTCAGCTTTTCTCTGGCGGCGGCTTTGGCGGCTATCACGTCAGAGACCCGGGTAGCACTGGGAGGCTTTGCGCTGGTCGGCTTTGTTGTCTGGCTGGCAGGCTTTGGGTTTGAGGTAATTGCTGATCGGCAAAAGAGCAATTTCAAAGCACAGCCGGAGAACAAGGACAAGTTCATCAATGTTGGACTGTGGTCCTGGTCTCGTCATCCAAATTATTTTGGTGAAATCGTGCTGTGGATCGGGGTTGCGATCATCGCCCTTCCGGCCTTGAGCGGCTGGCAATGGGTGACGTTGATCTCGCCGGTCTTTATTATCCTGCTGCTAACTCGAATCAGTGGCGTGCCCATGTTGGAGGCTCGCGCCGATAAGAAGTGGGGCGGGCAAGAAGATTATGAAGCTTATAAGGCCAACACATCGATTTTGATTCCAAAATCGCCATCATCCCCACAATAGGAAATAATGGGAGAATAACTATGTTGTTACAAATACTAAAATACGTGGCCGTCATTGCCACACTCATCACCGGTCTGGTTTCGTTGATCTGGCCCTTGAATGTACAAGGCTTCACCGGTCTGACAGCTCCCGGCGGGCGTGGCATCACTGAAATCCGTTCCATCCTCGGCGGTCTATTCATAGGACTGGGCATTGCCGTTTTCGTGTTGGGGACCCGAGAAACCTATCAGACAAATCATCTGAACAATCGAATATCATCAGTCTGATTGTCGAAATAATCTTTGGGATCATTTTGGTGCTCTAATGAAACTAGCAAAACTCATTTCCTTCCTCGGCGTACTCGCCATGACCGCCGTTTTGATCTACGGCTTCACTGTTGGCGATTTCTTTGGTGAGGGAAGCCAACTGATGTCCATGCCTTGGGGCATCGTCTCGCTGGTTGACTTGTATACCGGTTTCATCCTGTTCTCTGGCTGGATCATCTACCGTGAAAAATCACTGGCCGTGGCCTTGCTCTGGACAGTTGCCATGATGACGCTGGGCTTCTTCGCTGGCAGCCTTTATGCGCTCATCAACCTGTATACCAGTAAGGGCGATTGGAAGAAGTTCTGGCTTGGAAAGCATGCCTGAAACTAAAAGTAAAAGCCGCGAACTGCTGGAAGAGTTCCGCTCAGTCCTGGGCAAGGTTGGTCTGCTGGATACGATCCTGCCACCGGTGCTCTTCCTGGCCCTGAACAGCTTTCTAGGGTTTCAGGCAGCCGCAGGCGGAGCGCTTGCGCTGGCGATCTTGATAGCCGTGCTCCGTCTGAGCCGTAAACAGTCGCTATTCTACTCCCTGGCTGGCATTGGAAGTGTAGGACTGGCAATTGCGCTGGCATGGTTTTTAGGTAGATCTGAAGGCTACTTTTTACCCGGTATTGTCAATGGTGGCATCACAGTAGCACTGGCTCTGGTCAGCCTGTTGATCCGCAAACCAATGGTAGCCTGGACCAGTTTCATCGCTCGACGCTGGCCGCTGGACTGGTACTGGCACTCGCATGTGCGTCCGGCCTACAGCGAAGTAACCATCGCATGGACCCTCTTCTTCGCAGCTCGACTTGTATTGCAGGTGATACTGTTCCAGGGAAGCAATGTTAATCAATTGGCTTTTGTTAACTTCCTTCTAGGTTGGCCCGCATTAATTATCCTGCTGGTGTTCAGCTATTTATACGGCACCTGGCGGCTTGGAAACCTGGGCGGTCCAAGCGTAGAAGAATTCCGCAACAATGTTGTCCCGCCCTGGGAAGGGCAACAACGAGGTTTTTAATGACTGCAAAACGTGTCCAACTTAACCAACCTGCACCCGATTTTTCGCTGAGGGATGCTAACGGACAGCAAATCAAGCTGTCGGGTTACAAAAACAAAGCCAATGTGCTGCTGGTATTCAACCGTGGCTTTGTCTGACCATTCTGCCGACGGCACATGGCGCAGTTGCGCCAAGACTATTCGAAATTCCAGGCTCTGGATACAGAGATCATCGCGGTAGGCCCTGAAGATGCTGATAATTTCAGTATGTATTGGAAGTCGCACAAAATTCCCTTCATCGGCTTACCTGATCCGACCTATAGTGTTTTGAAACGCTACGGACAGGAAGTCAACCTGTTCAAGTTGGGGCGCATGCCTGCTCAGGTTTTGATCGACAAACAGGGCATCGCTCGCTATGTCCATTACGGGCATGCCATGAGCGACATTCCTGAAAACCAAGAAATATTACAAACTATACAGGAACTTAATAACGAGGAAGTTCAACAGTAGCTTCATATGAAAAACAAACCGCTTGCATCCATCTTCTTGATCGTATTCATTGATATGCTCGGCTTCGGGCTGATCCTGCCCCTGCTGCCCTATTACGCCGAAACCTTTGGCGCCAGCGACACGGTCATCGGACTGCTGGTGGCATCCTATGCCGCTGCGCAATTGGTTGGTGCGCCCATCCTGGGACGTCTGTCTGACCGCTTCGGACGCCGCCCGATTCTGCTTCTCAGTCTAGTCGGCACGCTGCTTGGCTTCCTGCTGCTCGGCTTTGCGAAGACTCTGTTCATCCTTTTCGCTGCCCGCATTTTGGACGGCATTACCGGCGGCAACATAAGCGTAGCACAGGCTTATATTTCGGATGTAACCGACGCCAAGAATCGCGCTAAAGGTTTGGGGATGATCGGCGCAGCTTTCGGCCTGGGGTTCATTATCGGCCCGGCCAGCGGCGGACTGCTCAGCCAGTGGGGCTATGCCGTCCCGGCTTTTGTGGCTGCCGGACTCGTGGCTGTCAATCTGGTCATGGTCGCACTCTGGTTGCCTGAGTCGCTCCCGCCTGAAAAACGTGAAACTGCAGCGAACAAACGCCCCGCCGTGAACTTTTCTGCTCTATTTGTAGCGCTCAAACGCCCCTATATTGGTCCGCTGCTTATCACGCGCTTCTTTTTCGGGCTGGCTTTCGCTATTTTCCAGACCATTTTCGCACTCTACGCCCTGCGCCGTTTCAATCTGGGCGCCACCGATACTGGGTTCATCCTGACCTACGTTGGTGTTCTATCAGTCGTCGTGCAGGCTGGTTTGGTCGGACGCTTGAGCCAGCGTTTCCGCGATGATGTGCTTATCTTTGTCAGTGTCGGCATTATGGCCCTTTCCCTGCTGGGCTGGGCACTGACCCCCTCGGTCACAGTGCTGCTCATCATTCTAGCCCCAACTGCTTTCGCAGGTGGCGTGCTCAACACTGTGCTTTCCAGCGCACTCACTAAAGCGGTTGAGCCACAAGAGATTGGCGGTATTCTCGGCCTGTCTGCATCCATCGAAAGCGCCACGCGCGTCATCGCTCCCACTCTGGGCGGCATTCTGCTCGGGCGTCTCGGCGCCTGGGCTCCCGGTGCGTTCGGAGCAGTGCTTCTGGTTGGAGTCTTCATCTACGTCTGGATTACCATTTTCAACCATCCTGGTTTGCAAGTTGAGAATAACGGGGTTGCGGTCCCGGTAAAAATCAAGGATTGAACTATATGGCACAAACTGAAACGACCCGCTACGAACTTCCTCCTACAGGGATTACCCTGTTGGGGTACATCGTCCGGCGCATGCACAAGACCGCCTGGCTGGCTTCTATTCCCGTACTTCTCTCACAGGAACAGAGTGTCAAAGCGCTGGAACACATCGCGATTTATACCGTCTCATCTTCCACATCTTTTGGGCTCGCCCACTACCAGCCTACTTTCAACGCCACAGGCGATTCCATCACAGAGCCGGACCCTTCCACCGGTGCGGAAATCACGGCCCGCCTGGATAGTCGCACGCCGCATTATCACATCTCCTACGATGTTGTCATGCCCAACGGCGACATGTTCCAAGGTAAGGAAGAAATCACTGGCACAACTGTCGGTTTGCGCGGACTAGGAATGCCCGCCCCTTCCCGATTCACTTTCACATCCGGGGAGTACACTGCCGAACTAACGGGCATCATCACCAGCGAGCTAGCGCTCTCTTTCATCGGCCGTACACGCATTCGCGCTTACGGCTCGCTGAATTTCAAAGATAACGCTAAGAACACAGGTCGCCTAGAGTTGAAACGGGATGGCAGTTTTACTATCACAATTAACGGTCAGGTTTCACAGTATTCAATAATAGAGATGCCTGAACCAGAAATCGTATGACAATCATCTGGTGTATACACTAGAGCTTACAACTAACGGACTTTGCAACGGACTGTAAAGAATGGTTTTGGACAAGGATCTAACATGAGACTTTGGAGCCTGCACCCATCCTACCTGGACGCAAAAGGCCTGGTGGCGCTCTGGCGTGAAGGCCTACTCGCAAAAGCCGTGCTGAATGGGCAAACCAAAGGATACAAAAATCATCCCCAACTGGAACGCTTCAAATCCCACCCAGAGCCAAAAACCGCCATCAATATCTATCTCTGGAATGTGGTGGACGAAGCCGACCGGCGCGATTACAACTTCAACCGCACCAAACTGGACCCGAAACTTGCCTGCGTGAAGATCCCTGTCAGTGGTGGCCAGCTAGCCTACGAATTCGAGCATTTGCAAGCAAAGTTGAAAACCCGAGATCCAAAATGGTACAAGCTAAATCAAAGCAGGAAATTTGAAATTCTTCCGCACCCGTTGATTACAGTCACAGCCGGGGATATAGCTGAATGGGAACGACAAAGCCGCTAGAATTCAAATCAGAAACGGAAGCAGGCAACCGGGGGGATGGTGCATGTGAACTTGCTTGAGCGCAGAAAGGGAAGAGTAAACGGTCGCCAGTTGAAGCCAGCGACCGTTTTCGATCATCCAGTTTGTGAAACAAGGTCGTGAATCCACTTTCGTGAGCGATAGCGCCACGTGATGATAAAGACTTTGACAATCTCCTCTATAAAAACCATCATATAAACTCCATAAACGGGGAGTTTCAGCACAAAACCGCCAATGAGCGCCGCCGGAACGCCGATCACCCAAATAGAGAATAACTCCATGAACATGGCAAAGCGGGTATCGCCGCCCGCGCGTAACACCCCTACAAACAGGATGAAGTTAATCGAACGCACCCAGGCAGTAAGGGAAAATATCAGCATCAACGTGCGGGCACTGTTGGCTGCGCTGGAAGATATTTCATATAGCCCAATAATCGGATCACGGATGAAAATAATAATGACCCCGGTGAACAAGGCCATTAGTATTCCCATTACAAGGAAGCGACGCCCATAATCAAAAGCGGTGTCATTTTCCCCTTTCCCAATCTTGTTGCCAATCATTACTGCGCATGCGTTTCCGAGACCGATAAAAAGCACATTTGCTATCTGTTCGATCGTTACGTTTATTTGTATGGCTGCAATCGCATCCGTACCAATACGGGCATAAACAGCATTGTAGATGGTGATCCCCACTGACCAGAAAACTTCATTGGCGGCAGCAGGCGCGACTGTTTTCAATACCCTGCCAAGAAAGGGAAGGTCAAAACTGAAGAAGGAAACGGGGTTTGCAGCCAAGGGCGATTTGAGGGCATATACAAGAATAATGATCAACACGCATTCAAAAATCCAGCCAATGGCAGTACCGATGGCAGCACCGCGCACACCGAGCGCAGGCAAACCACCGATACCGAATATCAGCGAGTAGCTCAAACCGGTTTTAAAAATAATGGCAATCACACTAACAACCACTGTCATTTTTACAAGCGTAAGGCTGCGCAACACTGCAAAGTAAGAGGTTGTAATTGCCATAAACATGTAGGAAAGCCCTACAATTCGTAGATAGCTGCTACCCAGCGCAATGACTTCTTCATCTTCGGTGTAAAAACGCATGATGGTATCAGGAATAAGGGTAGCAGCCAGTGTGAACAACAACCCAACTCCCAAGGAGATAGTAAGGCTCATGCCCAGCACTTTGCGAATGCTCTCCAAGTCACCTTGACCCCAATACTGTGCGGTGAAAATCGCCATGCCACTGGTAACACCAAATAAAAACAGAATCAGCAAGAAGAAAACCTGATTAGCCAATCCAAGCGCGGCAATAGATGCCTCACCCAACTGGCCGACCATGAGCACATCTACCATGTTCATACCAGCAGAAATAAGCTGCTGAAATGCGATTGGAAGCGCAAGCCCCAGCATAGTGTGCATAAAGGTTTTATCGCGAAGAAAAGAAAGGTTCATGAAAACTCTGTTTTTTCAAACAAAAACCCTAAAGGTCATGCAGACCTTTAGGGTCTAAACTAGGTATGAATATATTTACTCTTTTTCCGGCGCTTCACGGACGATATACAACGGTCGACCTTTGGCCTCGTCATACAAACGCCCGATATACTCACCAAGAATACCCAGCGAAATCAACTGCACCCCACCGAGGAATAGTACAGCGATCAAGGTTGTGGCCTGACCAAAGAAAGCCTGTGAGCCTGTCATGCGCATATAAATGACGATCGGGATGGCCAATATCGCAATCCCTGCCGCGATAAAACCAACAATTGTTGCCATCTGCAAAGGAAAATATGAAAATCCAGTGATGGCATTAATGGCCAGCTTGAGCATCTTGCGGAAGGGATACTTGGTCTCTCCAGCCTGGCGAGCCGTGCGTTTGTACTCCACGCCGATTTGTTTGAATCCTACCCAGGCCGACATACCGCGCGGGAAACGATGCCGCTCACGCATGGACTTCATCACATCTACTACTTTGCGATCCATCAGGCGAAAATCACCTGTATCGAGCGGAATTTTTACGTCCGTGATACGGTAGATGATGCGATAGAACAGGGAAGCCGTCCACAATTTGAACCACGATTCACCTTCGCGTTCAGCGCGCACGGCATAGACCACCTCGTAGCCTTCTTTCCATTTTTTAGCCATCTCCAGGATGAGTTCCGGTGGGTCTTGCAAATCCGCATCGATAACAACGACAGCATCACCGCGAGCATAATCCCAACCTGCGGTGATTGCAATCTGATGGCCAAAGTTACGCGCAAAAATGATCGGGCTTACGCGCTTATCCTTCTCTGCCAGTTCATGGATGACCTCAGTTGAGCCATCGGTAGACCCGTCATCCACCAACAATAGTTCCCATTCTTTTCCTGTCGAGTCCATCACTTCCCTGACACGGCGATACAGCTCCGGCAAATTGTCAATTTCATTGTAGATTGGTGCAACGATCGAATAAGTGACTTTCATCATTCACCTTTGTAGGTTTTATTCTCACCACGAGGTGGATATAGTTTCTGTTCTTTGTCTGACTTCACGAATTGCAGTTCATCTCCGAAGGCTGGTAACCCCAATACCCTCCGACGGATATATTCACCAATCACAGCCACCGTTGCAAGCACCGGGACTACCAACAGCGCACCCATGATGCCCTGCAAAATAGTAGCAGACATGATTGCAATGAAAACCAGCCCTTCGTTCATGTGTACGCTACGCCCCATCACATACGGGCGCAGTAGAAAATTTTTCAGGTTGATCAATACCAGATACGTGCCTAAAGTGATACCTGCCACCCAGAAGTTGGACAGGGGAATCCAACTTGATCCCTCCAATAGCGCCACACCAACCGCCAGTGCAGCCGCCAGGAACGGCCCTACATCTGGAACCAGAGTAAAGAATCCGGCAATGACACCCAGTGCCAACGCACCAGGGATGCCGATGATCCACCACGCAATGGTGAAGACCACACCCACGATCAGCATCAAAACGATCTGCCCACGCAGGTAGGCCATCCACACCCTTCGGATGCGTCGATACAATTCATGCGCTTCCTCCTGGTAGGGTTCAGGCGTCAGTCCCAACAGCCAGTCGCGCATCTTCGGCCAGTGCGACAGGAACAGGTGCACGCCAACCATGATGACCAGGAACCACAACACGCCAATCGAAGTCGACTCCAGCAATTGTAGAAGTTCTTCCGGCAAGGGAGATAATACCGTTCTTTGTAGTTCGGTCATTCCCCGACCTAACTCCTCGAAATGAAATTCATACGGACCAAGCGAAACGGGCCGCGAGAGTGATTCGTTTAACTCGGTTGTCAAATCCAGCAAATCTTCCACCACCAGTTGCGCTTCATCAAAGAAGATGGGCGTGAAACCGGCGGGCAAGCCTACCAATAAAATCAAAGCTGAAAAGTAGACCAGGTTGACCGCCCAGGCTCTTGATAATCGTGTTCGTTCGATGAGAAAGGAGACAACTGGGTTGATCAAATATGCTGCAAAGGCCGCGATCACCAACGCATTGACCGCTTCGCTCGCATAGAACAGAAACGCAATGAAAGTGACGAACGCCAGCGTTCCAACCACATAGCGGAACGGAATGCTCCAATTGGACTTCATAACAACTTCTTAACAGCCTCCAGGGTGGGTTCAATAATGGGCGCTTCAACAACGGCCTGCATGGCCGCTTTAACGTCTTTCAAGCCACTACCAGTATTTAACACCAGAATGGGATCATCGCTTCCCACTACACCCGAGCCTGCTGCTTTAACCAACCCGGCGTAAGATGTGGCCCCGGCCGGTTCCGCAAAAACCCCCACCTTGCCGAGTTCCGCAATCGCGGACAGGATTTCCTCGTCTGATACCGTGATGTAGGTGCCGCCGGTATCGCGCGCTGCACGGACTGCGCGCACGCCGTCGCGGGGTAAGTCAACGGAGATGCTGTCGGCCATGGTAGTTGCCGAAACGGGAATAATTTCCTCGGTCCCCGCGCGAAACGCGTTGGCAATTGCGGCAGAACCATCCGCCTGCACACCAATGATGCGCGGAATCTGCTCGATCCAGCCCAATTCCAATAAGTCTTTAAAACCTTTGTGAATACCAGAGATAATATTGCCGTCACCGACCGAAACGAAGACCGTGAAGGGTTGCGTGCCGATAGTGTCCTGCATGAATTCCCACATCTCGAAAGCAGCAGTTTTCTTGCCCTCAGCAGTGAAGGGATTGTAGCCCGTGTTGCGACAATACCAGCCGAACTCCTGCGCGGCCTTGACCGTCAGATCGAAGGCGTCGTCGTAGGTACCGTCCACCAACATGACCTTGGCGCCGAAAACCAGCAACTGCGCCACCTTGGCCGGAGGCGCTGATTTGGGCGCGAAGATAACCGCCTTCTGCCCCACTGCAGCCGACATGCCCGCCAGTGCCGCGCCCGCATTGCCCGTCGAAGCGGTCACCACTACTTCGGCCTTGATCTCGCGGGCACGCGCCACCACGATAGCGCTGGCACGGTCTTTGAAGGAAGCAGTCGGGTTGCGGGATTCGTCCTTGAGCCACAGGTTTTGCAAACCTAGTTTCTTGGCCAGAACAGGCATATTAAACACGGGCGTCCAGCCTGCGGCGTGCAGCGGCGTACCCCCACCTAGGATTTCTGGAACCGGCAGCAGCGGGGCATACTTCCACAGCGACGTGTCCGCCCGGCTGGTGATGTCTTCGGGTTCGTATTTCTCTCGAAGGTCTTCATAATCAAGGATGACATCCAGATTGCCGCCATCCCGCGTACAGGTATAGGTGACCTGCCCAGGTCTGTATTCGGTCTTGCAAAGCGAGCAGCGATAGCCAGTGAATTTACTCATAGTTCCTCTCTTTGTTCGCTCTATTTTACCCTGATGTGAAGAAAACAAACCACGAAGACACAGAGAAATGATTCTCAATGTCTTCGTGTCTCCGTGGTAAAAAACTAATTTGAGAATTTACTTTGCAGCCAATTCCATCGCAATCTTTTCTTGATCCACCGGCAGCGTATCCACCCTCACGCCGACCGCGTTGTAGATCGCGTTGGTAATGGCAGGTGTGGTCGGGATGCTGACGATTTCACCAACACCCTTGGCGCCATACGGTCCATCCGCGGTGGGATGCTCGACCACGATGGAGATGATCTCCGGCGTGTGCACAATGGATGGGATACGATAGCGCGCCAGCCGGTCAGTGACCACGTAGCCGTCTTCGACGATAAAATTCTCGGTTAAGGCATTCCCCAGTCCCATCATGACGCCGCCTTCGACCTGTCCCTGCAGGCCAAGCGGGTTGACGGCTGTGCCGACGTCGTTGGCCGCAATGACTCGCAGGACACGCACTTCCCCGGTCAGCGTGTTGACTTCCACTTCGGCGGCCTGGGCTGCGAACGAGTAAGCAAAGTGCATGTCACCGCCAGTGCCTAGTGGCTGGGTTTTGGGGGCTTCGTATTCGTACAGGGCGCGCGGCTGCTGTCCCATGGCCTTCATTTCACGGGCGACATCTGCATAGGTTAATGTTGTGCCGTTTACCCGCACGTTCCCGTTCTCAAATTTAATTTGATTAGGCGGTACGTCATATTTTTCAGCCATCGAGCTGGAAATGGCTTCTCGCAGTGTAATAGCCGCATAACGTGAAGCATTACCCGTCACGTAGGTCTGGCGGGAGGCTGTGGTCGGGCCGCCGTTGGGGGTCAGGTCGGTGTCCATAACAAGCACTTTGACCTGCTGTGGCGAGACAGCCATTTCTTCGGCAACGGTCAACTGCATGACCGCGACCAGTCCCTGGCCAAGTTCGGCCGATGAACTGCGGATTTCAAAGGTTCCGTCGTCATAGAGCTCCAGGTCCGCGCCGGCGATATCAGGCGCGCCGCCGCCCAGACCGGTGTTCTTATAGGCCGAGGCAAAGCCCCAGGCACGTACCAGATGCTCAGACCCGGGAACAGGTTGAGGCTTGAATGGATGCGGATTCAGCTTCAGCATCTCCGCTTCCACTTTATCAATGCATTCTACTAATCCCACGCTGTCGCGCAATTCCTGTCCGGTGTTGGTGATGCTGCCCACGTGCAGAGCGTTCATGCGGCGCAGTTCAACCGGATCCATTTCGAGCGTTTCAGCCAGCTTGTCCATCATGCTCTCGACCGCAAAAGCCGACTGGGTGACACCAAAACC
>WOR8_10006610_pt1 | contig 14240 bp, 12 predicted proteins | sample DeeMarSeWOR38_10_FD_19890 | JGI IMG/M metagenome (IMG submission 19890) | reverse complement strand
CTGAAGGCCTTTGACTTTAGCCATTAATTCTCTGCCGCCGACAACTATGCAGCCGCATGATTTGACTGTAGATAAATCTAAGTCGCCGGCAAACAACGTCTTCTCCAGGTTATTTTTCACTGCCTCAGATATCGAAAAGGGATCATCAAGTTTATCAACTTTAGTCCGGCCCATTGCTAAACAGCCGCCGCTCTCGATTACATCAAGATAATCCAAACGGTCAAAAGAAGTATAAGGACTGCCAAGTGCACTGACCTTGTTGAAAAAATCAAACAGGCCCGTGACCGTTCTGTTTATACTCAGATGCAGCGGTCTTGTCGCCATTTTTGGATACATCCTGCTGATCTTGTCGTTGTCCACAATGGTTAATGGCGATATTTCTCCTGCATCGGCCATTTGACTTAATTTATTAGCCACTTTATATGCGTTTTGAGCTGCCATCGGGGAACCGGTTTTGCCCGCAGCAGGTAAAGTCATAATTACCCCCACACTTTTACGTGGATTCTTATGTCCAATAAATCGGGCATATCCTTTGGCGATTTCAATCAGTTCGAAAACGCTTCCACTACCTGCGCCTCCGCCTGCACCAAAGCAGACCATTATATGGTTAACTTGAGTTCCGAAAATTTGTTGGGCATGGCGCAAAATATCTTGCCTGTGTCGTTGAACAGCTTTTGCGCCTCTTTCCATTTCACTCTCATTACTCTCCTTTCCTGTTTTCATTAAGAATTTTTGACTCTGGGCAATAGCAAGCAAATCCAGGTCCCGGCGGTTTGTGTTCACGGCCAGAACCTTCCGGTAGCCAAGGTCGTAGAATGACTTCACTAATTGTCCGCCGCACGCACCGGCGCCGATCCAGCCGTAGCAGGTAGAACCTTTGTTCTTGTCCGCAACGCCCGTTTCCCTCTTGATATTGTGTTCGTATTGTTCTAAAGCTAAAGTGGGCAGTCCATGATTTTTGTTTTCGAATTCACATGTCGCATCGGAAGGATTTTCCTCAATAGCGCAGCGACCACTTTGCCTTTTGGGCTTTTGAACAAACGGATTTTGGATTACTGCTTTTTCCATGATGCGATTGATGTCCGCCTCTTTTGTTTCCACACCGGTGACGCTGATATTACTGGTCTCGTTTTCTTTTTGGATAGGTTTTTCTGCCATTTCTCTCATGCTGGTCCTGACAATTGCTTGTTGTTAAACACCTGCCGTCAGCACTTGAATCAGTATCTTTTTTATATATATACAAGGAATCGGAGCCTTTTTTAATGAGCATCAACAGCGGTGAAGCTTTTAAGTTCTTCCAGCCGGCTGGTTGGACTATCAAGACCTCCGATAATTGTATACACTCTTAAGCTTTCTTTGTCGTCTTCATATATCCCGCGATGGATAGTGGCCCGCCCGGTTATCTCTGACAAAACGTCAAAAGCGTAGTTGATGTTGTCCTGCAAGCCGCTCGCTTTATTCATTAATGTTTTTCCGCCGACAGCTATGCAACCTGCAAGTTTGGCTGTGGTTAGATCGAAGCCGCTCGCAAGCAATGTCTTCTGCAGGTTCTGTTTAACTGCCTCCGATATTGCATACTTCTCGTCAAATTTCTTGACTTTTGTAAGACCCATTATCGTGCATCCGCCGGACTCTATGATGCTGTGGTAATCTACTGGATCAAAAGCCGTATACGCGGTGCTCAGATCGCTGATTCTGTTGAAAATGTCGAACAGGCCGGCGACAGTGTTGTTTATACTCGGCCAGAATGACTTGACCGTCAAGCCCGGGTACATCTTGTTGATTTTGTCATTGTCAACTATGATAAGGGGCGATATTTCTCCTGCCGAAGCCAGTTCGCTTAAACTTGTCGCCGCCGTATATGCGTTTTCAGCTACTAAGGGAGAGCTTGCTTCACCCACACTGGGTAAAGTCATAAGTACTCCAACTCTCTTGTTTGGATCTTGCAATCCGATATATCGGGCGTATCTTTTGGCGAGATTGATCAATCCGATAACGCTTCCGCTGCCCGTGCCTCCGCCGGCGCCAAAGCAGACCATAATGTGGTCTATTTGAGTGCTGATTATTTTACGGGCAAGGTGAAGAATTTCTTGCTGATACTGATGGATTGCTCTCTCTCCTCTTTCCATGTCCTTGCCCGCTCCCAGTTCACCTATGTCCATTAAAAGCTTTTGACCAACGGGAATCTCCAGCGTATCCAAATCATGGTAGGTCGTATTCATCGCCAGCACCTTCTTATAACCCAGGTCATAGAAAGACTTTACCAGCCTCCCGCCGCATTGGCCGCTGCCGAGCCATGCGTAGCGTGTAGAACCTTTGGTACGGTCTAAGACACCAATCTCTTCCTCGATCACCGGTTCGTATTGTTCCAAATCCAAAGTCGGTATCTGTGCCATTTCCATCTCTCCATCTAAAATATTATTTCGTTATTTTCTTCAGCTAATTAGTTGACAATAGTTACCTGTGAGCCTTCGATGCAGCATCAGGTGCTCCCGTTTTGCGGCCTGTTTGCAAAACGGTAATACCTTTATCTATCGACTTGCAAACTGGCTCACATAATCTCTTTTTTGATGTTTTGATTCTTCTAATCCAAACGCCTATTTATCGCCCGTCTCGCAGGCAAAACAGTGCTGTACTGAATTGGAATCGACCTTATGTCCGAATTAAGGCCGATAATCTCATCTCGATAGTGGTCTTGTGTTTGCGCAGAGAACTTCCGAGTCGATGGTTAATAAGCCGGTGTTTGTGGTTAAACTTGTGCCTTCAACACTTATGTGGTCAGAATTAGTTCTTACCTATTTGGTTGGTAAGAGCAATTCGGTTCAATTCTTCACCCTCCAACCGCGCAACAACAGCCGTTCCGCACGCATCCCCCCAAACATTTACCGCCGTCCGCAACATATCTAATATCCTGTCAACCGCTAAAATCATGCCGATTCCTTCCAGCGGCAGATTAACCGCCCTTAGCACTATAACCATTGTCACAAGCCCGGCCCCGGGTATTGCCGCCGCCCCTATGGATGCTAATGTCGCCGTCAGCATAATAACTAATTGCTGACCGATATTCAGACTAATGCCGTATGCCTGGGCGATGAACATGGCCGCAACCGCCTCATACAAGGCCGTCCCATCCATATTCACCGTTGCGCCCAACGGAAGTACGAAGCTGGCGACCTTATTCGATACACCGGTATTCTCTCTCAGGCATTCCATAGTAATAGGCAGAGTCGCCGCGCTGCTGGCCGTGCTGAAGGCCGTTGCAACAGCGCTGAACATGTCTCTTATAAACTTCAGTGGTGAATATTTGCCAAACAGACTCAACAGGACCGGCAGCGTTATAACCGCATGGATACTCAAACCTAAAATCACCGTCACCATATAGACCGCCAGCGGCCTCAAAACTGACAGGCCCATTGTCCCTATCGTATAGGCTATCAGCGCAAAAACACCAACAGGCGCAAGCAGCATAATCCAGTCTGTAATTTTCATCATAACGGCGTTGAAGCTCTCGAACAAAGCCGTAAGCGCCCTGGCCTTTTCCCCGATACTGCTTATGGCAATGCCTAAAAGCAAAGAAAAGAATATGACCGAAAGCACCTTGTTCTCTGCCATGGCTGCGAACAAATTTTCCGGAATTATATCCTCGATTATCGAGATTATTGAGGGTACCTCTCTACCTGTCATATCTTCAACTGCTTCGGCTCCCATATCAACGCCGACTCCCGGCCTCATCAGGTTCACTAACACAAGGCCGACTCCAACTGCCAATAGGGTGGTGGCCATGTAGTAAACGAAAGTCTTCAGCCCAATCCTGCCCAATCTGCGAACATTACCGAGGCTTACAATACCCGCAACCATCGAAGCTAATATCAATGGAATGATAATCATCTTCAGTAGCTGAATGAACATATCACCCAAAACCTTGAGATGAACGGCCTTCTCCCCCAGCGCAAGTCCGACCACTGCCCCTGAAACTATCGCGATCAAAATTTGTGTGTGAACCTTAAGTCTCAAACACAACCCCTCAAATCAAGTCAGCCTTCCTTCGACAAATACCCATAGCCGGCAATATCGTCTCGAACAACTTTCCGCTGATTTTTCCGGATTCTTCTTTTCAAAGCTGTTTTTTCAGCTCCTCGGCTTGATGGATTAGTTCTTTTCGGCTTATTTCTTTTTTAGGTTCAAGCTCAAACGTCCATTCGTACTCATCGACAATTCTGTCCGGATTGAGTGTGCTGGCAAAGAAATCGAATGGAAATCCGTCATACCAAGGTGCTTTTAGCTTGCGGTGGGTCTTTAACGTCTCATATCCCTCTTTGCGGATTGCGACATTGTAATCACCGTACCATTCAAACGAAATGGTAACCGGTGAGTTGCCTATTTCCTCGTCGTTTAATATGACCATCGCCCCTTCAGGCTTCGTGTTGATTGTCAGATTCCGTTCGACGCATCCGCTAAGGATTAAAGCGGCAGCTAAGCCGGCGATTGCCAAAACGAATAATTTGAGTTTTACCATAACAGAAATCCCTGTTTTATTTGGGCCGATTTAACAGTCCTAATTATATGGAGAAAGCAAAAAGATGAAAGGACAAATTTCAGCCTTAAAATGTTTTCTATCTGCCGACCCGTTCTACTGCCGTAAGAGGATTTATTAGTCCGCCGGGACACATCGGCCATCGGCCCAGGCACGAAGACACTCCACACTTTCAGCCATTGTCACCGAAAGCGGCGGTGAAGTTCGCAGCGCCGACAGTATCCCATTTGTATTAAGGTCGGTTTCGCCGGCATACGCTTCGTGCAGGGCCGAAATAATCGCCTGTTCTATTTCCGAACCGCTGAAACCTTCGGAAATACCGGCCATTTTATCCAGATCTAATTGCTTGGGATCACGATCTCGTTTCCTCAAATGAATAGCGAATATTTCCTTGCGCACTTCTTCAGTGGGAAGGTCAACAAAAAATATTTCGTCAAAGCGGCCCTTACGAAGCAGTTCGGGGGGCAAGGCCTCGATGTCATTGGCGGTGGCAATCACAAATACGGGTGCCTCGTGCTCCTGCATCCACGTTAGAAGCGTCCCGAACATCCTCTTGGAAAGACCGCCATCGGTACTTTGGCTGGCGGCGGAGGCAAATCCCTTTTCGATTTCGTCTATCCACAGGATGACCGGCGCCATTGCCTCTGTCTGCCGAAGTGCATCACGGAGATTACGTTCGGACTCACCAATATAACTGGCATACAAAGCGCTCGGATCCAGTCTCAATAGCGGCTGATGCCAGGCTGTTGCTATCGCCTTTGCGCATAAACTCTTGCCCGCGCCCTGGACACCCAGCATCAAAACTCCCTTCGGTGCCGTAAGCCCGAATTCTTCGGCTTCCGATGTAAAAGCGTTCTTACGCTCTTCAAGCCATTTTTTCAAACGCCTCATGCCGCCGATTTCGCTCAAATCCAGAGGAGTTTGAATGTATTCCAGCAAACCTCCCCGCTGAATAATGCGCCGCTTGCTCGCAATAATATCATTTATATCATCATCGTCAAAGCGCCTGTCTTCGGTAATTGTGTCGACAATAATCTGTTCGGCCTGACGGCGCGTCAGACCGCTAAGATTGCGAACGATTGTGTCGAAACCCCTCTGTGAAATACCGACCTCGATGGGCCTCTTACGGTGGAAGCGTTGCAGCGTCTTGCGAATAATTTCTTTCAATTCTTCCTTGTCGGGAAAAGATATCTCAAAAGGCCTCGCAAAAGACCTTATAACGTCCGGCAATTGGTCGTCTTTGTCAATCATCACAAGCGCGCTGCCGTTCTTCTTGAAAAGCTCTATAATATCACGCAAAATTCGCAGCGTCGCCCCACCTTTAAGATATTCGGCAAGGTCCAGTGTCAAGCAAATGGAGCCTTCTTTGGCATTTGTAAAGTTACGAAGACCGGCCGCGGGTGATTCTGTATCGGCTATGAAAAGACTCTCCGCCAGCAGGCCGTCTCGAACACCGCCGGCAACTGACCATACCCACAAATCTCGGTTTAATCCAAGTGCAACCTGGCGCACAACCTCAAGCGCATATTGCTCCTCATAAGTGACGATGGATATGCAGCAATATCCACCTGTGACTAATTTTGTAAATCGCTCGATGTCATCCATTGAACATCTCCCCACGCATTTATATGGTTTCGATTGTCCTCACACATAATATTCTGAAGTTGTTACCGGTTCCGTTTCTCCCGTAAAATATTCTCTTATATTTATTAAATAATGATTGGAGCAGACATGACAAAAATAACCGCTGATCCTTAATCACTTTTAGTTGGTCCTACGAACTCGATAATATTACCGTCCGGGTCCTTCACCAGCGTCAGGTAGTTGTTGCCGCCGAGTTGGTAAGGCTTTTTCACAATAACAGCACCGGCTTTTTTGGCACGATCTACCGATGCGGCCGTATCTGAGACAAATATCGTCAGGTAGCTATAGCCAAGGCTTGAATGAATGAAGCTGTGATCAACCTTTTTGCCCGGTGCCTGGGGAAATTGCATAAGCTTGATTTTGGTCGCGGTCGGTTCGTCGCCCAGTACAAACACCCGCACTTTGAACGGCTGGTTATCAGTCAGCCCTGAGCCGCCTCCCATTTCTGCTGACACATCGAAGCCCGGCACCTCCGTAAAGCCCAGTGCATTTGTGTAGAATGCCGCCGATTTTTCCACGTTACTTACCACAATTCCTACGTCGATTGTAGTACGGGCGAATGCACTTTTTGTACCCGCAGCACTCTGGCTCGTACAGCCGCTAAAAAACAGACTCCCAATCAAAATAACAACCAACACAGCGAACAAACTTGATCTTGTCATAACATGTCTCCTTTACTTATTGAATACCGATTTATTGCCATATTATAAGGAAAACGCTGCTATATAACAGCCCAAAGTTGTCTATCACCGATTTTTATAACCACGAGGGCTGTTTTAACGTTCACTTATCTGACGTTTCGCCGCAGAAAGCCATTTCGGATTGACCGTTACACCCCAGCCCGGGCCGTCAGGGAAGGCTACCAGACCATCACGTACCTGCAGCGAGGGATAGTACAGGTCTCTGATCCAGTTCGTCGGCTCTATGGAAAACTCTATATGGGGACCGGCGTTCGGTATCGCTCCAAGCATGTGGAGCGTAAAAACGGTAACCATCGCCAGGTTGGCCGAATGCGGCACACAGGGCATGTTCGCTTTCGCAGCCATCGATGCCACTCGCAGGGCCCGCGTCAGCCCGCCGATATAGCAAATATCCGGCTGAGCAATGTCTACCGCACGCATACGAACCATACGCCGCCACTGGGCAAGGTCGTTGTCCTGCTCTCCACCGGCAACAGGAACATTAATCGCCGCTGTCACCTTGGCAGTCCATTCCAGCTCCCAGTAGGGGCAGGGCTCTTCTAAGTGGCAGACATTGTTATCTTCCAGCAGTTTGCCGACCTCAATCGCTTTAGCAGGTGTATAGCAGCTATTTGCATCCACCAGCAGTGACACATCATCGCCGATAGCTTTGCGTACTGTTGGGACAAGCGCCTCGGTTCGGCCCGACCACTGGTCCTTGTCGTGACCGCATACACTACCGATGCGAATCTTAAATGCGCGGTAGCCCTTGCTGTCCCTCAGGCGAACCAGCCTCTTGGCTTCGTCTTCCGGCTTTATGTCACGTCTCATACTTGAGCCGTAGGCGGCTATCGGCCGGCACTTACCACCGAGAAGCTCACAAACGCTTTTACCTTCCCGTTTCCCGTGCAGGTCCCATATCGCCGTGTCAAGCCCGGCTAACGCCCGGCAGACAAACGACCAGGGATATTTGTAATTGGCCTCGATACAAAGGTCAACAATGGCATCGATATCGGCCGGGTCCTTGCCGAGTGCGTGTTGAACAATCTTGCGGTGCATAATCATCGCCGAAATATCCGCGTCATACGTCGATATCTGCCCGTACCCCTCTCCTCCATCGTCGGTGCGAAGGCGAACAATACTTACATTCCCGCTGGTGAAGGTTTCGATACTCTTAATTTTCTGGCCTCTCTTCATACCTGTTACCTGGTGTCCGCTTTTTAGCCTGCTTCGACTTTGAGCTTGCCCTTTTTGCGGTTGTAGCAACTGACTTGACGTTGCACTCAATACTGCAATGGATTTAAGGAAATCACGCCGACTGTTCTTCATATTCGTTCTCCTGTTTATACGAACTGTCTTTTATACCTTTTCCGGATACACAGTATATCCGTTTATCAGGCATGAATCAAAATAAACATTCAAAAGCGTTGACAGAAGTGCTTCTGACAGTTATGTTATTGCGAAATTGATAGTTTTTTGGGTACTTTTCTTATGAAGGTTTCGCTGAATTGGTTAAGTGATTATATCGAAACCGGGCTTGACACCGAAAAAGTCGTTGAGGTTTTGGGAGATTTAGGATTCCCTTGCGAAGGAATGGAAAATGTCGGTGACGATACGGTGCTTGATGTCGAAGTAACAAGCAACCGGGGCGATTGTTTAAGCCTGCTCGGTATCGCAAGGGAGTTGGCTGCTGCAACCGGCAAAGAATTAAAAATACCGGAAGTCTCGCCCAACGAATCGGATAAAGACGTTACGGAATTTGCCGCCGTTGAGATAGCCGAGCCTAAATTGTGTCCCCGTTATACCGCCAGGATTATTGAAGGTGTCAAAGTTGGACCTTCGCCGGATTGGCTCTGTAAACGAGTCGAAGCCGTTGGCCTGCGCAGTGTCAATAATGTGGTTGACGCCACCAATTACGCAATGATAGAGACCGGTCAGCCGCCGCACGCCTTCGATTATCACAAAATCAAAGACGGTAAAATAATAGTCAGAAAAGCTGTTTCGGGAGAAAGAGTAGTAAGTATAGACGGTACAACGTGTGAACTGAAGCCCGATATGCTCATTATAGCTGACCCGGATGGACCTGTCGCTGTGGCTGGTGTTATGGGTGGCTTGGATACCGAGGTCGGCGATGCAACGAAAACCATTCTTTTGGAAGATGCTTACTTTGACCCCGTAAGCATCCGTACAACGTCTCGAAAACTCTCTCTTCCTTCAGAAGCGTCCTACCGCTTCGAACGAATTGTAGATATCGAGATGATAGACTGGGCCTCGAAACGCACTGCTCAGTTAATTACGCAGGTAGCGGGCGGCAGCGTGACAAAGGGCGTGGTTGACGTTTATCCTGAAAGGAAAACGCAGAAACAAGTGACCTTGCGGCTGTCGCGCTTGAGCAAGCTCCTCGGCGTCCAAATACCCTCTGAAGAAGTTCTGAGAATCCTGTCGGCGTTGAGTTTCAAGCCGCAGTTGAAAGAAGATTTGATAGTTTGCACGGTGCCTTCATGGCGAAGCGATATTGAGCGCGAGGTCGACTTGATTGAAGAGGTCGCACGCGTATATGGTTACGATAAAATACCCACCGAGAGCAAAATCAGCATCGAAGTAATACCCGTCGACAATCGCCAGAAAATGATAGAATCGATTGGAACTTATCTTAACGGCTGTGGCTTTTACGAAACAATTAATGTCGGTTTCGTTGACAGTTCGATTGTCGCACTTTTTACACCCGGCGATGTCAGGGAACATTTGGGCGTAAATGATGTTACTAGGAAAAGCGCGAATCTGCTTCGCCAGACCCTAATCGCCTCCTTGCTGAACGTCCTGAAAACAAACGTAAATGCCAAAAACCTGCCTTGCAGGATATTTGAAATTGCCGACACTTTTGTCCCTGCCGATAAAAAGGGCGCACTGCCAATCGAAAAAACTAAGCTAACTATGGTCTGTGACAGCGACTTCAGAGACTTGCGAGGTGTTATTGAAGGCCTGATTAAAAGTATTGACAGAGAAGCCCAAACGGTTTTTGCCCCTGCGGACTTCGTCTGGGCACAGACTAGCGCCAAAATCCTGGTAGATGGCAGCGAATATGGTGTTGCCGGGATTGTCGGCAGGGCGGTTAAGCAAAAATATGATTTCACAGAACTCTCACCTTGTGCTGCGGAGCTCGACTTTGAGCGGCTCTTATCTTTGCAGCGAGGCGCCGTCAAGGTCGAACCCATTCCCAGATTCCCGGCCATACAGCGTGACTTATCAATCATTGTTGACGAAAAAATCACTTGGGCTGATATCTTTGACGCAGTCAAAATCAAGGCCTCCGATGAGCTTGAAAACATTCAATTTGTTGGGATATATCGCGGCAAAGGAATTCCGTCCGGTAAAAAGAGTGTTACCCTTTCGCTCCGGTTTAGAGATGACGATGGCACATTGACACATGAGACGGTAGACGGTTTTCAGACCGATATTGTCACCAATCTCGATAAGTCCGTCGGGGCAAAACTGCGAACCGTGTAATTCTTATTGCCTAATGTGAGAGTGTGCGTGGTCTCTGGAGGGCCTTCAAACCGCTATTACCCCCGAATCTTATTGACTTTTAGTCCAAAATTGCGTATAATATAACAATAACCGGCTTTGCCGGGAGACAGGAGGTGGTGAAAATAGCATTTTCATTATCCCTGCTCAGCTAAGTTTTTCAGGAAAAAAAGCGAGCACAAGGTGCGCCACGAAATATTGAAATTCTTCAAAAGGAGATAAAAAATGAAACGGTCGAAAATATTTACAATTTTCGTTTTGGCTGTAGGCCTGATGGTCTGTCCGGCTCAGTTTGCAGACGCAATTCCATTCGGTACGGCTTTTACCTACCAGGGAAGGCTTATAGACGCAAATAACATAGCTGATGGGCTATATGACTTTGAGTTTAGGCTCTTCGACGACCCCTGTACAGGCGCCCAGCAGGGAAGTACGAATGACGTAAACGACCTTGATGTAATCGAAGGCTATTTCACTGCGATATTGGACTTCGGTGGCGTCTTCGACGGCGATGCCCGCTGGCTCCAGATTAGTGTAAGGCCCGGCGACAGTACTGGGGATGCTCTCTGGAAATATGATGTATTCGATCCCCTCAGGAAATGTCGGAATCGGTACAACCAGTCCTGGCGCCAAATTGGACGTGGCGGGAAGTATGCTCTGGGGAAATGCAGCTGCGGCGCAGGGAATGCTCGGATATGGTACTCAAATCAGCATTGGATCATACACTAATTACAACCTGGAATTGAGGACTAACAATATAGATCGCATGACGATTGATACATCAGGCAATGTCGGTATTGGCACGACGAGTCCATCTTCGAAACTTCATGTAGAAGACAATACTTCTAATTTAACCGCAATGATACACAATCTGGATAACACCGGTTCTGAGAATCTGTATTTCGGTACGAACAGTACAAGTGATGCCGGTATGTCCGTATACGGTTCGTCAAACACGGGTAAGCAGGGGAAATGGGAATTTTTCAATAACAAAACTTCCGGGCATTATGATTGGATAACTGCCGGTTCTACAAAAATGACACTTACAAATCAGGGTTTGCTCGGAATCGGATATGCATATCCCTATGCGAGATTGTTTGTTCAGGAGTCGGGTGGTTTTGATCCATTTCAGGTCCGGGTTTCGGGCAGCACGAAGTTAATTGTTAAAAATGACGGTAAGGTCGGCATAGGAACGAACCTGCCGGATGAACAGTTGACTGTCGCAGGCAATGTAAAAATCGACGGCAATCTCAATATCTATGATGGCGCAAGTAAGGTAATGGAGCTTGGTGCCGGTCTTGATTATGCCGAAGGTTTTGATGTTTCAGCCAGCGACAAAATCGGGCCCGGTTCCGTTCTTATAATCGACGCTGATAATCCCGGCAAACTGGCCCTTAGCAATACCTCCTATGATACAAAGGTCGCAGGTATTGTAGCGGGGGCAAAGGGTCTGGGCTCTGGTGTCCGTCTCGGAGCGGGGCAGTTTGACTATGATGTTGCTCTGGCCGGCAGAGTCTATTGCAGGGTGGACGCGACCGAAGAACCTGTCAGGCCGGGCGATTTGCTGACTACATCTTCAACACCGGGCCATGCTATGAAGGCCGTAGACTATCCAAAGGCCCAGGGCGCAATCCTCGGAAAGGCTATGGAATCTATGGACAAGGGCAAAAAGGGACAGATATTAGTGCTTGTGACACTCCAGTAACTTCAGGAAATAATGAATATGCAAAAATTTAGAAATATAATCCTTATTGCCATGCTGCTAATTATAGGCTTGACAATACCACTCCGGGCAGAGAAAGCCACTGTCAGCGATGCCCTGACCGTGGCAAACAACTGGATTAGCCTGATCATAGAGAAAAAAGGAACCTGGGGCGATGCAAATACCGCTTACGTGGAGGATATACAGGAATTCAAACATGGCCGGCGAACTCTCGGCTATTTCTGCCGTGTATCCCCCAAAGGCTATATCGTACTCTCACTTCACAAGCAATTGTCACCGGTAAAGGCATACTCGGCAACCAGCAACCTGAATCCCGAATCTGAAAAGGGTATGACCGACTTCTTGAAAGACCGTATGGACGGAATACTTGGAAGGATTGACGAGTGGGCAGGAAAGCTAAAGGCACCGCCTGACGATGTAATGGACAAAATCCTCGAACTCAACTACCGGAATGCCTGGAACAAACTGCAAGTCGATGAGACAGTTTTCCTGCAGAAGCTCGAATTTGACGTTGAACTCTTGAACTATCAGGAAGGCCATATCTTGCTTAGCTCATCCTGGCACCAGTTGGACCCTTACAACCGGCAGTGTCCGCTTGCAAGTGGGACCTGTACCGAAACACGTTGTGCGGTGGGTTGTGTGGCCACGGCGGGTGCACAGATTGCGCGTTACTGGAATTGGCCCCCTTATGGCGTCGGCAGCCCATACGATGACCCGTACGATTGGCCGAATATGCTAAACACGGCCACAGGAAGCTCTACTGCTGCCCAGATCGACGCTGTGGCGGAGCTGTCCAGCGAGGTCGGCGTCGCAGTCGAAATGAACTACTGTCCTGTGAGTCAGGGGCCTTTACCTACGATATGGAGGGCGTATTCGAAGATCATTACCGTTACCACACCAATTGTGAGATACGAAATCGCAGCGACTACACTCCTGAGAGTTGGTTTAATATGATAAAAGCCGAATTTAATGCGAACAGGCCGATACAGTACAAAGTTACGGGACATTCCATTGTCGGCGATGGCTGGCAGGAATTTGGCACAGGCCCCACAAGACAATACCACATGAATTATGGCTGGGATGATGGTCACACTACCTGGTATACACTGGACGAATTGTACAAAGGAGACCCGGCAACGGAATATATAATTGCAAATATCTATCCGGCCCAGTCACTGAACAGTGTAATTTCAGGCACATATCCGCGAGATCCCTCATTCGATTATCGCTATTTCAATGTGGATGCTACCGGTACAAGTGCCACCTTTGAGGCGGGCCAAAACCTGCAGTTTCTACCTGATATTTCGGTGACCTGTAACAGCACCACGGGCGGCTCTATTAGGTTCGTAGGTTCGAGCGCAGATAACACCATACTTTTCAGCAACGGTGATGAAACAAAAGGGGTCCGTATCTATGATGGTACCATCAAGATGAATCGGTATGGTGGCATCAGGTTCGACTAATGAGCAGTTGGCAGGTAAATATAGAAGAATCAGGAGAAAATAATGAAGAAAAAACAAAAGACAATCGGCACGCTTCGTTCAATTCATGTACTCCTGTTTCTGATATTGACCACCGCCGCTGCCGGCGCTCAATATAAATTAAGCTGGTACACCATTGACGGCGGCGGCGGAAGAAGCGGCGGCGGGGATTTTTCTCTTACCGCTACGATTGCTCAGCCCGATGCCGCCTGGAGCAGTGGCGGAGAATACGAATTGCTCGGAGGATTCTGGACCGGCGGTCCGTTATGCTTTGTAGACTTCGAGCACTTCGCAAGGTTCGCTGAACACTGGCTGCAAACAGGAACAGGTTCGCCGGCCGACCTGTACGAGGACTTGAATAATAAGGTCGACCATCTCGATTTGAGAGTCTTTGTTGATCAGTGGCTCTGCTATTGCCCGGCTCAATGGCCCTTAAAATGATAATAAACGCGATAAATACCGATAGCCTGAAGCTTTCAATTAAGCGTCTTTATTTAAAGTTATTTTATTGACTTTTGTCGTTCAATATGGTATATAAAGTATGGCAGGTTATTCTCTGCATGTGTTGGTTTAGAAAGCATTATTTGAAAAAACCGATACACCCAACTCAGGGAAGCCAGGCCTTGATGGATCGGAAACGCCTACTCTGATAGGAC
>WOR8_10004082_pt1 | contig 14240 bp, 9 predicted proteins | sample DeeMarSeWOR38_10_FD_19890 | JGI IMG/M metagenome (IMG submission 19890) | reverse complement strand
CTAATCCGCTTTGAAGGCCGAGAACCTGCCGTCACGATTGATCTCCCTTCTCCATTCATCGGTAAATCCCACGATGTTACAGTATCCGTCTCTGATTTACAGAGCGGTATCCGAAAGATTTGGGTGGGACTGTTAAAGGATGGAAAGGAGGTCACTCTGCATGAAGCAGATTATCCCAGCACCGGCTTTTGGGGCAAAGGTCAAGTGCATGAGACGGCAATTGAGATCAATGTCAATCCCGCCAAATTGGGCTTCAGCGATGGCGACGCCGTCCTGCGTGCGGCGGCCTGGGATTATTCATGGCAAGGCTGGATGGATGGAAACAAAGCCTATATCGAGAAAAACCTTACCATTGATACCCGGTCTCCGGAGATAGAGATTCTCAGCAGCGCCCACAACATCACCCAGGGTGGCGCAGGGTTGGCTATCTACAGGGTTTCAGAACCCTGCCCCCAAAGCGGGGTGTACATTGGAGACCGGTTTTTTCCTGGATATTCCGGGATGACCAAAGACCCCAACATCTTTTCAGCTTTCTTCAGCCTCGGCTACGACCAATCGGTCAAAACCGAGATCTTCATCTCGGCCACCGATCGCGCCGGGAATGGAAATCGAGCGGGCATCAACCACTACCTGCGGCGCAAAGTATTTAGAAAGGACACTATCGCTATAACCGATAAATTCCTCAACTGGAAAATGCCCGAATTTAATGACGAGCTATCCGGTCTTGGCCAAGCGGATTTGATTGATAAATTTCTATTTATTAATCGTGACCAGCGGCGGGCCGATTATGAAAAAATACAACAGGTGTGCAGCAAAACAGATCCAGTCTTGCACTGGAAAGGCTCTTTTTTGCGCTTGCCCAATTCTGCGCCCCGGGCGCGTTTTGCAGATCATCGCACCTATAAGTATCAGGGACAGGTAGTCGATGAACAGGTTCACCTGGGCGTTGATTTGGCATCATTAAAACACGCACCGGTTCCGGCGGCCAATAACGGTGTTGTCGTTTATGCAGAATCACTGGGTATATACGGAAAGACCGTCATTGTTGACCATGGATTTGGCCTTTTCAGCATGTATTCGCATTTGAATGAAATATCCGTGAGCCCGGGGAAAAAACTGTCCAGGGGCGATATCCTGGGGCATACCGGTGTTTCAGGTCTTGCCGGCGGCGATCATCTGCATTTCAGTATCATTATTCATAATACCTTTGTCAATCCGATCGAATGGTGGGATGCCTCCTGGATCGAAAACAACATTTTAACGAAAATTGATTCGGCGGTATCCCGTTTTGGAGTGGAGTGATCTTGCATGAAAAAATATAAAGTCAACAAAACCTTCCGCGAAATCAACGATAAGATCCAGTCGGGTGAGGTGGTGGTGGTTACGGCCGAGGAAATTATTGATATCGTCAAGGAGCACGGACCGGTTGAGGCGGCCCAACAGGTGGATGTTGTAACCACCGGTACTTTTGCGCCCATGTGTTCATCCGGGGCGTTTTTGAACTTCGGTCATTCCAATCCCACCATCAAGGCCTCCAGGGTATGGCTCAACAATGTACCCGCCTACGGCGGCGTGGCAGCTGTTGACTGTTATATCGGAGCCACCGAGCCCGATGCAGATGATCCGCTCAACAAGGTTCACCCCGGTGAGTTTAGTTACGGCGGTGGCCATGTGATCCAGGATCTGGTAGCCGGAAAAAAAATTCGGCTTAAAGCCGAAGCTTACGGTACGGACTGTTATCCAAACCAGCGGGTTGATAAGGAGATCACACTGCGAGCCCTGCCGCAGGCTACACTATGCAATCCGCGCAACGGTTATCAGAATTATAATTGTGCAATTAACCTGTCCAACAAAACCATTTATACCTATATGGGAGTTTTAAAACCTGGCGCAGCCAATGCAAATTATTGCTCGGCCGGACAGCTCAGCCCGCTTTTTAACGATCCCTATTACAAGACCATCGGTCTTGGGACCCGGATTTTTTTAGGGGGCGGCGAAGGATTTGTTACCTGGCACGGTACCCAGCACAAACCCGGTGTCAAGCGCACCAAACAGGGATTGCCGCTTACCCCGGCCGGCACGCTCTGGGTCATGGGAGATTTGAAAAAAATGAGTGCCAAATGGCTTGTGGGGCTGAGTGTTTTGGGATATGGCTGCTCGCTGGCAGTCGGGCTAGGTATTCCAATTCCCATTTTAAATGAAGAAATGGTAAAACACACAGCCGTATCCGATGAGCAGATTTTTACCCAGATTGTTGACTACGGTTATGACTATCCTAACGCAAAATCCAAAAGCTATGGCAGAGTCAGTTATGCGCAATTGAAAAGCGGGTTTATTACGTTTAAAGGGCAACAAATTCCAACAGTTCCTTTATCCAGCATCGTCAAAGCCCGTGAAATTGCGGAGACCCTCAAAAAGTGGATTCAGAAGGGAAATTTTTTACTGGGTGAACCCCTGTTTACGCTGCCGCGTGTTTAGTCCGGATCGGCCTGAAAAAAAGTGCTTCTTTATTGGAAGGGCATATTTCAGAATCAAGCGCCAGATAGATTATGTCTCAGAAGATTCGAGCCTTCATCGCCTTCGAGCTTCCGGCGGATGTTCTGTCCGCTTTGAAGGAAATTCAGCAGCAACTGAATAACTTCCGGTTTCGGGTAAAATGGCTTCGGCCGGAAAACATCCACCTGACCCTAAAATTCTTAGGCGAAATAGAAAGTGACCGGATCGATGTTATTGCAGACTCGATCTTCGACGCCGCGAGCGGCTATGATCCTCTATCGCTGGCTGCAAAAGGTGTAGGCGTTTTTCCCGGTATGAAACGCCCGCGAGTCATCTGGGCCGGGCTTGTCGGACAGATCGAGCTACTCAGGGATTTGCAGCAGAAACTCGATGATCGATTGGCGGAAGCGGGATTTGCCAGAGAGCGAAGGCCTTTTCGCGGGCACCTTACGCTTGGGCGTTTTAAAGGCCACGTGTCTTTGGGTGAGATCAGGCAAGCTTTAGAGGAGTTCAACCATTTTGAAACCGCCGCATTCTCGGCCAGTCACCTGGTTTTATTTCAAAGTGAACTAAGACCTGAGGGAGCTGTGTATACTAAATTGAAAAGTATAGTCGTGAGGAGGATATCATGAGTATTTCCCCGGATAAAGAAAAAGCCCTGGAAACCGCAATGGCTCAGGTTGAGCGCCAGTTTGGAAAAGGGGCTATCATGAAACTGGGCAGCAAACCGGTTATGCGTGTGCCGGTCATTTCTTCAGGTTCTCTGGCCCTGGATAAAGCCCTTGGCATCGGTGGGCTTCCGCGCGGCAGGGTTATCGAAATTTTCGGGCCGGAGGCTTCCGGGAAAACAACCCTGGCCTTGCATGCTGTTGCAGAGGCTCAAGCTCAGGAGGGAATCGCCGCCTTTATTGATGCCGAGCATGCTCTCGACACGGCTTATGCCAAAAGGCTTGGTGTGAATTGCGACGAATTATTGGTTTCCCAGCCCGATACCGGAGAGCAAGCGCTTGAAATTGCAGATATGCTGGTTAGAAGCGGTGCTGTCGATATTCTGGTCATTGACTCTGTTGCCGCTCTGGTTCCGCGGGCTGAGATAGAAGGAGAAATGGGAGATACCCACATGGGGCTGCAAGCCAGGTTGATGTCCCAGGCTTTGCGAAAATTGACCGGAACCATAGGCAAAACCATGACAACGGTGGTTTTCATCAATCAGATTCGTATGAAAATTGGGGTGGTATTTGGGAACCCGGAGACGACACCCGGCGGCAACGCATTAAAATTTTATTCCTCTGTTCGCCTTGATATCAGGAGAATCGGTTCCATCAAGGACGGCCAGGAAATTTTAGGAAATCGTACCCGCGTGCGCGTGGTCAAAAACAAGATGGCGCCCCCCTTCATGGATGCGGAATTCGATATCATGTATGGAGGGGGTATTTCAAAAAGCGGCGATCTCCTCGATGTCGGTGTTGAGAGCGGCCTGGTCGAAAAAAGCGGCTCATGGTATTCGTATGCAGGTGAGCGAATCGGTCAGGGCCGGGAGAATGCTAAAAAATTCTTTATGGAAAATAAAGATATCTATGAAGACTTATATCAAAAGGTAAGAGCAGCTTCAGGTTTGTCCGCAACGGACGTTGAACAGGTCCCTGAGGAGCAATCCTGAGCAAATCATATTTGGAGTTTTTCATGACAGGCAGCGAAATTCGCAGACAATTTCTTGAATATTTTAAAAAGCACAAACACAGAGTCGTTAGAAGTTCTTCTCTGGTTCCTCAGGACGATCCCACACTTCTGTTTATCAACGCCGGAATGGTTCAGTTCAAACGGATTTTTCTGGGCGAGGAAAAAAGGGATTATGTCAGGGCCACAACTTCACAGAAATGTGTGCGGGCCGGCGGAAAACATAACGATCTGGAAAATGTCGGTTATACGGCCAGACATCACACTTTTTTTGAAATGCTGGGAAACTTTTCTTTCGGTGATTATTTCAAGGAAGGCGCCATTGATTTTGCCTGGGATTTATTAACCAACGGATATGGTTTTCCGGCTGATAAATTATGGGCTTCGGTTTATCTTGACGACGATGAGGCTTATGAACTGTGGTCCAAGCGCATCGGTGTTCCTGAAGACCGGATCGCAAGGTTTGGCGAAGAAGACAATTTTTGGGCTATGGGTGATACCGGTCCATGCGGACCCTGCTCGGAGATTCTCATAGATCGGGGTGAGGCCTATGGATGCGGAAAGCCCGAATGCACCGCCGGATGCGAGTGTGACCGCTACCTGGAAATCTGGAATCTGGTTTTTATGCAATTTAATCGCGCAGAATCCGGAGAAATGACGCCCTTGCCCAAGCCAAGTATCGATACCGGCATGGGACTTGAGCGCATCGTATCCATCATCCAGGATGTGCCCACCAATTTTGAAACCGATCTGATTCGGCCCATCATTCAAAAGGCCGAGGAATTGGCTGAAAAGCGCTTCGGTGATTCCCAGCAAGCCGATATTGCCATGAAAGTCATTGCAGACCACAGCCGGGCGGCAGCCTTTTTAATCGGGGACGGCATTCTGCCTTCCAATGAAGGACGGGGTTATGTGCTGCGGCGAATTATGCGCCGTGCGATTCGATATGGCCGAAATATCGGGCTGAACAGGCCCTTTCTCTATCAAACCGCAGAAGTTGTGTTTGATATCATGAAAGATTCCTATCCCGAGCTGCTGGAGGCCGCTCCCTTTATCACCAATGTGATTAAAAACGAAGAAGTTCGTTTCCTGGAAACCCTGGACACCGGACTTAAAATTTTGAACGATGCACTGGAAGATATCAGGGCTCGGGGCCTCAGCGAGGTGCCGGGCAAAGTCATCTTTAAACTCTATGATACCTATGGATTCCCCGTCGACATCGTCAGCGATGTGGTTCGGGATGAAAATCTGACCCTCGATATGGCAGGATTTGATCAAGCCATGGCCGGCCAGCAGGCCAGATCCAGATCGGTGGCTGCATTCAGCACCATCAGCGATGCATACAAGGGGTTGTCGGCCAAAGGGGTGAAGCCAGAATTCACCGGCTATCATTCTCTTGCCGGAGAATCCAAGGTTTTGGTTTTGGTGCAAGACAGCCGGGAAGTCACCGAAGCCGGCGCCGGCCAATCCATTGAACTGGTCACGGAACTGACCCCTTTTTATGCTGAGTCTGGCGGCCAGGTCGGTGATACCGGAACCATATCCGGCGAAGAGTTCGAAATATTGGTTGAGAACACGGTCAAAGACCCCACCGGTCTTATAATTCACAGGGGTAAGGTTTTATCCGGAAAAATAAAGAAAGGCGATACGGTCACCTTCAGGGTCGATGAATCCAATCGCAAAGCAACCGCACTGAATCACACCGCCACCCACATACTGCATTCGGTTTTACGTCAGGTGCTCGGAGATCATGTCAAACAGGCAGGCTCTCTGGTGGCTCCCGATCGGTTGAGATTTGATTTTACCCATTTTTCACAGGTTGGCAGTGAAACCTTGGACCGCATTGAAATGCTTGTTAATCGGAAAATCCGTGAGAACATCCCGACGCATATCGAGGAGATGGATGCTGAAGATGCCTTTCAATCCGGGGCGACGGCCCTGTTTGAAGAAAAATACGGAGATCGTGTTCGCGTGGTCTCCCTTTCAGACTTCAGCAAGGAGCTATGCGGTGGCACTCACACCGGGCGAACCGGAAATATCGGTGTTTTTAAAATCGTTGATGAATCCAGCGTGGCCTCCGGTGTGCGGCGCATCGAGGCGCTAACCGGGGAATTTGCTCTGGTTTATATCCAGCATATGCAGAATATTTTAAACAGCACCGCCCATCTGATCAAGGATAAGCCCGAGGCGGTTAGCCGTCGTGTTGAAAAAATGATAGCAGAGCTCAAATCTCTTGAAAAAGAGGTGGATAGCCTTAAAACCAAAATGGCTTCACAGGCTGCGGATTTAGAACCCGATGCCATTCAATCGATTGATGGCACAAAAATCTTGGTGAGAAAAGTATCGGTCGAAAAGCCGGCGGCCTTGAGGGAGCTGGCGGATAAATTAAAGGATCAGCTAAAATCGGGAATTATCGTTCTGGGAAGCACCAGCGGGTCCAAGGTGCTTTTGATCATTGTGGTGACCAAGGATCTTGTGGATCGTTACCATGCAGGCGCCATCGTCAAACGGCTTGCGGCTATTGTAGGCGGCAGCGGGGGGGGGCGGGCCGACATGGCCCAGGCGGGCGGAACGCAACCTGAAAAATTGGACGAGGCCCTCGAAAAGGCCTACGATATCGTTAAAAAGACCTGAAAACTATCGGAAACTCAGCCGCCCTTCAGCACATCAATCATGGTAAATATTTTGCCTTTTTCTCCCCGGATTACTTTTTGGTTGAGGTATTGCAGCGCATCAAGGGTTCCCTTGGCATAAATTTCCCTGCCGTTGACATTGTGGCTAAATTCAAAGCGAACCGTTCCGTCTTCTGAGGTAAGCACATAGGTGTGCCATGCATGTCCGCCCAGATACCTTTCCGGAATACCCCACTTGGATTTCTGGGCATCCGGGTTGCGTTCTTTGAGGATATCCGCTTCCGCAAAGCTCAACCCCAGTTTATTAAAATACCGAACCATGGCTTTGGCTGTCCCGCTGGTATCGGCTTTGGCCTGCTGATGGCTTTCTTTGATCTCCAGGCAGTATTGTTTGAAAAGGTTTGGAAAGTTGACAGCCGCATATTCCATCATGGCCTGGAAACCGACAATCTGTTTGGCCATATTTGGCGCTATGACGGCCGAGATGGAGGATGATCGCACTGTATCTTCGAGCAGCTGGCGGTCGCCACCGGTGGTGCCCATGACAAAGGGCAGGGCCTCTTTGCTGTAAAAGACCGCATTATCGTTGACCGCCGAGGGGTGAGAATAATCCACGCTGAGAAATTCCCCATATATTTTTTTTATGTCGGCAACAGCCGCCTCGCGTTTGTCGGGATGATGGAGTTCCACCACGATTTCCCCGATATTAAATTCGGTCTCTTGTATTTCGGGACCGGTCAATGCGTGCGGAATAAGTTCAAATGATTCCTCTGCCAGGATATGTTCGGCAACGATAACGGCCATGCTGCCCGGAATTCCGTTTACCATTACTTGGATTCGGTTCATTAGAACCTCCTTGGTTGTTGATTTATCAGGAATTTCTCGTCATTCTTTTTGCGATTTTTTCAGCCAGGGTCGATAAACCCGGAAATCCCGGATTGCTGCAACCCGCCAGGCCGGCGCTTAAGCTCCTGACCGCCGCCGGTATATATCTTTCAAAGTAGGTTTTGCCTTTGGCCTTGCTCAAATACCCGTAAGCCCCCAGAACTTGAAAGTTTCGGGTTAGGGAGCAATACTTAAATGCCTTAAGGAACTTCGGGGAGTCAATGTGCAAATTCTTTGAAAGAAGCTGGAGGTAAAATTCGGTCAAGCTATTTTGGATGTTTTTTGGCAGTTCGACATACGGATCGATTAGAAGCGATGCAAGATCATACTGAACCGGTCCCAGCCTGCCGCCCTGGTAATCAATAAAATAGAACTGATTATCTTTGAGCATAATATTTCTTGACTGCATATCCCGGTGCATAAAGCCGATTGTAGCATCAGCCAGGGCATTTTGTGCAATTTTTGTAAATTCATCCAGATAAGCCGCATAGGATTCATTCATACCCAGGTAGTCGTTTACAAAGGCTTCGATAAAATAGCGGCATTCCCTTTCCAAAATAAGTTCATGATCATATGCGGGGGTTTGGTAAGCCCAGTCGGGATCAAATCCGTCTGCGCCTTTTACGGCCAGTTGAACCAAAAGATCAATCACAGATTGATATTGAGCGATAATGGCACCCGCGCTGCTCGATTGCTGAATCGTGGCCTGCAAATTCACATCCCCCAGATCTTCTATAAATACCAGTCCGGCAAAACGATCATAATGCTGAATCCGGGGTACCGGAATGCCCTTTGCGCGCAGGTGCCGGCCGATATTCAGGAAAGAATCGATTTCGTACGTTCCCGGGCCGGCGGTAATTCCGTGATCGACCATCACCATGGTTTCGTGATCTGAAATGAGCCTGTACCAGCATCGCTCCGATCCATCTCCTTTTAACTTGAGGCGTGTTATCGAACCTGTTGGGTTGTCCGGATAAGCGATCTCAAAAGCCTGGGATATGCTCAGCTCATTGGCGACTTCTTTATAGCGTTCCGGTGTTCCGATATCTTTCCAATAGTTGTTTTGGCAAACAAAAGCCTGGATTTTTTTTCCCGCCCCCTGCATCCTCTTGAAGACATCGATGCTGGATGAGTATACATCAGCTGGAATATAGTCCAGGATTTCAGGATTCAAGACTTGAATACCGGTAAAAGTCAGATGGGTTTTGGAATCATTGGAATCGGATTCTACCGGGCCGCCGAAACCCGTAATGCATCCCCTGGCATTTATGGACACGCTGTTTATTTCCGGATCGTCGTATAATACGAGAGTGACCGGGTTATCATGGCGGCAATGAAAATCATAAACTTCAAAAAAACCAATGTTCGATACGATGTCTGCGTTGACGACCAGAAAAGGCCTCTCATCCCAGAAATCGGCAACATTCTTGATAGCTCCTCCGGTTCCGAGGATTACGGGCTCATGGCGCGTCTGGATCGGAACGGGATAAGTCTTGCCGTCAAGAAATTCTTCGATGCGCCGATGCAGGTGATGGGTATTGATCATTATCGCTTCACAACCGGCGTCGATGAGATTTTCGATGGTGATATCCAGCAGGGGTCTCCCCCCAATCGAGAATAACGGTTTGGGTGTGTGATGGGTATAGGGCCGCAGGCGCGTACCCAAACCGGCTGCCAATATCAGTGCTTTCATTGATAAAAAAAATTGATTGAACGTTTTATGGCTTCCGCATAGAAATCGATCTTTTCGATATTTTCTGAGCCCTTTATGCCGCGGCTGTTGAAAAAGGTTACGGCGTTTTGAAAACTGACCTTGTTGATGGCTTCCTTATGTTCAATTTCTTTGCGTTTGAACATCTCATTGCCTGCCTCGGTCAATTTCTTGATATGATCCCTGGATCTTATGGTGCTGTACGAATTTTGCATATAAAAGCCCAAGACAATCCAATAGGATTCAAAATAGGTCCTCAGAAAACGGCTGAACAGATTCAATTTGCGCAAGCCCGCCGGGGTTGCTGCATAAGGGTCGGGTGCATGAGGATCAAATGCCAGAATACCGTCATTGATAAATGCATTGAGGTTGTCTTGCACATAGTCTTCGATGGTTCGATCAACATCATAGGCAAACTCGTATTTAAAGAAATCCTGTAAAAATTCATAGCGGGCATGCAACCCGGTGGCTGAAAACCGTGATGTTTCCTTTTCGAGTATGGCAAGCGCGGTAAATGATGCCGGGATGAAAAATGCAACACAATTGTTTTTGTAATACTCCAGATTCGATCGTTTATCCACGTTGATCGTGTAAGTCGTCTCTGAGGATTGAAATTTTTTGGATGTTGAATCCGGCTGGATAAATTTCCTCTGGACGTATGAATTTAAAACCTTTTGGATGGCCTGGAAATTATCATAGACCAGCGTGTCGGCAAGGGTTGCATTTTGCGTGGCCAGATATCTGAGATAAGTTTCGATGGCAGACATCAGATGATCGGAAGAAAACGTATTTTGCGAGCAATTCAGGATGGCACTGGCAACCAGCCCGCTGGGGGTAACGACTGCAGCACGGCTGATAGCATGGATCACCCGGTGTCCCAAATTGCGGCACAGGGCACTTTGCTCTGTGGAATCCATCTCGCCAAGCGGCTTTTCGAATTTGGATAAAAGCTCATTGAGGGAGATCGGGTCACTGAACTGAATATATATTTTCCCATAGCGTTTTTTCAGAAACTTGCGCGCCTCAATCACCTGCCGCAGATTTTCCGGCTCCTTTTTCCCGCCCTCGAGCTCATCAAGATATGACTTTTCCTCCAGCACCCTGTCGTAGCCGATGTAGATGGGAACAACGATCATATCTTTGCAGGCCCCCTCTTTGTATGCATTGAGCAAAATGGACAGCAAACCCAGCTTGGGCATCAGTAATTTTCCGGTTCGACTTCGGCCGCCCTCGATAAATTGTTCGATATTGAATCCTTCTTCCAGTAATTTGTAGATATACTCTGAAAAAACCCTTGAATACAATACGGCACCTTTAAATCTGCGGCGTATGAAAAAAGCCCCGCCGCTGCGAAACAGGGGACCCAATGGCCAGAAAGACAGGTTCCTTCCGGCGGCAATAAGCGGGCAGGGCATATTGTTGTGATACATGAGGTAGGATAGAATTAAATAATCGATATGGCTTTTATGGCAGGGAATAAGCACCAGGGGGCCTTTTAGCGAGATGCGTTTGACTTTGTTCAGAGCATCCTGGTTGATGATCGCACCGTCAAATATGGTTCGGATAATCCATCCCACAATGGCCGAATAGATTTTGAGCACGGACGGGTTGTAGCGCGCGGCAATCTCTTCAATATAAGCATCGACTTTTTTGCTGACAACCTTCATCGGGATATCGCGGTCCTCCGCGTACTCATCCATAAATTTTTGAAATCGCACCCGGGTCAAAATACTTTCCTTTAATTCTTCCCGGGATTTGATTATCGGGCCGGTGATGCTCTGCCGATGACGATTCAGCTGAACCATCAGATCACGACGCAGCAGCAAGGCCTGGTATTCAGTGCTTTTACTTTGAACTTCTGCGGGTTCTAAATACTGCTTGAGGTCAATGGGTTTTGAGGTTTCCACAAAGACCTTATCCGGATTTCGGAATAAGGTGACCCAGCGCCTTATCCGGCCTGGTTTGTGTTCCGGGCCAAAGAGGACGTCGATCAACGAGTGCTGGGTCCGTGGAGGTTTTTTGGTTAAAAATAAAAGTTGAGGAACAATTATTATGGGTCGTTCAATGGTTTTTTGGAGATCAATCAAATATTGCAACGGGTCGGTGCGAAATTTTACAAACCGCCGGTAGAAGGCTTTCCTGCCGACCAAAGACAAATATCCGCACCTTCCATTGATGAGTTCCTGGCTGATGAAACCGCTTTCATAGGGATCGGGCAAAGCCAGATTTCTCAGGAAAAAATCGATGTGCGCCAGCAAAATCTTCACCAGGCGGGAAAGCGGTTGCCAGATGTACACCCTGTAGTCAAAGGCGAGCTGAGGGAAGGGAAGGCCCTGCTGCCGATAGCGGCTATAAAAGAACATGAGCTCAAATGGATTGTGAAATTTGGCTGCATACACGATGATCGCATCTTTTGTGATTTGTTCGATGACGGCAGTCTGGTTTTCATCAAGTTTTATGCCGGAATAAAAAAGCTTGAGTATGAAAAAAGGAAAGCGGCCCAAACGATCGGGAAGGTAGCAACTGTAATGATTGTGCGTCCCGTCGAAGACGCGGTGGATCCACTGCTTTAGTTTCAGAACCATTTTGGCTGGCAAATGTGTAAGCCTGTTTATCATCATCAAAATCCGTTATGGAACAAAAATGGATTCGAACCTACGCGGGTTGAATTATCCCGGGAATATGGTGTAAGGCCTGCTCCGGTCAATATCGTTTTGTTTGTTCTTTCCGGGCTACAACACTTTGTAAGTATTCATAATTTTTCAGAGTAAAAGCTAACAGAGTCATTCCCGGTTTGCAATATATTATTTCCATGTCCAGCTGACTTCCTATCTTAGCAGGATTTTTCCGTTGTTTAAAATGTACTTGTATTCAAAATCGGGTTATGCTATTTTTTTTCGGAAATTAATCTTCTATTGAAAGTGAAAGGAGGAGCCTACCTTATGAAAACATTAATTGGTGGCGCAATTGCAGCGGTACTGGGGTTGATTGGAATCGTGGTCTGGTGGAGTCAATTTTTAATGGTGCTGGCCGGTACTATCCCTATTATGTTGCTGCTTGGCGGTGCTTTGGCGATTTACCTCGGTTTCGATGAGTTAAAGGATACCTGGAAACAGGATGATAAGGAGGAGGATGCCGGCACAACCGGTGAAGATGTGCAACAATACAAAAAAGAAATAGATGAACTCAAAGGAGAAATCGAGGAGCTAAAAAAAGAATAGCAGCTAATTTTTCATAGTTTGACAGGAGCCCGCCGCGACCCTGCCGGGCTCTTTTTGTTTGTTACTTGCCTATTTCAGCTCTCTTAATTGCAGAAGTTGCGAGAAAGTCGGCCCGCTCATTGCCCTTATTTCCTGCATGCCCCTTGACCATAATCAGTTTAAGGTCCTCGAATTTAGCCATGATATTTTTTACTGAAGTAACGATATCCTGATTTTTTCTGGATTTCCAGCCAAGCGCTAAAACACCATAGGCGTATTTGCTATCGGTAAAAAGCCTTACCGGCAAATCCGTCTGCTTTAAGGCCGATAACCCCGCTTGAATCGCTTTGAGTTCAGCGATGTTATTGGTGGCGACACCGATAAATTCTGAGATTTCTTTTTCATGTTTGCCATAATGCAACAAAACACCAATGCCGGATGGCCCCGGATTGCCTGCAGATGCACCGTCGGTATAAATACAAATTGCATCCGCGGGCGGCACTGTCTCCCTGGATACATATTTTTTTTGTTTTTTTTCAGCCCCGGAAGATGTTTTTTTTGAAGACACGCTTATTTTTTGAGCCGCGTCGGCGGAAGCAGGGTCGTCCAGAACAGAGACAGACGCTGGGTGAACCCAATATTCATAATCCTGTTCGAGCTGGTATTTGACGAGCATTTTACCGTTTTGTACCACCGGTTGGCCATCCGGTGTCGTTGCCAGCCAGACCTTGTTTTTCTTGAAGCGCATTCGTTTCCAGTTTTTGATTTCGGTCATCTGTTCTCTGACCTGTGTTTCCGGGTCAATTATACAGGTGGAATTGGCTGCTGATTTTTCTGAATCTGCCGAGATCGGTTTGCCAGGACGCTTCGATTTTATCGATGGGGGTTATTTTTTCAATTTCCCGGCGAACGGATTTATCCCCGATGATCAGATCGATTGGCAGTCTGTGATGCTCGTACTCGTAGGGCGGTGCTTTCCATTCAAACTGGCCCGTGTGATAAAGAATCACGCTTTGCAAGAATTTTAGGCCGGTCACATAGGGCCTGTATTCGTGCCGATTTGTGACATGAAGCTGGAGCCCCCTGCACATCGTGTTTTGCCATTTGTTGGAAGTGGGCTCAAAAACAACCGGCCTGAGAATTACTCCGGGTATGCTGTCGTCTGCCCCTATCGCTAGCATTTTTTCAATATCTAAAAAGGGCGCCCCGAATAGTTCGAAAGGCTGGGTGGTGCCACGGCCTTCGGAGATATTTGTCCCCTCCCACAGCACCTGGCCGGGGTAGACGATTGCCGACATGGGGGTCGGCAGGTTGGGAGAGGGGGCCACCCAGGGCAGACCGGTGTCTTCAAAATACATGGATCTTTTCCAGCCCCGCATCGGGATAATCTCGAGTTCGCAGCCGATGTCGAACCGGCGGTTAACCAGTGTGGAAAGCTCTCCGATCGTTAGCCCGTGACGCATTGGAATCGGGTATCGACCGACAAATGATGCGCAATCAGGACGTAAACAGTTGCCCTCCAGGGTGACGCCATTGATCGGATTGGGCCGATCGAGGATAAGGATTTTCTTATCATTTTTTTTTGCGGTCTCAAGGCAATAGGAAACCGTGTAGATAAATGTGTAAACCCGGGTGCCG
>WOR8_10004081_pt1 | contig 14245 bp, 13 predicted proteins | sample DeeMarSeWOR38_10_FD_19890 | JGI IMG/M metagenome (IMG submission 19890) | reverse complement strand
CCTTTGTGCCTTGGGCCATGCAGCACAAGACCGGCAAACTCATTGGTTTTGAAATCGATGTCGCCCGTCAGCTGGCTGCTGATATGGGGGTCAAGATCGAATTCGTTCCAACCAAATGGGCTGGAATTATTCCGGCGCTGCTCACCGGCAAATTTGACGTCATTATCGGTGGGATGAGTGTCCGACCGGATCGCAATTTAAAGGTCAACTTCACCCTGCCCTATGATTACGCCGGACAGTCTATTGTAGCCAATAAAAAGATGGCGGCCGGCTTCAGCCGTCTGGAAGATTTTAACCGGCCCGATGTGACCATTGCTGCCCGCCTGGGCTCAACGGCTGCAGATGCTGCCAATAAGTATATGCCGGCTGCGCAAAAAAAATTTTTTGATGACGAGGCCCAGGTAATCCAGGAGGTGGTAAACGGCAGGGCGCATGCAGCCGTTGCTTCCGCGCCCCTGCCCGCTTTTCAGGCCATCAAATATCCCGATCAGCTTTTTTTACCGATAACCGGCACCTTCACCAAGGAGCCCATCGGTTTTGCCGTCAGAAAAGGAGACTTTGACACCCTCAATTATTTCAACAACTGGATTCGCGTGACAGAAGCCAAAGGATGGCTTGCCGAACGAAAACACTACTGGTTTGAGACCAAAGATTGGGAAGATAAGATAAAATAGGCAAACAGTGGTACTCGCTAAACCCAAAATAACCCCCATTGATATCATTTTAGGCAGTCTGATGGGCGCGGCTGTCTTGTTTATCGCTTACAAGGTTTCAATCGGTCTCAAATACACCTGGAACTGGGGTACCATGCCCCAGTATTTTATTCGCTTCGATCCGGATACCCGTCAATGGGTCCCCAACGTGCTGCTGGAAGGGTTTTTGACCACGATCCGATTGAGCCTCTGGGCCACTTTACTGGCCACCCTCATCGGGGTCGTGATGGGAATGCTGCGTGTCAGTCGAAGTCTTTTTAAACGCCTGCTGGCAGGCAGTTATGTCGAATTGACCCGCAACTTGCCACCCCTGGTGTTGGTTTTTATATTTTATTTTTTTGTCAGCGACCAGATCCTGCCGGTCCTGGGAGTCGAAGAATTTGTTCGCTCCCGCAGCGAATCGACCCAGGCGTTGATGACGTTCTTGTTTGCCGCCCCACCGCTGTTTAGCGCCTTTATATCAGCGTTGATCACGCTTTCGATATTTGAAGGCGCCTACATGACCGAAATCGTTCGCGCCGGCATCCAGTCCATTGAAAAAGGCCAATGGGAGGCTGCGGACGCGCTGGGATTGTCCAGATGGCACCGAATGCGGCTGATTATCTTGCCTCAGGCCATCCAGCGCATCCTGCCGCCTCTGGCCGGGCAATTTATCTCAACCATCAAAGATTCGGCTATTGTCTCGGTTATTTCGATTCAGGAACTGACCTTTCAGGGTATGGAGCTCATGGCAACAACCTACTTTACGTTCGAAATCTGGATTACCATAACGGTCATGTATTTGATGCTGACGCTGGCGTGCTCTCTGGGAGTGGCTAAGCTCGAACACACCCTTAGCAAAAAGAGGGCATGAAAAACCCCGTGACATGGACTTGGTTCACGGGGTTGTCATAGACTCATGTTTTGGGTCGCCAGGCGCAAAAATCATGAACCTGTAAATAATATATTATTTTACCGTAACCACCGGGCAGTTGGCCTGCAGTACGACATACTGGGCGGTCGAGCCCATCAGCAATTTACCGACTTTTGATCTGCGCTTGACGCCCAAGATAATTTCGCCGATCCGATTCTCTTTGGCGAATTCGACCAGATCCTCACCGGCTGAAAGGCCGCGAATCAGCAGGTGCGTGTTGCAGGGAATATCGGCTTCCTTAAACAGGGATTTGGCATATTCTAAGCCCCGCTCGGCCTGTTCAATCTCTTTTCTTTCAGATTCTGTACCTGTTTGCATGGATGTAACCACTTCAACGGATGCACCGAAAGCCTTTGCATGGGATTTGGCCAGCTTCAGGGCGTCTTTTGCCGAGTTGGTTCCATCATACCCGACCAGTATCTTCATCTTTTCCTCCTTTACCTGCAACACTAAACCGTTTAATGGCACCATCTGTCAGACAGCTGCCCGTTTATACCGCATATCATAAATAGTTCCGAGTCAACGACCACCCGCACAGCGGGTGGCTTGGATTTTAGCGCCAAAAGCGGTAAAATACGGGCACGCAGGGCCCCGATCGTTGCGGGTGAAACCGGGTGCAAAGCATCCGGTTTGGAAACCCAATCAAAGGATGGCGGCATAAGCGCTTGTAGCAAAAAAACCTTCCGCAAACGGAACGTTTTTTTGCCAATCGCTATACGAGGGGCTCCGACTTTAGTTTCCTCTTAACATAGACAAAAGCAAACGTCCACTCAAACCGCATTATACCACCACGGGGAAGCGCCTTGATCGGATTACCCTTCTTTTTGAATGGCGCCGATAACAGCCCGCATGAAGGCCGGCAGATCATCCGGCGTTCGACTGGTGATTAAATTACCATCGACAACTACCTCCTGATCGACCCATTCCGCTCCGGCATGCACCAGATCGTCTTTGATCGCAAAAAAAGAGGTTACGGTTTTGCCCGCTAATATTTTGGCTGACGCCAGCATCCAGCCCGCATGGCAGATGGCGGCAACCACTTTGCCGCTCGTGAACAGATCCCTGACCAGTTGCACCATCTGGGGATATCGTCGCATAATGTCCGGGGCATAACCGCCAGGAATCACAATGGCATCAAAATCAGCTGATGTTACCTGATCGATGCTCGCATCCACCTTAACTTCGGTGCCCGGCTTTCCCGTATAGGTTTCGGCACTACCCGACCCCACGACGACGACCTGGGCACCGGCTTCTTTCAAGCGGTAATATGGATACCAAAACTCAAAGGTATTAAACAAAGATTCAACTGGAATGACCACTTTTTTCCCCTGGAGCTCCATTTTTTTCCTCCCTTGTATTCAATATTATATCAGTAGTATTTATCGATTAGTTAAACTTAAATATTAATAATTTTGAATTTATGTATACATAATGGAATCAATGTATCCCATATAATTGATTCAAATATAGGCATGATTCCAGGCATGTCCATGGATAGACATCGTTGCCATTGCACCGACATTAATTTAAACGAACATATGCAAAAACCAACTTATAGTGCTGATATCTCATCAGATATACTACCCAATGTGTTTTCACGTGAAACGCGATCAACATGGAGCATGGATTTGCAAGGTATGCGGCAATATCATTTTTAACTGGCTTTCAGTTTCAATATAGGGTACCCATTTGGGGCACCGATGATACGCATAACCGACACATTGTTTATCGATGAATCCGACATTCAGTTGGATTTTGTGCGTTCATCCGGACCGGGCGGCCAAAACGTGAACAAAGTGTCCACTGCCGTGATGTTGCGTTTCAATGTTAAGCAATCAGATACGCTGCCCGAGGACATTCGGGATCGCCTGCAATACATTGCCGGCAAAAAAATGACCGAAGAGGGGATCCTGATCATTAAGGCGAATCGTTACAGGAGCCAGGCAAAAAACCGCAAGGACGCCATTGAGAGACTGGTTGCGCTGATCCGCCAGGCAACTGTCAAGCCCAAAGCCCGGCGCAAAACCAGACCATCCCGCGCCGCCAAAGAACGTCGCTTATCTGCTAAAAGAAAGCTCAGCGAAATCAAACGTCGCCGCCGCAGGGTCAATGCCTCCGAGGATTCCTGAAATATGGCAACAAACCTTGATCGCATCAATGCGGTCAGCAAAGTGGTTGTGTTAGATCCGAGATCCCAAAATGGTCATCACATTAGATCCTGCTGATGCATATTTGATCGGCGTGATTTCCGACACCCACGGTCACCTGCCGTCCGGGGTAGCGAAAGCCTTTCAGAAAGTTGACCTTATTATCCATGCCGGTGACATCGGCGATGAAACGGTTTTGGCCAAACTGGAAAAGATAGCGCCGGTTTTGGCCGTGCGGGGCAATATGGATTATGGAAACTGGGCCAGCCAGTTGGCGACAACTGAAATCCTTCAGATCGGCCCTGTGGCGCTGGCTGTGACCCACATCGCCGGCCGCCTGAATGAAGATCCGCAAAAAGCCGGTTTTAAAGCTGTCATCAGCGGTCACACCCATCGCCCGGATGTCTATAAAAAAAACGGGATCACCTTTATCAACCCCGGAAGCGCGTCATATCCCAAATTCGGTCAACCGGGTTCGGCCGCCGTCATTCACATCAAAGGCGCCGACCTGAGCGTAGAATTTATCCGCCTTAAGGGCTAAAACCATCTGAAAGGAGACTCTTGCAATGGGGGGATTGTTTGGTTGTGTGTCCCAAAATGACTGTTTGAGTGATCTATTTTACGGTACCGATTATCATTCCCACCTGGGTACCAGACGCGGCGGACTGGCAGTTTTGAATTCGAAAGATTTCTCGCGATCGATCCATAACATCGAAAATGATTATTTCAGGTCTAAATTCGAGTCCGATTTACCGCAACTGCATGGACACCAGGGTGTTGGCGTCATTAGCGATCATGACCCGCAACCCCTGATCATCGGCTCCCATCTGGGAACCTTTGCAATTGTGACGGTCAGCAAAATTAACAACATCGAGACGCTGGCCGCCAAGGCTTTTCAGAGTAAACGGCATTTTTCAGAAATGAGCGGTGGCGAAACCAGTCCAACCGAACTGGTGGCCATGTTGGTCAGCGAGGCCGAATCCTTCGAAGACGGGATCCAGCATGCCCAACAAGCCATCAAAGGCTCCTGCTCGATGCTTTTGCTCACCGAAGACGGCATTTATGCAGCGCGCGATAAATTAGGGCGCACTCCCGTAGTGATCGGCAAAAAGGAGGGGGCGTATGCAGCGGCATCGGAATCCTGTGCCTTTCCGAACCTGGGCTATGAGCTGGAAAAAAATCTGGGGCCCGGTGAAATCGCCTTGATAACGGCCGAGGGTATCGAGCAAAGAAAACCACCCCAAGACCAGATGCAGATCTGCGCTTTTTTATGGGTTTACTATGGGTATCCGGCGACCAGCTACGAGGGCATCAATGTGGAAGCCACCCGTAACCGTTGCGGCAGGCTCCTGGCCCAAAATGATAGCGTTGATGTCGACTTTGTCGCCGGTATCCCGGATTCTGGCATCGGGCACGCCATCGGGTATGCCCACGAAAAAAATATCCCATATGTCAGACCTTTTGTTAAGTACACACCGACCTGGCCCCGCAGCTTTATGCCCCAGAATCAGAGCATCCGGGATCTGGTAGCCAAAATGAAACTGATCCCCATAAAAGAGCTGATCGAAGGCCGCAGAATCCTTTTTTGCGAGGACTCGATCGTGCGCGGCACCCAGCTGCAGGATACCATTCAAATTTTATACGAGTACGGCGCCAAAGAAGTCCATATGCGACCGGCCTGCCCTACCCTCATTTATCCTTGTGATTTTTTAAACTTTTCAACGTCACGCTCAACGCTGGATTTGGCCGGCCGCAAAGCCATCGCCGAACTGGAAGGCACCGAGGATAAACATTTAGCCCAATTTGCCACAGCCGGATCGGAAAAAAACCTGGCAATGGTCGATCGAATCAGACAGCGACTGAAACTGACCTCCCTGCAGTACCAGAAACTGGAAGACCTCGTTGCCGCCATCGGCATGCCCAAGGAAAAACTGTGCACGCATTGCTGGGACGCCAGCAGTTATTTTTAGTTAGCTCCGGATCAAATGATCAAAATAAGAAGATAAATGCTTCAACATGATTGAATTGAGGCAGAGAATGCACACATAATTTTGACTTCCCTGTCAAATTTGATATAATTTTTTTACATTAAGACACTCGCATCAGCGGTTCTGCTCTATCCGTTAAATGGGAGTTGCTGTTTTCTTTTTTACCAACAAGTCTCTAAAAATTCATTTTGAGGGAGGGTGACAAAAGTGACAGCAGATAAAGCATTGACGGAACATGCCGAAAAAAGGGGATATGAACGCTATAATTGTGAAGCCCCCATCAAATGGTCCTATTTTAACCAGAACAGATTCTTCGATGCCAAAATTCTAAATTTTAGCAGAAACGGCCTTTATTTTGAAACGTCCTATGAGATAGGACCGAAAGCGACTATTTTCATTCGGTTGCAAACTCTTGTTACGAAAAATGCGAGTATAACCGAAAAAGAGTATTTAAGAACCGTGTCTATTGGCGAAGTCAGATGGTGCCATGAGATATCCAAGGATGATATAAACTATTATGCGGTTGGCGTCAGACATTCTGATGTGAAATAGCGGGCGCTTTCATTTTCATGCCGGCAAAACTCCCTGCCATGTGAAACGCGTTTTCTATCCATTGCAGAACCTTTTTCCAGCCTATTTGTAACCAGATGTTTATCAAATACATATGACATCGATAAGATATCTACATCAGAATGGGCAAGCGCGGTCCACTTTCTAATAGAGATTTTTTATGATGATAAGCGATCGCTGCGAATCCGTCGAAGGCAGTTGGTATTTTTCAATTCCAAGAGAAAAGCGCTCGCCCAAAATCTCAGCACACAACGTATCTAATTCGGTCTGATCGATCGCCCCTTTCATTCCTATGATCTTTCCTCGCTTTGCCAGTAGCGGCAGGGCGGTGTTCACAAAAGAAGTTAAATCAGACAGCGCTCGGCTGATGATGACATCAAAAGTACTTGTAAGTTCTGGATGATGTCCAAGGTTTTCAGCGCGGATGTGAAGGGCTTCACTTTGATCAAGGCCTAGTGACCGGATCACATGCTTTAAGAAATTGACCTTTTTGCGGGTGCCATCGATCAGCAGCAGGGACAGGGACGGATTGAAGATCTTGAGCGGTATTCCCGGAAAACCCGCTCCGGAGCCGATATCGAGTAAGCGGACCCTGTCGGGAACGAATCGGGCAGGTGCCAGCGAGTCCAAAAAATGCCTTATGGCGATATCGCGGGAATCAGTGATGGCGGTCAGATTTATTTTACGGTTCCAGTGGAGCAATTCGGCAGCATGGGTGGCAAACGCAGCGCTGATGCGCTCATCGATTGCGATGCCCAGCTGTTGGGCGCCGTCGATGATAAAATTTTGCCACTCGCGGGAACCAATTTCCATCAATTAATACAAACCCGTCGCACCTCAGCCATGTCGGTGTAACCTTTAAAAACTTTCATGATGCCATCCTGCCGCAGTGTGGACATGCCTTCCTTCATGGCCTGGGCAAACAGCATTTCGGTGCTGGCCTGCTTTTTGATCATCAGTTTAATTTTGGGTGTGCCTTCCATGAGTTCGTGGATACCCATCCGGCCGCGGTAACCGGTGTTGGAGCAGGCATCACAGCCGGCAGGCCGGTAGAGGGTTGTGTCCGGGTCGTATTCAATGCCGGTTTGCGCCCAAAATTTTTCGCCGTAATCCACGTAGATCATCTCAAATTCATCTTTGGTCAACGGATATTCTTCCATACATTCTTTGCACAACCGGCGCGTCAGCCGCTGGGCCAGCACTCCCAGAAAGGCGTCTGAAAAATTGAGGGGATTGAGCCCCATATCCAGCAGGCGGGTGATGGTTTCCGGTGCACTGTTGGTGTGCAGGGTCGAAAAAACCAGGTGGCCGGTCAAAGAAGCCTCTATGCCGATGGAGGCCGTCTCCTCATCTCGCATTTCCCCGATCATGATGACGTCCGGATCGGCCCGGAGGAAGGCTCGCATCACCCGCGCAAAATCCAGCCCGATTTTGGGCTTGACCTCTACCTGACGCAGTCCGCCCTGGGTAATTTCGATCGGATCTTCGGCCGTCCATATCTTGATACCGGGTTTGTTGATGTAGCTGAGAATTGCATGCAGTGATGTGGTTTTACCCGAACCGGTGGGTCCCACCGCCAGCACCAGACCGTAAGGCTTGGCGATAATGCGTTTCATGACTTTGGTGTTGCGCTCGGTCATGCCCATCTCGTCAAGCGCCATTGCACCGGCCGAAGCCAGAATTCTGAGAACCACATCTTCAAATCCACCTTGAGTCGGCAGGGTGGCAACGCGGAGTTCAAACGTCGGCACCCCCTTGCGTTTGAATTTAATCTTGCCATCCTGGGGCAGCCGCCGCTCGGCGATATCCAGGTTTGACATAATCTTAACCCTGGATACAATACCGCGGGCCATGGAATTGGGAAATTTGAGGTACTCCTGGCAGACGCCGTCCAGCCGGAAGCGAATCGTCGTTGATTTGGTTATCGATGACGGTTCAATATGAATATCCGACGCATTTTTTCGGTAAGCGGCAATAATCGTCTGGTCTACCAGCTTAACGATCTTGCCCGAGGCTTCATCCAGTCCATCATCGACCTCTTCTTCTTCCTCTTCTTCTTCAAAAGAGACATCCGGAATTAAATCAAAGTCCTCAAGTGCTTGATGCGAGGTGGCCGTCTCGACGGCCGGTTGGTTCCCATCAAAAAACAGTCTTATGTACTGCTCGATATCTTCACGGATGGCGACGGTAAAATTGATCCGATTGGTTTTCATCAGGGCTCTGATGTTATCGGTTTTGTTCAGATCCCGGGGATCATCAACCAGAATCTCCACCCCATCTTTGTCCCAGCTCATGGGAACCCAGTACTCGTTTAGCAAAAAGGCCTTCTTCAAATTGGCTAACAGTTCAACCGGCACCGTGAATGAAGGATCGTAATCGCGAAACTGGGTATCATAGAAAAGTGAAAAGGATTTGCCGATGGCCGCCTTATTGATTTTGTTGTGTTCGATCAGAACAAATTCAACACTTTTGTTCATCTTTTTGGCCAGGGCAAAGGCCTGCTGCAACTGCTGGGTCGTTACCATTTTCTCGCGCAACAGGTAATCATATTTCGAGCCGGTCGTAAAAGTGGCCGCAACCGAATCCATCCGTTTTTTAATTTCAGCATTGTCGGGCTTCAATTTGTGAGCCGCCCGGTAGTTGTCAAGCGCCACTTCACGATGATCGCGTTTTTCCATTTCCTGACCGAATATGAACAGAATGTCGGCGGTATGGACTTTATCAAGTTTTAGCGGTTTTAAAAGGCTGTCCAGTTTTTCCGATGCCTTTGAAGGGGAATGCAGTTTCAACAGACATTCGCAGATTTCCGGCATCACCTTGTTCAACGGATAATCTTCCTTGAATAGCTTGGCATATTCCGGAAGGGCCTCGCCGTGCAGCCCCATTTCCTTGAAGGCCGAAGCGCTGTCCAAAATGGCCGGGACATCTCCCTGGTTGGACAATCGCTCCCGCAACATGGTGATATCTTTGGCCGAGACCCCTTTGGGTGCAGTTTGCTCTTCATTGTCGATTTCATGCTTGAGCAAACGGATGCGCTTTTGTATTTTATCATGCGTCTGTCTGTCCTGTTCTGACACGCTGCCGAGAATATTTTCGTAAATCTTGAGCGAATCTTCAAACAACCCCATGGAACGGCAGACTTCAGCCTCGTTGATTTTAGATTCAATGTCGGTTTTCATTTATTTTGATAACCCTTTCAGTTGAAATGGCACGATGCATCGGATTCCGCTTATTTTTTAAAAAACCGTCCCAATTTTCGACCCGGTTTTGATGGCTGCAAAGACGGTAAAAGGATGTCGCAATTTAAACGCACCATCGCAATCGGCACGTAGAGCGCCATTAATACGACCAGAAAACCCATCTCGGTTTTACGGATATAAATGCGACCCTTTTCAAAAATCAGGTCGGTTTCACGAATGCCTTCCAATGATTCAATTAAAAATCGCCAATTGCGCTGATCAGGCGCTGCTGAATCCGTTGTTGGGAACTCTTTATAAAGCACATCCCCATTGGCCGCAAACAGCATGACGCCCATGACGCCATCGGTATTCAATATATCCTGAAACAATTCTTGCAAAAGTATATCCCATATTTTTATTTTGAAACGCTCATTATAGTTAATTGCTGATGGCCCGCAATATCTTATCCCGCGGGCACCGGGGGTCTACCGTGACGACCGTGGTTTTTTGACCCGGCATGAGAATGTAATCATGGGCATCACCCCGATCGATATAGGCCAGCATGAATTCCCCCAACCGGAAAACGGCACCGATTTTCGATAGCTGGGAGACGCGGTAGTCCCAGAGTGAATCCTGATACAAATCTTCCAGACCGCATTGCTGTCCAATTTCTGCTTCGATTTTGGCCTTGAGCTTGTTGAGCCGATCGGCAGCTGTCTCGGGGGCGGATTCAATCTGTTCCATAACGCCTTCGGGCACAAGCTCCGCCTCGTCCGCATCTTTGATGCGCCTGCCCTCCGGCGCTTTTTCGTCCTTACGACGCATGGCCTCCAGGATAAGCGGCTGCAAGTCGCTTTGAATTCTATTTTCCTTAAGGGCGCAGCCGTTTTGGATAGAAAGATTGACCGCATCCCAAGAAAAAATTTCGTGGGCGGCCGCTTCGCCCTGCACATTGTTTATCCTGGCATCAAACAATTCACCATCACTGAAAAAAAGAATCCCCTTTTTGCCGCCCGATTTTTCCTCCAACCGAATCGTGCAGGTCTTCTGCTCCATTTCAATCAGCTGCAAAAACATGCCGGATGATATATTGTGCAGCGTGCCGCCCTCGGATTCCCTTCTTAGCGTGGTTAAAATTTGACGGGCTAAATTTTCAATTAAGAACGGCTTGGCAATATATCCGACCGCGCCTCCCTCACGCGCCAGATGCTCCATTTCAGGGGTGCTGTAACCGGTGATGATAATGACCGGGATGTCCGGATAATATTGCATGATGTGTGCCAAAAGCTCAAAGCCGTCCATATTGGGCATTTTCAGATCGGTCACGACCAGAGAGATAATCTTTTGCTTGAGAATCTCCAGGGCCTTGAGGCCGTCTTCTGCCAGCAGAACCGCAAAGGACTCCTGGTAACGCTTGAGGCCCCCTTTGAGGGCATGCAGCATCTCCGTATCATCATCTACCAGCAGAACGTTTTTAATCATCTGTCTTCCTTGCCATCATGGGACCAGGATGATTTTTCGAGATCAACGATTTTAATTCCGGCGACATAATCCATCGCTTCGTACTTCTTGATCCTGCCTAATTTATCGGTAATATCATTCAATTTCTTGATCTGATTGTGAATCTCCACGATTTTGCCATGCAGGCGTTTATCCTGCTTGATTTCGGACATAATTTCATTGATCTGGTTATTGATAATGGTCAGGGGCTGGTTCAAACGATGCGCGACACCACCGGCCATTTCTAAAACACCTTGAAATTTTTGGCTTTCCGCTTTTTGCTGCCGTTGCTTTATGATGTGAGTCACATCTTTGGTAATACATTTGATGTGATTTGCACGCCCATTATTTTTAACCAGATAGGCCTGACATTTTAGATGGTGCCCTGTTGAACTGCCGTCCAGGATGGACAAAATGATTTCGCTACGACCGATTTTAAAAATATCGGCCAGGAAAATAAGGAACAGGTCGCGATCGCTGGGCGCCAAAAATTCAGATAACGATTTCCCCAACAATTTTGCTTTGGGCAGGCCAAAAAACGCTTCCGCAGCTGAGTTCACATTAATCAGCGCACCCCGAAGATCGAAATTCATAATGATCTGGTCGAGATCGCCTGCGGACCCCTCGATTTTGGGCACATCCATATGGGTATCGATATCGGGTGTTATGTCCTTTAAGACACCGTCAAGATGAATGGCATTGCCGTCATCATCAAAAATAGCTTTGGCGGTAATCGCACACCAGATGGGTGTCCCGTCCTTTTTTTTGAGCGCCAGCGGCAATTCATATATCCCGCCGGTTTGGATGACGGTGTGAATGATATGCCCGCGATCTTTTTTGTTCTGGTAAAATTCAATGACCGGATAATCGATAAGATCCACGGCAGCGTCAAAGCCCAGTAAATTGGCAAGCGCGTGATTGCAATATACCACTTTACCTTCGATGGTGGTGCGAAACAGGGGTGCCGGAAGACTGTCGAAAAACTCCGCGTACCGGCGCGCTGAATAATCTCCGCTATGGTTCAAATTGTCACCCGTCATGGTAATGAACTTTGATTTCAGAATATGGTTCGCGCTGTGCTCATGAGATTACATGTCTATTTCTGTAAAATTGACATCGTAGTAAAGCAATTCATCCGCATATTCTTCCGACCACAATTCCAACTTTTGCAGCAGGGCTGAAAACAGGCCCAGGTCGTGAGCCATTTTCTTTACCACCGCACAGACTCCCTGGGCCAAATCGCGGTCGCTGGCGCGGCCTGAAAAGGTGATGCTTTGCTGGGCGTATTCGAATTCACCGGCAAATGGATCCAGAAAAGCAAAACGGTCCGCAATTTCAACCAGGTTTTGCTTGAGCAACTTCTGAAAATCGACCTTATTTTTGGTGTTTTCACGAACCACGGTTTCAAATATCGCCAGCATTGCCTCCATCATCACAATCGCGGTTTCTGGATGGGCCTGCTCTTCGTCGCTCAGGGTGCTGTCAGTGGGCAGATTGCTCAGGGCAATTCGGCTGACATTAAAAGTACCGCCCAGTTCTTTGGTTTTTTGAATGAGCAGCCCTTGATGCGCGCTGGATGGACTCGGCATCCCGTTACCCCAGGAACAGGCGCCGCCTCTAATTTTTCCGTTGATCAGAAAAATGAGACCCCTTTTTTCGCCGCTGCCGATACGGATATCAATATAGCCGGTCAGTTTTTCAGAACTCATCTTTTTAATGAGGCCTTCCAGATCCGTAAATTCAGTACTCAGATCTTTATAGATCTTTTCCGCGGTTTGAATACCGGCCCAGTAATATACTTCTTCTGAATCAATATGATAGACGGTCACAATAAAATTATATGCTTTGCCCGCCTCCAGCAGACGCTCGATCGCTTCAGGACCTGACAGGGCATTATTTTTCTCTTGCAAGAAACCACCCAGCAGCTGATCTTGATCGAAAAATATCACACCCTCAGCTGTGTGTGATTTAAAATGGACGCCTCCCGATCCAATTTCACCCTGGAAATGCTCCAGCAGTTTTCTGATATCAAGATAATAGGCATTTAAATTTTCAAGCACAGGCTGCTCAGATGGAATAACAACCATTATGACTCCTTAGACATTACCGTTTTACGTGAGGCGAATCGGTAGCCTTTTTATTTTAGCCAGGCCGAATCAGAAACGATCACTGTAAAAGATATCGCTAATGAGCAACTATCGGCGTCTTCGCAATCGATCAATTGAGATGCGGATGCTTTCCTGCATTCTGGATATGGCTTCTGCCAGCTCACCGATTTCATCTCTGGCTTTGGTTTTGATTTCGATGCCAAGATCACCGATGCTGATCCGTTCGGCGACATCGGTTAAAGATTTGATTTTCGCTGTTAGCCGATGGCTGTATATGGAGACAATCAATCCGATCAGCAGCACAGTCCCTCCCAGAATGGCCCAGATAATCCAGCGCGTTTTTTCCGTCAACTCATCTGCGCGGGTTTGCATGAACTTAACCGGTCCGTGAAATTCGTCCAGATAGGTCGTAGCAGCTACAACATAGGGGGTTCCGGCAACCGGCGTGCAGACCATAAATTTTTCGCGAAATTGGCCGTCCTTGTCCTGCCAGGTGTAATATCCCTGAGATCGTTTACCCCCTTTAACGCCGCTGAATATTTTCCAGAATCCGGTAAAATTCCGACCCATGGGGCCTTTCAAGGTAGCCATATCAATACCGACGATTTTTGGATTCACATGCGCCCAGGTGCGCCAGATACCGCCTGAATCCGGCATCTCGTAAAGTGCCGTGTAGCCGGTTAACCCGACTTTTTGAACGGCAAGGGTTTTAAAACCCATATCATTCATAAAGTCTTCTTTTGCAAGGCCCGGGTTGGCCAGCAGATATAGCCGGCATTGAATGGCAACGGCGGTTGACAGATCTGCAATTTTTTCTTCTGCCATTTGGTTAACGGCTTTTGTGCTTTCATCGGTCAACAAGGCTGCCATTTTATCCTGTTGCCATAGATACAGCAGGCTGGCGCCAATTATCAAAACCAGTGGTATGAAGAAAAACAGCAGCAACATTTTGATACGCAAATTCAAGGGGCCGGATTTGCGAGCTACCTGGGCTTCAACATGTTCGCTGGCGACGCGATCAAGTTTGATGTCAGGTTCTTCTGCCGGTTGCGGCTTTCGCGCTGTGTCGGCTGCCGGTTCGGTGTCGGGTAAGCCGGCCGGTTCAGCCGCCGGTGATACCGGAGATG
>WOR8_10005967_pt1 | contig 14247 bp, 11 predicted proteins | sample DeeMarSeWOR38_10_FD_19890 | JGI IMG/M metagenome (IMG submission 19890) | reverse complement strand
AGTGCACTGCTGGTGGAGGAACGAAATCTTGACGGCGCGCTGAAGTCCCTCTGGGAGCGCGCCCGACGAGCGGGAGAAGCGATTGCATCTCTGCGTGAGGAAAACGCAACACTTCGCAACCGGCTCACGGAGCAGGAAGGCGAACTCCTGAGGCTACGCGCCGAGGTAGGACGGAAGGACACGGCCATCAACGAGCTCCGCACCGCGCAAGCGGAGGCGGCGGATCAGGCGGTGCTGGTTAGCAATGGCGACCGCGAAGCTCTCGTCGCACGAGTGAAACTCTTGCTGGCGAAGCTGGAATCATACCTCTGAGGAACGGGGTCAGGACCACGCGAATGGCTACGGAGAAGAAAAGCACGAAGGTTACAATATTCGGTTCTGAGTACGCGCTGCGTGGGGAGAGCGAGGAGTTCACCCAATCGGTGGCTCAGTATGTGGACGAGATGATCTCGACGATTCACGGGAAGATCCCGGAACAGCCGACGCTCACCGTTGCTGTGCTCTCTGCGCTCAACATCACGGAAGATCTCTTCAAGGAGCGGGAACGCTCCGGCGCGCTCGTGCACAACGTGGAAACCGAAATCAGCAAGCTCGCTAACTATCTGGATTCGTGGACGGATTGAGAAAATCCGCACCGCCGGCCGTTTCGACCACATTATAAAGAACCAACACTGTAATACCGGGAGCCCGACTCATGGGCGTCGATTACAGGCCTCACCCCGTCTGACGGGGACCCCGCGGTGACCGCTCGCCTTCGGGTGAGCGGCGTGGGGCTGTGGACGTAAAAGACGCTCAGGCGCGCACCCACTGTGTAGGAAGGGTTCTTTCATAAGGTGCCTTCCACGGAACGGTCGGACTGTGCGGATTTCTTTTTGTTTGTGGGGAATCCTAGCGAACGGAGGATTTATGCAGATCGAGCCCTTGTTGCCAGTGGTGACGGCGCTCGTCCTCGGCCTTGGCTTCCTTCTGGGGTGGGCTGTGAGCACTCGACTGGGGCAGAGCAAGGTTGCCAATGCCAAGGAGCTGGCACGCAAAACACTTGAGGAAGCCGAAAAAGAAGGCGAGACCATCAGGCGTGAAAAGTTGCTGGAAGTCAAGGATGAATGGTATTCGAAAAAGAAGGAATTCGATTCAGAAGTTCAGAGCAAGCGGAGCAAGCTCCAGGCCCAGGAAAAGGCACTCCTGGCACGCGAAGAGAACATCGATAAGAAGGTGGAACTCCTCTCCCGAAAGGAGCGGGAGCACAACACGCTGAAGCGGTCCCTCGATGATCGATCCCGGCAGCTGGACCTCCGACAGGATGAGCTGGAGCGCTTGATCGAAGAGCAGAACGTCCGACTTGAGCATGCCTCGGGTCTTTCCCGGGACGAGGCCAAGCGTGTCCTGATGGACAATCTCGCGACCGAAGCCCGCTCAGAAGCAGCGCAAATGCTCAAGGATATACGCGACAAAGCTCGTGATGAGGCACGAAAAGAGGCTCAGAAGCTAATCGTCAACGCGATCCAGCGCACCGCGGCAGACCACTCGGTGGAAACTACCGTAAGCGTCCTGAATATCCAGAGCGATGAAATGAAAGGGAGGATCATCGGCAGGGAGGGGAGAAACATACGCGCGTTTGAAGCCGCGACAGGCGTAGATGTTATTGTAGATGATACACCCGAAGCTGTTATCCTGTCGGCATTTGACCCCTTCCGGAGAGAAGTTGCTCGCATATCACTCGAGCGCCTCATCGCCGATGGGCGAATCCACCCGGCAAGGATCGAGGAGATCGTGTCAAAGGTCCAGGCTGAACTGGAAGAAGAAGTTATGAAGGTGGGCGAAAACACGATGCTCGAAGTCGGTCTCCACGGTGCCCACCGAGAAATCACCCGGCTGGTGGGCAAGATGAAGTATCGCTCGAGCTATGGCCAGAACATGCTCCAGCACAGCGTCGAGGTGGCCTTCCTGACTGGCATGATGGCAGGCGAGCTCCGACTCGATGCCTCGCTGGCTAAGCGCGCCGGGCTGCTCCACGATATTGGAAAATGCGCCGAACATGAAATCGAGGGCCCCCACGCCCTGGTCGGATACGAGCTTGCCAAGAAGCTTGGCGAGCACCCCCTGGTAGCGAATGCGATCGGCTCTCACCATGACGACATTCCGATGGAGTCACCGATTGCTGCCCTCGTGCAGGCCGCCGATGCGATCAGCGGAGCACGGCCGGGAGCACGCCGGGAGTCCGTTGAGGGCTATATCAAGCGTCTAGAGAAGCTTGAGGGGCTCGCCCAGTCGTTCAAGGGCGTTGCCAAGACCTACGCCATCCAGGCGGGTCGCGAAGTGCGCGTTGTTGTCGAGCAAAGCAAGGTGGACGATACGATGGCCGACCAACTGGCACATGATATTTCGGCCAAGATTCAACGGGAAATGGAGTACCCGGGACAGATCAAGGTCACGGTCATCCGAGAGTATCGGTCTGTTGCCTACGCCAAGTGACACTCGGTGCCTGACGGTCGGCATCACAGGAGGGATCGGGAGCGGGAAGTCGGTGCCTTTGGCAGGGACGTGTACAGGCCTGATGGAAGCCTGGACCGGGCCCTCCTCGCCGAGCGGGCCTTTCAGAACGTTGAGCGGACGCGTGCCTTGAATACAATCGTTCATCCGGCAGTGATTAAAGAGCTACGGGAACAGATCCGTCGCCTCGGCCACGATCGGCGGTGCCCGTACGTTGTGGTGGAGGCAGCCCTGGTCTTTGAAAGCGGACTCGATGCCGCCCTGGATTTCGTGGTCGTCATCGATGCCCCCCGTGAACTTCGCATCAGACGCATCATCAACCGTGATGGGGCCTCCCGCAGCGAAATCCTCCGCCGCATGAGGGCCCAGCTCTCCTCCTCCGCGCTGAAGCAGCGAGCCGACATCGTCCTGATGAACAGACATGATACCTCAATTCTCCGCTCAAAGGTGGCGTTTCTCGATGCCTTACTTGTCGCAGCATCCCGTGCATAGCGCCGGCGGGTCGTTTCCTGCGTATTTCCGAGCACCGTACACGGCACACAGTTTGAGTCACCCAAGTCGAAAGGCATGCCAGTAACGGCAGCCCTGTGCACATGTGCAACAATCTCAGGAGACGTTGAATGGTCCAACGTATTGCGGTTCTCTTGCTTGTTCTTGCCGTAGCGTCGACCGAAGTGCCGGCACAGGCGCACCCCGGGGGACTTGCCCGTCAGCTTTCCATGGGCGGATCCCTCTTCGGCTCGAACCTGGTCCTGAACCCCTATGTGTTCGAGGACCCCGTCTACATCTTTGTCAACCCCGCCTACCAGGCAAACTACCCGCAATACGCCTATCTGAACGTCGCCGGTGGGCGTGTCTCCGGCTTCTCGTCCGGGGATAATATCTTCGGGAACCAGTTTGTCGGCGTGAGCTTCGCCCCGACCCGCGGATTCACCATCGGGGCGATCCTCAGCCGTGACCCCTCCGTCACCGGGCAGGTGGCTTCACAAATGTCCACCTTCATCAGCACGGCACAAGGGGCGGGGCGCCCACAGACCTCACCCCCTCCCATCGACGTGTTCGAGGTAACCGGGACCTTTGATCTTGGCAGAATCGATCTTGGGCTTGCCGTCATTGCAGGCTGGTCGTCGCGCACAAGCATGAGCGAAGGGCCTCCACAAGCGAGCAGCAAAAGCGAGGTCTCTGCCAACATGTTTGGCGTGCGCGCAGGTGTCCTGACAAACCTTGGCGGAGGAAATATTCTGGATGTGGCCGGCCAGTTTCGACTCGACAAGACAAGCGACAACATTACCGGGACCGACATTGCCGGAGCTGCATCGAACAACGGGGAATACTCTGCCTCCGCCACGGAGATCGGCGCATGGGCTCGGCTGAAACTCCGGGCATCCAAGACTGTCAACTTCATCCCCTTCGGTGCGTTCCAAAGTGTTTCCGGAGAACCAAAACAAGACGCTCCGCCAACGGGCGGCACCGCCTATCTGGGGTCACGAAAGTTTAGCGCACAGTCGTTCGCCCTTGGTGTCGGCGGTGAGTACACCTCGAGCACGATCTACCTGGCCGGGGGTGTCAGCTGGCAATCAACGAAGCAGACAACAGAGACGACCCCCCCTCCGCCGACTGGCACAACAACGTCATCAACAACTGTTAGCTCCGTACCCGTCTTTCACTTTGGAGGCGAATGGTGGTTCCTGGAGTGGCTGGGTGCCCGGGCAGGGTACTATCGGGCCTTCTCGACGACCACCAGCCGGAACGAGCCTCCGACAGGAGGGGTAATCACAGAAAGCAGCGTCTTCGGCGGCTCGAGTCTCGTGCCCATCGGTAGCTACGCCTTCACCGACAACAGCCTCATCACGCTCGGACTGGGTCTCCAGTTCGGCGGCTTCGCGCTTGACGCGATGGTGAGCGAAGATGCCTTGCGCAGAGGGCTTGGGCTCGTGGGATCTAGTGACAATCTCAATACGTTCGGCTATATTACGCTCAGCTACGCATTTGAATGATCGTTGCGTTCCCGTGAGCGAGGGGGCGGTCCCTGACGGGATCGCCCCCTTTTCGTTACGTTCATTGCTGAGGACCCACCGACCTCATGATCCACCGCTTTGACTACCTCGTCATCGGGAGTGGGATCGCCGGCCTATCCTACGCCCTGGATGTTGCCTCCCACGGCACCGTCGGGCTGATTACCAAGAAGGAACGCGCGGAGTCCAACACGAATTATGCCCAAGGGGGCGTTGCAGCAGTGATGTCGAAGGTGGACTCCGTTGACGCCCATATCGAAGATACCCTCCTGGCCGGCGTCGGCCTTTGCCACCGTGAAGCGGTGGAGGTCATGGTGCGCGAAGGTCCAGCCAGAATTCGCGAGCTCATCGAGCGGGGGGCCGCATTCACAAGGAGAGACGGAGTGCTCGACCTCGGGAGAGAGGGGGGACACTCTGCATTCAGAATCGTTCACGCACAGGACCTGACCGGTCGGGAGATCGAGCGAGCGCTCCTCCAGGCGGTCGCAGAGCACCCGCGCATCGCTGTGTTCGAAGACCACATCGCCGTTGAGCTCATTACCGAACATCACGTTGCAGGCGGTCCCCGGGATCCGCAGAGCCCCATTCACTGCTGGGGTGCCTATGTGCTCAGTATCCCGCAACACCGTGTGAAGATGTTCCTCGCCGATGTCGTCATGGTCTGCACCGGTGGCCTCGGGCAGGTCTACCTTCATACGACCAACCCTGTCATAGCGACGGGCGATGGCGTGGCGATGGCCTACCGGGCAGGTGCACGCATCGCGAACATGGAATTCATTCAGTTTCACCCCACGACGCTCTACGACTCGGGAAGCCCATCGTTCCTTATTTCAGAAGCCGTTCGAGGCTTTGGCGCCCTCTTGAAGACCCAGGACGGTGAGGAATTCATGCAGCGGTACGATGACCGCCTGGCCCTAGCCCCGCGGGACATCGTGGCCCGGGCAATCGATACCGAGTTGAAGCGACGCGGCGAGGATTTTGTCTGGCTTGACCTGCGACACCTACCTGCCAAGGAGTTGATGCAGCGATTCCCGCACATCTATGAGACATGCCTGAAGCGCTACAAGGTGGACATCACCGCCGAACCCGTGCCGGTTGTCCCGGCCGCCCACTATGCCTGCGGAGGGGTTGTTACGGATGTTGACGGTCGTACCTCGATTGATGCTCTCTTCGCAGCGGGTGAGGTAGCCATGACAGGAGTCCATGGCGCGAACAGGCTTGCGAGCAATTCCCTCCTCGAGGCATTGGTGTTTTCTCACCGCGCGGCCAAGGCTTCCCGCACACGGCGGACCTCCGGGGGGACACGCGTCCCGGAAATCAGACCCTGGGATGATAGCGGAACGTTCAATGCGGAGGAGTGGATTCTCATCGCGCACAACCGGAAGGAACTCCAGCAGATAATGTGGGACTATGTCGGCATCGTCCGTTCGAACCTCCGGCTGGAGCGGGCACTGCATCGTCTGGACCTCCTGTATCGTGAGGTCGAGACGTTCTACAAGAAAACTACTGTCACGGAACCCCTGATCGAACTACGGAATCTCTCGCTGTGTGCCCAACTGATCATTCGGTCTGCGCGTTTGCGAAAGGAAAGCCGCGGGCTTCATCACACAACTGACTACCCAGAACAAGACGACAACCACTTCCTCACAGACACTCTGCTCGATTGACCTAGCTTGTGCAGGGGACGAACTCTTCGTATATTTCGGTCCTATGGAACACCCGCTCGACAAACCTCGATGTCACTGCGCGGTCTTTGGAGTCTTCGGGTCAACGGCGGCGGCACAGCTAGCCTACTACGGCCTCCTCTCCCAGCAGCACCGGGGCCAGGAAGGCTCCGGGATCGTCACATCGGAGTACGACTCAGCCCGGGGCCGCTCCACCTTCCATGTGCATAAAGACTTTGGCCTGGTCGACGATGTCTACCGTAATCCCCGCGTCTTTACGGAGGTTCTTCGGGGGACTATCGCAATCGGTCATAATCGATACTCAACGGCGGGCGCGGCCGACAAGCGCGCCAACATCCAGCCCTTCCGCGTTCATTACCGCGACGGAAACATCGCAATCTCGCATAATGGCAATCTGACAAACTTCCGGGAAATCAGAGGCCGCCTCGAAGAGGAGGGGACGATCTTCCAGACAACTTCGGACACCGAGATCATCCTTCACCTCATCGCACGAAGCCGCAAGCAAAACCAGATTGACCAGATCCGAGATGCGCTATCTCAGATCCGGGGGGCATTCTCGCTCGTGATTATGACCGACAATTCCCTGATTGCCGCGCGGGACCATTACGGCTTCCGACCCCTCGCCATCGGCAGGAAAGGGGAGGTTTTTTTTGTCGCTTCCGAAACAGTCGCCTTCGACATCGTTGATGCGGAGTACGTCCGTGACGTCGAACCGGGTGAGATCGTGATCATTGATGACGAGAGCCAGCAGAGGAGAGAAGTGACTTCGCTCAGGATTGACGACCGGCCGGCAACACCGCACCACTGCATCTTCGAATACATCTACTTCTCACGACCCGACAGCCATATCTTCGGGCACAGCGTAGACAAAGTCCGCCGCAAGCTGGGCAAGAATCTCGCCAAGGCGCAGCCGGTCGCCGATAACGGTGAGGAAGAGAAAATCATAGTGATAAACGTTCCGGATTCCAGCAACACGGCGACGCTCGGCTATGTCCAGCAGATGGTCAAGGAGGGGACCAATGCCAGGATGGAGATTGGACTGATTCGAAGTCACTACATCGGCCGCACATTCATTCAGCCGAAGCAGGACGTCAGACAGAGCAAGGTCAAGATCAAGTTCAACACGGTGCGAGGAGTTCTGAAAGACCGTATCGTTGTCATTGTGGACGATAGCATTGTTCGCGGTACGACCTCCAAGCAGCTTATCCAGCTCATCAGGCAGGCGGGACCGAAAGAAGTCCACTTCCGCGTTTCGTCTCCCCCCATCAAGCACCCCTGTCACTACGGGATGGACTTCCCGACACCGAGCGAACTGATCGCGAATCAGTGTGAGGGAGATGTCGAGAGAATTGCACGCGAGCTCGGCGTCGACAGCCTCGGCTATCTCTCGATCGAGGAGATGCTCGAATCCGCACCCCAAAGCGAAGCCCAGTCCTATTGCACCGCATGTTTTAGCGGAGTCTACCCCGTTCCCGTCGATGCAAATCACTCCAAGGATGAGAATGACGCGTGAGTTCCTTACCGTCTCCAACCTCCTGAGCCTCTCTCGCATCCTCTTGGTTGCACTATTCGCCGCGATTATGGTCGCCGACGTCCCCTCGGCAGAGCTCTGGGGGCTGGGTCTTCTGCTGCTCGCCATGCTAACCGACAAGCTCGACGGCGACATCGCGCGCCGCTTCGGCCAGGAGTCCACCTGGGGGAGGATCCTCGATCCGCTGGCGGACAAGATCGGCGTCGCCGTCGTCTCGGTCGTCTTGGTTGTGCTGGAGATGATCCCCCTCTGGTTTGTTGCCCTGCTGGTCCTTCGTGATCTGCTGATCCTTCTCGGGGGGGTGCTTCTCCGTGTCCGCACAGGGGTGGTCCTCCCCTCGAACATGGCAGGTAAGTGGACGGTGGGCGTCATCGCGGTGACCCTGCTCCTTGCCCTGCTCAGAGCCCCGGACGGAGTGCAGCTTGCGGCACAATTGATTTCCGCCGTCATGGCCGGCATCTCTCTCGTGCTGTATGTCCAATCCTATCGCCGTGTGCGACAGGGAAACGGGGTACATGGCTGATGGGCCTGCGCGAGTCGCTGAACTTAACCCGCCTGAAGGAGGGACTGGCCAGAACACGCGATGGGCTGGTTGACAAGATCAATCGCCTTGTCAAGGCTTCCACCACCCTTGATGAGAACGTTCTCGAGGCCCTAGAGGAGATCCTGATTCAGGCTGATGTCGGTGTGGACACTACCCTAGCGGTGATCGAGAGGATCCGCGGGCGTGTCAAACAGGAGGGCTATACAAGTACCGAAGAGTTGAATACCCTGGTCCGAGGCGAGGTAGCCCGCCAGTTTACGAGTCCCCCAGCGCTCACGGTCGGCGATCCGTTCGCCCTCCCATCGGAAACCCCCTATGTGATTCTGGTCGTGGGGATTAATGGAGTGGGCAAGACAACGACCATCGGAAAGCTTGCGCACCAATATGTTCGGCGAGGACACTCGGTGGTGGTCGGTGCAGCCGACACCTTTCGGGCCGCCGCGAACGAACAGCTTGCCGTTTGGACTGCGAAAGCGGGCGCCGATCTGGTCCAGCAGGGGCGCGGCTCGGATCCTGCTGCCGTGGCCTTCGACGCAGTCAGCGCGGCCGCAGCCCGCAAGGCGGAAGTGGTCATCATCGATACAGCTGGCCGTCTTCACACCCGCACAAACCTGATGGAGGAGCTCCGCAAGATCAAACGCGTCATCCAGCGTCGGCTGCCGCACGCCCCCCAGGAAGTGCTCCTCGTTCTGGATGCGACCACTGGCCAGAACGGAATCCACCAGGCCAGCCAGTTCCATACCGCTGTCGGCCTCACGGGCCTGGTGATCACCAAGGTAGATGGAACCGCAAAGGGGGGAATCGTCCTGGCGATTTGCCGGGCTCTCAACATACCGGTACGATACATCGGCGTGGGGGAATCGCTTGAAGATCTCCAGCCCTTCGATGCTGTCGAATTCGTCAGTGCAATTTTCGAACAGCCGTAAGACCTTTCCGGCATGGCGGTTTCCGATACAAAATATCTCCCGATTCGTATTCTCCCCGACCATCTTGCCAACATGATTGCCGCTGGAGAGGTTATCCAGCGACCTTCTTCAGTGGCAAAAGAACTTCTTGAGAATGCGCTCGATGCCCATGCTCACTCAGTGTCGCTCGTCGTAGCTGAGGGAGGAACCTCGCTCCTTCAGGTTGCTGACGATGGCACGGGAGTGAGTGCCGAGGATGCGACCCGTGCCTTCCAGCGTCACGCCACCAGCAAGATCGCATCTCCCGCTGACCTGGAAGCGATCACCACCTTTGGCTTCCGCGGCGAGGCGCTGGCCTCGATTGCCTCCGTCGCGCGCGTCACGATGCTCACCCGGCGCAGGGAGGACGAAACCGGGACCGAGGTAAGAATCGACGGTGGGGGGGCGGCACGATTTGCCCCTGCGGCACGCGAACCTGGGACGACTGTCGCCGTCCGAAATCTCTTCTTCAACGTCCCGGCACGACGGAAGTTTCTGAAGTCCGGCGCCACCGAGTATCGCCACGTGGCAGAGGCTCTCTGGCGCGTTGCGCTCAGCCATCCCGATCTCCACCTCGAGCTGGTGAACAACGGAGAGCGCGTCCTGCACTTGCGACCAGGGGATGCGTGGCAACGCCTGGTGGATCTCTTCGGCGAACGCCAGGCCGCCCAGTGCATTCCTATCGACCAGCAGACAGCTGTGGCATCCATTCGCGGATTCCTCGGGAAGCCTTCCTTCGGCCAGAAATCACGCTCCCGACAGTGGCTCTTTCTGAACGGACGATATATTCAGAACAAGAGCATCTCCCATGCCGTTGCCTCGGCCTACGAACATGCCCTTGATCGGGGGTCGTTCCCGTTCTTCATCCTCCACCTGGACATCAACCCGAAACGGGTCGATGTGAATGTCCACCCCGCAAAGCTCGAGGCGAAATTCGAGGATGAACAGGCAATCTACCGAGAGCTTCAGGCGATCGTCCGGCAAGCGCTCGCAGGCGCATCGCACATCCCTGCAATCTCGCTTGAAGGACTCGAGCACGGCACCGGCCGCATCCTCACCCGCTTCACCGACCGGCAACATGAGCCAGGTCCTCCCTCCGGCCCACTGGTGGATCGGCGTACGGGGGAGATTAGCCGCGCCGGAGATCTCTCCGCAGAGCGCATCACCGAAGCACTCCTCATAGGGGGCGAGGATCGGCACCGCGAGGGTCCCGCCTCGGTCGAACCCCCTGGAATGAACGTTGCGCAGGAGTGGACCTCTGATGCACCTGTGTGGCAACTTGCCACAACGTACATTCTCACCAGAATCGAGTCGGGACTTCTGGTGGTGGATCAGCACGTTGCGCATGAACGGGTTCTGTATGAAGCTGCGCTTGGACGGCTTCAGGAGGGGAAACGAGACTCGCAACAGCTTCTCTTTCCTGCCACCATGAAGCTGAATCCCGCGGAGTTGTCGCTGTTGTCAGAGCTTACCGAGCATCTCACTGCCCTCGGGTTCGATCTGAGGCCGTTTGGGGGCGGCTCGGTCATCGTCGATGGAATCCCCGCTGATGTCAAGACGGGTGATGTAGAAAATCTTCTGCGGGAGATCTTGCTCCTCTACGGGGAATTCCAGCGGTCGGTCACGCCGGATGCCCATGACGCCCTCCTGAAATCCTTCGCCTGTCGCTCGGCCGTGAAAGCAGGGGACGTCCTGAGTGAGGAAGAGATGCGCCACCTCTTGCGCGCCGTGTATTCGACCAAAATGCCATACGTCTGTCCTCATGGCCGCCCTGTTCTTCTCCGTCTTACCACCGCGGAGCTGGACCGCAGGTTTGGAAGGCGCTAATCAGGCCTCCGCCGGAAGCGTGGGTGGATTTTCCCCCCGGTTTTTCATATGGTACAGTGCTACTACGGTTTTTTCGCATATACACTGCCTCAAGGGGAAGCGCATGGGTTCAGCGAGGGGAGACGGACGCCGCGGACGGGAACACGAACGGGTTGAGGGGGTAACGGCTGCACGAGCAAACCGGCCGGTTCCGTTCACCACAGTCAGCGGAGCCACGATCGCGCCGTTGTACACGCCGGAGGATATTGCCCACCTCAATCACCTTTCCGATATCGGGTATCCCGGAGAATTCCCCTATACGCGCGGAATCCACTCGAGTATGTACCGCGGCAAACTGTGGACGATGCGGCAGTTTGCAGGGTTTGGAACCCCCGAAGACACCAACGCGCGCTACCACTACCTGCTCGGCCAAGGCCAGCATGGCCTCTCGGTTGCCTTTGACCTTCCGACCCTCATGGGGCGTGACAGCGACGATCCTCTCTCAGAAGGTGAGGTCGGCATCTGCGGGGTTTCGGTCAGCTCGTTGGCAGACATGGAGGTCCTCTTCAAAGAGATTCCACTTCGGGACATCTCGACATCAATGACCATCAACGCCCCGGCGGCGATGCTCCTTGCCCTCCACATCCTGGTCGGCGAGATGCAGGGCGCCGCCCCCTCGGAACTGCGCGGGACGATTCAAGCGGACATCCTGAAGGAGTACATAGCCCAGAAGGAGTGGATTTACCCCCCGCGCCCGTCCATGCGCATCGTGACCGACATGATGGAATACTGCAGCAAAGAGATGCCCCTCTGGAATCCGATCTCCGTCAGCGGGTACCACATTCGGGAGGCAGGCTCCACCTCCGTTCAGGAGCTTGCCTTCACTCTTGCCGATGGGTTTGCCTACGTGGAAGCGGGGATCGAACGGGGCATGGATGTGGATGTCTTTACCCCTCGGATTTCGTTCTTCTTCAACTCCCATCTGGATTTCTTCGAGGAGATTGCAAAATTCCGCGCCGCCCGTCGTATCTGGGCCCGTCGAATGCGGGACCGCTACGGCGCAAAGGACCCCCGCTCCTGGATGCTCCGGTTCCACACACAGACCGCTGGATGTACACTGACTGCACAGCAGCCGGAAAACAATATTGTGCGGACCGCCTTCCAGGCTCTGGCAGGAGTCCTGGGTGGGACGCAATCGCTTCACACCAATTCTATGGATGAAACGCTCGCCCTGCCCTCGGAAAAGGCAGTCACGATTGCACTCAGGACCCAACAGATCATCGCCCACGAAACGGGGGTGATCAATACGGTCGATCCGCTCGGAGGGAGCTATTTCGTTGAAGCGCTGACTGATAGAATGGAACGAGAGGCCGAAGACTATTTCGCGAGAATTGACGCCCTCGGAGGGGTGATCCCCGCCATCGAGGAAGGCTTTTTTCAGCGGGAGATCGCCACGGCGGCCTACCAGTACCAGCAGGAGCTCGAGACCAAGCAGAAGATCATAGTGGGGGTCAATGAGTTCGTCCAAGAGGACCTGCGCCCGGACATCCCGATTCTCCAGATCTCGCCAGAGGTCGAGATCCACCAGCGACAGCGATTGGCCGATGTGCGGGCCTCACGCGATACGGCCCGTGTGGCACGAAGCTTGGAGGATCTCGAGCGTGCGGCCGCCGAGGGCACCAATCTGATGCCAGCGCTCCTGGAGTGTGGGCGCGCCTATGCGACACTGGGGGAAATGTGCGCTGCGCTGACGCATGTCTTCGGCACGCACGAAGAGATTGCGGTGTTCTAACAGAGAGGGAATCTGCGTCTGGAATTGTGCCAGTAGGCTGGAGTGTGAGTGTATGTCACGAGCCCGCGTCGCCGCGCTGAAAACGTCCCCTGCGTCGGTCCTGGAGGACTACCAGCGTCTTGCAAACCTTGCAGGCATGGCAGAGGCCCTGCGCACCGGTGTTACGACCATCCTGAAAGATAACATCTCCTGGCATTTTCCCTTTCCCGCTGCCAATACGACACCGTGGCAGCTGGAGGGGAGCATCCGTGCGCTCCGTGCAGGAGGATTCAGCGATCTTACCTGCGTTCAAAACAAAACGGTCGTCACCGACGCCTTCAAAGGGGAGGACCTGAACGGGTACGTCCCCCTGTTTCGAGAGTATGAGATTCCCGTCCTGTTCAACTTCAAGGAGCAGGACATGAAGTGGATCGCTTACCGCCCCAAGGCAAAGATGCATGTTCTGGATATGATTTATCCTGAGGGGATTACGATCCCTGATTACTTCCAGGGCAAGAACATCGTGCATCTGCCAACAGTCAAATGCCACATCTACACGACAACGACGGGCGCGATGAAGAATGCCTTTGGTGGTCTCCTGAACACCAAACGACACTACACCCATTCATGGATCCACCGGACCCTTGTGGACCTCCTGGCGATCCAGAAAGAGATCCACATAGGCCTCTTCGCCTTCATGGACGGAACCACTGCCGGGAACGGCCCCGGCCCGCGAACGATGACGCCGGAGGTGAAAAACATCATCCTCGCCAGCGCGGACCAGGTGGCCATCGACGCGGTGGCAGCCAAGCTCATGGGGTTTGATCCCCTTGCCCTCGAATTCATCCGTGTCGCCCATCAGGACGGACTGGGCGTGGGAGATCCCCGGGAGATCGAAGTGGTCGGCGACGATCTTGGAGGCGAATCCTGGGGGTTTGCTGTCGGCAACAATGGAGTGAGCCTTTTCGGAAATCTCGCATGGTTCGGTCCCTTGCGTTTCATGCAGAAGCTCTTCTTCCGGACTCCCATGGTGCATATGTTTATCGCCGGGTCAGAAGCCTACCATGACTACTACCGGTGGCCGCTGAAGGATCGCAAGATCTTCGAGGAATGGAAGGAGAGAACCCCCTGGGGAAGGCTCTTCTCGCAGTACGAAGCTCGCCGCTCTACACCAGGAGTCGCGGCCTGAGAGCCATGGCTCCCTCACCAAACACGGACCGGTGACCACCCGCACGCGGGCCGAACTCGCACTCCTGGCAACGACCGTGATCTGGGGGGGTACCTTCACGGCAGTAAAGCTCGGAATGGAGGATATCACCCCGATCCTCCTGATTGCGGTGCGCTTCAGCGTCGCCGCTGTCATCGTCGGTGTGATCGCTCCCCGGTGTCTGGCCGGGCTCCCCGGCCGCCAGATACTCCGCGGGGCCCTGCTGAGTCTCTTCCTCTTTGCTGGATTCATCA
>WOR8_10009635_pt1 | contig 14248 bp, 14 predicted proteins | sample DeeMarSeWOR38_10_FD_19890 | JGI IMG/M metagenome (IMG submission 19890) | reverse complement strand
GGCAATACGCCGCAAGCCTGTCGAGAGCCTCCAGGTCGAACGAGAGGAGCGATCGAAGGCAACGCCGCCCTTCGACTTTGCTCAGGACCGTGAGCCTGTCGAACGGCCTGTCGAACGGCCTGTCGAACGGCAGATGATGCTTTGCTGGTGATCAGGGTCCAAAATAATTCTTGCCAAACAGCTTCTATGGTACTATTGTAGAAAGGTTTATGACTTGATTCCCTCCTTGAAGGGTGTCAGTCTGCCCACTTTTCTGTAATGGCAGTGAAAATCTATAGATGGGATTGAGAGGAAAGGAAAGTTATGAAAAAAGACATCCATCCTGAATATCAGGTGACTAAAATTCGTTGTCACTGTGGCCACGAGTTTGAGGCTGGCTCGACCAAAGAAGGTATTAGCGTCGAGATTTGCTCCCAGTGTCACCCTTTTTACACGGGCAAACAGAAGTTAGTAGACTCGGCAGGCCGGATTGAACGCTTCCGGAGAAAATACGGTGATTACTTGGATCAGAATAAAGCAAAGGAACAAGGGGAGGAAAAGCAAGAGGAGGCTGCGGAGTAATCTCCTCGGCCCGGTGAAGCAAAATGTTCGACAAGTTGGAGAGCATAGAGGTCCGTTATCTTGAATTGGAGAAGGCCCTAAGTGACCCGGCAATAATTGCCAATCATAGGGAATACCAAAGGCTTGCCAAAGAGCATGCTGATCTGACACCTTCCGTGCAGACCTGGAGAAAATACAAGAAACTCAGCGGTCGGCTTGACGACAACCGCGAGCTTCTTGATGATTCAGACCCGGAAATAAGACAACTGGCCAGAGAAGACAGCAACGAGTTGCAAAGGCAACTTGATGATTTAGAAGAGGAACTCAAGGAACTCCTCACTCCCACAGATCCCAACGACGAAAAAAACGTGATCCTTGAAATTCGGGCCGGCACTGGCGGTGATGAGGCAGCCCTTTTTGCTGCGGATCTTTTCAGGATGTACACCCGGCATTCTGAACTCATGAATTGGAAAGTGGAAGTCCTAAGTAGCCATGCCACTGGCATCGGCGGATTCAAGGAAGTTATTTTTTCTATTTCGGGGCACCGCGCCTACAGCCGTTTGAAATATGAAAGCGGGGTACATCGGGTACAGCGCGTTCCCACCACCGAGGCTCAGGGCCGGATTCATACTTCCGCCGTAACGGTAGCACTGACTCGGCTGTCCGCATAACCCATTTGCCAACTGGACTTGTAGTTACCTGCCAGGACGAAAAATCTCAGCACAAGAACAAAGCCAAGGCATTAAAGGTGCTGCGCGCCAGACTTTTTGACGCAATGCAGGAAGAGCAAAGGGAGAAAACCGCTGAAGACCGAAAAAGCCAAGTGGGTAGTGGCGACCGCAGTGAACGCATCCGCACTTACAATTTCCCCCAAAATCGAGTAACTGATCACCGAATCAACCTTACTCTTTATAAACTAGAGGAAATTCTTCAAGGGGATATCAACTCCATCATCGATTCACTTACTACCCACTTTAAAGCCGAGTCAATCATGCAATAAAGAATCCCCGAGGGGCTTTGAGCCACCCCCACAGGGGGCTTGAATGGTCCTTCCCTCATGCGGGAGTCTGCTGGAGTAATGGAGTGGTGGAGTAATGGAGCAATGCAAAGACTTATTCAAACTTATAACTTCGGGTTTAGCCTTTTCCAACACTCCAATACTCCAAAACTCCAGTACTCCATGACCCCTAGCTATCTTTACCGGCAAAACCATTGAAATTTGACCTGGCCCAAAGGATTAGGTTTTCTTTGCCCAAATAGAACCATGCCTGAAGAGCCCTGGACCATCCTAAAACTTCTGCACTGGACCACCGATTATTTCAAAAGAAACAAGGTGGCGGAGCCTCGCGCCTCTGCTGAAGTGCTTTTGGCTCATTTGCTCTCTGAGGACCGTCTCTTTCTCTACTTGAATTATGATCGGCCAATGGAAGCTGAAGAACTGGCCACATTTCGGACCTTTGTCAGACGCCGTCTGGCAGGTGAGCCCAACCAATATATCACTGGAACCCAAGAATTCTGGTCACTTCCTTTTCGCGTAAACCCTGATGTCTTAATTCCCAGGCCAGAAACCGAAGTCTTGCTGGAGACTGTGCTGGAGTTTCTCGGTTCTTCCGAGACTGAGATTCGCCTCCTAGATCTAGGGACCGGATCGGGAGCAATTGCTGTTGCCTTGGCTAGGGAATTTGATCTAATCAGAATAGTGGCGACGGACTTGTCAAAGGCGGCGGTGAAGCTGGCTAAAGAGAATGCCTTGTTGAATCACGCAGACAGCAAGATCCATTTTGTCTGCGCTGACATGTTCAGTGCATTTTCTAGTTTTTCCTGGAAATTTGCAGTGGTGGCGACAAATCCTCCTTACGTGAGCCACGCTGAATTCTCTGAACTTCCGCGGGAGGTTCGTGACTACGAACCCCGTTACGCCTTGGACGGTGGTCCGGACGGTTTGGCCGCTATCAAACACATCATCAAGGAGGCCCCTGCGGTTCTGTCCCAGAGAGGTGCTCTCATTATGGAAATTGGGGCCCATCAGACCGAGAATGTCTCCGCACTAGTGAAAGATAGCCAGCACTATGAAAGCTATCGGATAATTAAGGATTACAGTGGCTTGGATAGAGTTATCCTGGCAGTAAAAGGGTAAAATCCGAAATTCCAAATCCCAAGCACGAAATGGTTCGACGAGCCGTTCGACAGGCCGTTCGACAGGCTCACGGTCCTGAGCAAAGTCGAAGGACTCACCACCCTGAGCCAAGTCGAAGGGCAAATCCAAAACCCCAATTTTCAAATGTTCCAAACAAAATTGACTGGCTAGGTTGCACTAGGTTTTGGTAATTTGGATTTGAAAAATTGGAATTTGTTTCGGATTTCGATATTCGGATTTCGAAATTCGAACCCTATGCCCTCTGCTCTATGCTCAATGCAAACTGGATTCTGACTACTGGCTACTGGCTACTGGCTACTTATGATATACCTTATGCCTGAGGGAGAGAGATGGACAAGATAATCATTGAAGGTGGTCGTCCTTTGAATGGCACCGTGCAGATCAGCGGGGCAAAAAATGCGGCACTGCCCATATTAGCCGCCACTCTGCTTGCAGGCGGTGTTCATCGGCTGCACAATATTCCCCTTTTGAGAGACATTCGCACCGCCAAGACCCTCCTTTACCACCTTGGCGCCACCTTTGAAGAAGGTGATCCCCTCAGTGTTCACACCGACAATGTGGACAGCCATGAGGCCCCTTACGATCTGGTGAAAACAATGCGCGCCTCGGTACTTGTCCTAGGCCCTCTGGTAGCCCGCTTCAAGAAAGCCCGGGTATCTCTACCGGGAGGATGCGCCATTGGAGCTCGGCCCATCAACCTTCACCTGGGCGGCCTGGAGCGGTTAGGGGTAAATATTGACTTAAAGCACGGCTACGTGGAGGCCTCTGCCAAACGGTTGTCGGGCAATCACATCTACTTCGACATCCCCACCGTTACGGGCACTGCGAACCTGATGATGGCCGCAGTCCTTGCTGAAGGTCAGACGGTTATAGAGAATGCTGCCAGGGAACCGGAGGTGGTTGAGCTGGCCCGCTGTTTAACTAACATGGGAGGTTCCATTCAAGGTGTGGGCACTTCAGTAATCACCATTGAAGGGGTGTCCGAATTACAGCCAATGGATCACACCATTATGCCTGATCGCATTGAGGCTGCGACATATTTGACTGCAGCGGGTATTACTCGCGGCAGCATCACTATTACACCTTGTATCCCGGACCATCTGGAGGCGGTTATTCACAAGTTGGAACAGGCTGGCATGAAATTCCAGATCAGCGAGGATTCAATAAAGTCCGTTGGTGCTGACGTGATCCGAGGTGTAGACATCAAAACAAATCCTTACCCCGGATTTCCTACGGACATGCAAGCCCAGATTATGGCCATGATGAGTCTGGCGGAAGGTCAAAGCATAATTACCGAAAAAATATTTGAAAACCGCTTTATGCATGTGAGCGAGTTGAAACGCATGGGTGCCGACATCAGCATAGAAGGCAACACCGCCATCGTGCGGGGCAGGCCGAAACTGCAAGGTGCTCCAGTGATGGCCACGGATTTAAGGGCCAGTGCCTCTCTGGTGTTGGCCGGATTGGCTGCCGAAGGCGTTACCGAGGTATCCCGAGTATACCACTTAGACCGAGGTTACACCCGCCTCGAGGAAAAACTGAGCGGAGTAGGGGCAAGGATAAAGAGAGTCAAAGAGTAACTAGGCAAAAACTAGGCACTAGGCATCGACACATATCATTGAAAAGGCGCACGCACCGTGGGACTTGTCCATCGTCCTCTTTTTCACCTTTTATTCAGCTTCTGTGGTGGCATTGTTATAGGCCGGTACATCTCTCCGGTGGTTGTCATCTTCTTTTTGATTTTGTCGGTCTTCTTCTCTGCACTTCTTCTCTTCTTTCTTGTGCAAGGGCGGAAATCATCTTTCCTGCTTTTGCTTGTTTTTGTCCTCATTGGAATACTGGCCTCTAGCACAATCCCTGATCCCGACCAGCCCCCTGGCACCATTCAAGAACTCTTGCAGAGAAAAAATGTAATTCTCACGGGTACCATTACCCATTCGCTCCAACGAGGTCCAACTAGCAGCAAAATGCTCTTGAGCTTGGCATCCTTCAAAGAAGGTGACGGCTGGCGGACTGTCTCGGGCAATCTGCTCCTTAACATCCGAAATTGTCAGAAGCAATGGCCAGTGGGGCAGACGCTGGTCGGCCGAGTCAGAATCAGACCGGTACGGAATTTCAACAACCCGGGGGCATTCAATTATAGACAGTATCTTGCCCATCAAAGAATATGGCTCAGGGGTTATGTGCAAAGTGATATGGATCTGGTGCCCTTGGACAAACCCGAGCGAAATTTGAACTATTTCCTCGATGCCAGCCGTACCAGAATTCGGACTTTCATAGACGGTTGGCTTCCCCCGGCTCTTGCTGGTCTTTACCGATCTCTCTTGCTGGGGGAACGCCATGCTCTTAGCGCTGACCTGCGAGAGCTCCTCTATAACGCCGGGATTGGACATCTGCTTGCCATTTCCGGCCTCCATCTGGGACTGGTGGCGGGCTTCGCTTTTTTGGTGTGCCACTTTGTTTACCTACGCATTCCCGCTGTGGCTGGCAGGTGGGGGGCAAGACCTGTGGCTGCACTCACTGCATTTCCCGTTGCCCTCGCTTACGGTCTGCTCACCGGCATGGCGTTGCCTGCTTTGCGCGCCACCATCATGCTCGCCGTTTTTACCCTGGCCTTGGTAATTCAGCGAGAAAAGGATCTTGACAACTCCCTCCTGCTTGCTGCCTTGATCATATTGGGTATTTATCCAGAAGCTCTCTTTGCTGCATCTTTTCAGCTCTCCTTTATTGGTGTAGCCGCACTAATCTTGATATTGCCGGTTGTGCCGTTACCTCGCCGGCTTCTGCCCCAGGATGATAAAGGAGAAAAGTTTCGTCGCCTGGGTCTTCGCCTCTACCAATTTATCTGCGCTTCCTTGATCATATTTCTCTATACTGCTCCCGCGGTTCTCTATCATTTTCACCGACTCACCACCCTGGGTATTCCCAGCAATCTTTTAGCAGTTCCGGTTGTTGCTTTCCTCGTTTTACCCGCTGGCTTATTAGCTGTCTTTTTACTGCCTCTGTCCAGCTCACTGGCTGGCTTTTTTCTAACTCTGGGCAGTCTAGGTCTCAGCCTGGTTGTTACGCTTTCGGCCAAATTAGGTAGTCTCACCTGGGCCACTTTTTGGCCCGGAAGTCCTCCAGCCTGGCAGGTGGCTCTTGCTTATCTTTTACTGTTGCTCCCATTCACAAAAACTAGACGGTGGTGCCGTTTAAGCTTAATAGTGGTTTGTTCCCTCATCCTTATCGGCTCTTGGATTATTCCCCACCATGTCCGCTCAGCTAGATCTCTGCTCCGGGTTACTTTCTTGGATGTGAGTCAAGGCAACTCAGCCGTGGTTGAGTTGCCTGGGGACAGGATCATGCTAATTGATGGCGGTGGTTTTCACGGTAGCTCCTTTGACCTGGGTAGATATGTGCTGGCGCCCTACCTTTGGCATCGTCGGATTAGCCGGCTGGATACCATGGTGCTGAGCCACCCTCATCCCGACCATTACCTGGGTTTAGCTTTTGTGGCCAAGCATTTTCCCATCAAGCAATTTTGGCACAGCAATGTGTTCGGGAAGGATCCTAACATTCGTGACCTGGTGAAAACACTGGCTGATAAAGAAGTAGTCTTTATGGGCCCAAGAGAACTCACACTCAAACAGAACATCAAGGGAGTGGATGTCAAGGTGCTTCATCCACCCCCTGATTTCACTGGCAGCTCAAGAACTCTAACTGACAAGGAAATCAACAATCTGTCTCTTGTAGTTCGCCTTAAATACAAAGACGTCTCTTTCCTTTTCCCTGGAGACATCGAGAAAGAAACTGAATATGAACTGGCGAGAGGCCCACACCTGGAACCTGTTGATGTGTTGCTGGTACCACACCACGGCAGCCGCACCTCAAGCTCAACACCTTTCTTGCAACTGCTCAAACCCCGAATCGCAATTTTTTCCGTTGGCTTTGATAACCGTTTTCATTTGCCCGCTTACAAAATACGTCAACGTTATGATGCTCTGGGTATTCAGACTTACAGGACCGATCGGGACGGTGCCATCACAGTCATTACTGATGGTCACAAAATCGAGGTTGAGACCTTTATCAACAAGGCGAAGTCCCCATTAGGCGGGTAATTAGGACAGCTCAGAGGGCAGGATCTAATAACTAGGCACAGCAGGGAGACCCGGAGACGGAACCGCAGAATGATGAAGTGATCACTTCGATATTCGATATTCCTTGTTCGATATTCTGCGGTTCAAAGAGGCGGTAGCTCAGATTAAGTCAATTTTGATTGCTTTTCTCCTGAATCCTGGATTCTGACTCCTGACTCCTTGCTTTTAAATCCAAAAACCAAAATGCGCAATCCGCAATTCCAAAGTGCTGAGTCCCTAGTGGGCGAAACGCTTGAAATTATTTAGTCTGGGCCAGCTTGCTCTTGGCGATTTTTGCCTGATTGCTACTTGGATATTCCTTGACGACCTTCTTCAAGAGAATTTTTCCTGCAGTGCTATCCCCAAGCTCCAAAAAGGCCATGCCTTGCTTGAGCATGGCACTGCTCACCTTATCACTCTTGGGGTATTCCTTGATCGTCCTTTCATAGGCAGCTATGGCTTCCCCATACCTCTTCTCCGCATAATAGCACTCCCCCAGCCAGAATTGGGCGTTATCGGCCAGATCGGACTTTGGATATCGCTCTAGATAGCTCTTGAATCCGTCTCTTGCTCCGTCGTACTGGCCACTGCGAAATAGATTAAGGGCGTTGTCGTAATGCTCTTCAGCACTTGCGGCTGGCTGCTGCTTGGCAGTTTGTCCGGTGTCAGAAGAGGACTTAGCTTTGTCAGTTTGCTTTTCCTTTGGGGTGCTCGGCTTGGGGCTAACTGCCAGTTCCTGAAGTCCCAGGTGGCCGGCCATCACATTCAGCGCTCGTTGGAGATCCTCCACATTTTTGCGAACCTCCAGCATCGACTCCATCTGGTTTTGCTGAATCTCACTAATGCGTTCCCCGTTTCGCGTGTACATTGCAGAGGCTTCTTCCAGTTGACCGCTCAACCGACCCAGTTCTAATTCTATGCGATCCAACTGGGCTCCTACTTCTGCTTGATTTTTGCGAAGTGGCTGCCGGTCAGCATCAAGGGCTGCTAATTTCTCATCTAATGTTTTTTCCATTTGAGCCATCTGCGCTTTGCTCTTGTCCAGGTCGCGCCGGGCAGTCCAGATTTGCCTCTGGAGCAAGGATACATCTTTCTGGGTGGCGCAACCGCCAAGGAAAAAACACACCAGTAGCAATTTTAGCAATCCAAGATTCAAAAACCTCTTCCCCATTTCAGTGGATCCAGTCCTATTCATCTCCTATCCTCCTCATTCCCGTCAATGCGCTCCTTTCTGCCTCGACCAAAATATTTACGAGATTTGGTGGTGTCGAGAAGGAGAGATAACCGCAGTATGAATTTGGCCATTCTCTGCAGCGCCGGGATGGTGTCAAAAAAACAAGACGGCAGATAGTGTGGAATGGATTTCTGGAAAGTTCAGTCTCTGATCCAAGCAATTGCCCGCAGGGCAGGCAAAAATATCCACTCTCGTATGCATTGCTGCACACGTCCGTGTATAAAATAGTATTCCCCAAGCTCGATCCCTTCAAAGATCGAAAGCGAGTTCAGATCTATTCTATCTCCTCAGGCGATGAACTACCCACCTGGTTCAGCCTGACGAAAACAGCCTATCTTTGGGCAAGACTTTCTATTTCACCAAATAGGGGGCAGCATTGGCCTGGGTTTTTCCACCAACAGGACTCTGCTTGCTCCATGCATAGGGGTTGCTCTTCACCGTAAGAAATAGTGGTGATTCGACTCTCCGCCACCCCTGATCTGACTAGATAATTCTTCGCACTATTGGCCCGTCGGTCACCCAAAGCCAGGTTATACTCGTTGGTTCCACGGTCGTCGCAGTGCCCCTCAATCAGGACGCGCACTTCGGGATGCTCCCGCAAGTATGCCGCTTTCTCATCCAGAATCATCATGGCCTTCGGCTTGAGATCGTATTTATCAAAGTCGAAGTGGATGTGTTCGTCCACAAAGGCCCGCATCCTGGCCTCTTCAGCCATCATGGCCGCCTCTTCACGCTGCCTCTCTGCATCACTCATCTTGGCCAATCTTGCTTCTCTGGCAGCCGCTGCATCCTCAGCGGCCTGCTGTGCAGCCGCGTCCTCTACAGCCATCTCTTCTTCCATCGGTTCGGCTTCCATTGTCACCGTTTTCTTGGCGCATGAAACACCTAGCACCAAAAGCATCGCCAACATTAATGCACCCAAAACCCATGCTCTGCTTTTTCCCATACCTCCCTAACCTCCTCTCCTTGTCAACGGTTCTTAATGCCCAATGCAAAAACCTAACCAATTACAACCTAATGATCGGCTGGACAAAAAATCTACCCGGATGTATCAGCCAGCCTTTTTTTCTTTGGGTCCCTTTATACTACTAAGGAGCCATTCTCGTCAATCGCGGAGACCAGTCGGCCTCTGTGTGGGAACCACCGAGGCCAAGACGCAACCTCCTCTGGTCCGAACCATTTGCCTGCATAACCCAGAGGGTCTGGGTACCATGGCGATCTGACTGAAAAAGTATCAACCTCCCATCAGGAGACCAGCATGGATCTTCGTTGTTGCCCTCCCCCCCGGTCAGCTGACTCAGTTCTCTGCCATCCGGACTTATTATGAAAATATTGAACTTTCCATTATGTATGCCAGCATATAGTATACGATCCCCCCTTGGGGACCAGGCCGGTGATGTGTTGTAGTCTCCCTCGAAGGTCAACCTGGTCGTGGTCTCCTTGTTGACATCCAACAAGTAAATCTGGGGTTTGCCTGCTCGATTGGAAACGTAGGCGAGCTTGCTGCCATCGGGGGACCAAGATGATGAGACATCAATGGCCCAACTAAGGGTCAATTGCTTCAGTATCTGACCCCGAATGTCCAAAAGGTATAGTTCCGGATTGCCCGTAAAGCTCAAGGTAGCGGCGAGCTTGTCTCCATTGGGGTGGTAAGCAGGGGCGATATTCAAACCTGGACGCATACTAATGCGCTCAATCCCTTTGCTAATGAGATCAACTGTATAAATATCAGGATTTCCTTGCTTATAACCCACATAAGCTATTTGCTTTCCGTCCGCGGACCAGTTAGGCGAGAGGTTCATGCTGCCGTTATTGGTAAGCTGGCGAATATGTGATCCATCAAAATCAGCCAGGTAGATTTCTTTCTTGCCCGTTGCATCGCCAACAAAGGCTATTTTCGTATGGAAAATCCCCAGCTCCCCAGTGAGCTCCAGCATCAAGTCGTCTGCGAATCTTAGAATAGTATCCCTGGCAGAGGCTACTGAATCATTATAGGTCCCCTCGCACCAAAAGATCTGCACCAAGAAATCTCCATTCGGAGAACTTAATTTCCTCTTTTTCGATTCCCATTTTGTCAGGATCCTGAAGAAATACCGCTGGATTCAAGATCTCAAAAAGGCCGCTGAAAGACAAAGCGTTACTCAAGATATCCGCCATATTATTTGCCAATGGTTGGTTGGCAATATCACCACCCTCATTGCGAAAATCTGGGACAGCTATGGGAATCTTTTTTTGCAGGGGTGAGTGGATATCGATGTAAATCCGGCTTCCGGCAGGTCTAATCTGGAAGATAATGAGAACGAAAATCAACAAACAAAGAAGACTGATAGGTCGGTTCCGAAAATAGCAAAAATTCATGGTCTCAAGAGCTCACTTTTTCAGGTGCAAACCGGATGACGATCTCTTCTTCTTTGGGACTGTAAATATCAGGGAAAGGCGGAAATGGCTTAGATTTCAAAACGGCCTTCAGCACTGAGTCGTCGAAGTAAGAATCCCCAGACTTCTGTTCAAATTGAATATCGAATACGGTGCCATCTCTGCGAACTCGAACCACCACCACCGCCTCAAGCTTGCCTTTTCCCCGACTCAACCGCTCGGGCAGGGCCCAATTGCTTTCAATTTTCTCGTTTACCAGGGCCCGGTAAAGCATTAAGGCCTGACTAAGTTCACCCCCTTTCATCTCACCGACTTTTACCAAGGAGACATTCTTTTGACTCGCCGCAGGGTGTCGCTCCGCTTCTTCGTTTATTGTCGACACTTCTGCTTGAGTCGGGGGTGGACTCCGCTCAATTTTGGTCAAAACCTCTTCGGCCAGCTTTACTTCTTCCGGTTCGCTGGCAACCTCTGAACTACGTTGTTTCTTTTTCAAGGACAAAGATTGTTCTCTAGCGCTGAAACGTTTGATAGGGATGGCTTGGTTGCGAGCAACTGTTCTTTTCTTGCGGCCAAAATCTGGATACTGCTTTGTTTTAGCCTCTGGCAGACTCACCAGGTCCACTGTGTAGACGGGTGCTAGAGGCAATTTGCCTTTGGAAAATCCCCACTCGCTTGTCGCAACTAACACCACTCCAGCATGCAGGACTAATGAACAACCCAGCATTATAGACATCAGTCTTTTATCTGAATGAGTCCGCAACCTGGTGCGGGAAACTGCATCTGCAATCATTCAAGACTCGCAAAATTCAACACTTGGAGGCACAGTAAAAAGCTCCAGATGCAAGGCGCACGAATCTTTAGGAATGAGGCGTACTTAACAGTACGCCGCAATGACTAAAGATGAAGTGCAACACCGCAGATGGACTTTTTACAAAGCCATCAATCATTTTATTTCTACCAATGGTTCAGTGACCATACCGATTCTTTTGATTCCGCTCTGTCGCACTGCCGCCATCACTTCCATGACGAATCCATAGGGTAAAGCCTCGTCAGCACGGAGGAATACAGCCCTATCCGGACGGTTCTGGTAGATTGTTTCTAGTTTTCTCTGTAATGTCTTCAGGGAGATCTTGTATTCGTTCAGGTAGATTTCTTGCTTTCCCGTAATAGATATCACCAACCGCTCTTCTTCAGAGGCGATTGGCTGAGTCGTAGTATGTGGCAGATTAACATCTACTCCTTGCATCATCATGGGCGCAGTAACCATGAAGATGATTAGAAGCACCAACATTACATCAACAAAGGGTGTAACGTTTATTTCAGACATCAACCTGCGGCTACCACGGTTCAGTTCCATGAGCTGGTCCTTTCAATCACAGCAAAGAGTTAGCTTATTTGGCTTTACCGCAATCAGCCCTGAGTGTCACTATGCTTCGCGTCACTAGGGCTGCGGCCGTCATTATGTTTTCTACAATAAATGACCATAAATGACAGCGCAGCGTAATGACAGCCACTTAGTGGCTTAATGACCCTCAACTCAATCCTCTATCGGCGGGCTGTCTGCTACCGGCTGCTCGCTGTGCACCATTCGCCCGGCCCGTCTTACTATATCTCTTTTGACGATATTCAGGAAATCATTGGAGAAATTGATCATTTCCGTCTCTTGGTTGCGCACCTTGTTGGTAAAATGATTATAGGCCACTACGGCAGGAATGGCCGCTGCCAGACCGGCAGCAGTCGCTATGAGCGCCTCAGAAATACCCGGGGCCACAACAGCCAAAGTCGCCGATCCTTTTAGGCCGATACCCTGAAAAGCAACCATTATACCCCAGACCGTGCCAAAGAGGCCGATAAACGGGGCAGCATTTCCCGTGGTGGCCAACAAGGACAAAGCTTTCTCCAGCCTTTGCAGTTCACCATTTACCGCACTGCGGAGAGCGCGCTCCATATTGTCGACCCATACCATCTGCACCTCTAGCTCACCGGGATTATCAGCTTTCTCTCGATCGCTGGATTTGCTCAGTCGGCCGAGTTCCATGTAGCCCACCCGGAAAATCTCAGCCAGGGGGCTGTCCTGCATTTTCTTTGCTTCGCGAAATACCGTAACCAGACTTTTGCTGTTCCAAAATAGATCGAGAAAGCGCGAGCTCTCTTTTGAAACTCTCCTGAATAATCGATGTTTTAAAAGAATAATCGCCCAACAGGCAATTGAAAGTAACACCAGTATTATCAGCACCACTTTTACAACCGTTCCGGCACCGAATACCATATGATGCTACTACCGGGGTTGCCGGCGGCAGGAGCGGCCCATGCTGTTGATACTGCCGCAAGCATAAGCAGTTTCATCTTTTATAGTCCTCCCCTTTTTACATTAAGACACGAATCATCGATAAGGGTTCCCAGTAAACCAGTCCACGACAGTTAGTTTTAAGTTCCGTTTGAAATCCTCCGAGCACTAGGCACCGCACGGAAACGCGGCGAAAGAGCCAGCAGCTGCAAGGAATTCAATCTTGATTGCTTTTCTCCTGAATTCTGGATTCTGACTCCTGGCTCCTTACTCTATGCTCCATGCTCCATGCCCTATGCTTTTCAAATCCGTAATCCCCTCATATCCTGCTAAAATCCCTTTTGATTTCAAAGGCTTCAAATTTTCTTGGGCAAGCTAACATCGCCTCGACACAGTGTCAAGCAAATTTGTGTCCACCGTTTCATGTAGGCTGGCCCGTGAAAGTTGGACCACAAAGAGCGCAAAGGAAACAAAAGGATATTTGAGATTTTAGACTTGAGATTGTAGATTGACACAATCAGGTGCTGGAAAATTTCGCAATCTACAATCAACAATCTGAAATCTCATGTCTTTGTGAACTTCGTGATCTTTGTGGTTAAATTAGGTCATGGCAACGGCAGTCTGCTTCAGATTGGGAGAATATAGGTGAAAAGTTGGTCGAAGGCAGTGGGTGCTGGCCTGGGCTATGCAGTTGGCGGCCCTATCGGCGCGGTGCTTGGTTATATGGCAGGCCAAAAGCTGACCAACAAACGTAAGGCCCAAGAAGGCCATCTACTTATAGCCAACCTCCTGGGATTTACCACCCTTTTGTTGAAAGCAAACTCCACTCCCTCTCTTGAGGAGAGGAAAGAAGCCGTGCTTTTTCTTTCCAAACTTTTCAGATTTGACAGGCAAGACGAACAGCTGGCTGACGAGCTTCTTCAGCGACTATTAGAGGTGGATCTAGATATTCCTGCCATGGCAAAAACTTTCAGGGGCCGCTCTGATACGCAGATGCGAGAGCGTCTCCTGGAAATCCTGGCAACACTCTCTTTGCTCATTCACGGTCCCTTGGAGGGAGATCAACTTTCGCTTTTAAATGAAATTGCCGAGACCTTACACCTGACCCCGGCTCACTGGCGATTTATAAAATCTCGATACAGAACCCCATCACCTCAACTAGATATATTTTTTTGTTATGCTATCTTGGAGCTTTACCCCGAGTCCTCGGAAGAGGAGATCAGGGCCGCTTATCGCCGATTGGCAAAAAAGTACCATCCGGACCGCTTTGCCCTTCAGGACCAGCCTACGGAAGAGCGACATTCCGAGAGGATGACTCTCATAAATGCGGCCTATGAGACCATCCGGGCAGATAGGAGGATCAAGCCTAGAGCATAGGGTGAGAAGTCAGAGGTCAGAAGTCAGACGACAGAGAACAGATGGTTTAAATTACTGAATATCTAACAGCAGAACAAGGAACCGCAGAATGATGAAGTGATCACTTCGATATTCGAAATTCCTTGTTCGACATTCTGCGGTTCAAAGAGGCGGTAGCT
>WOR8_10004078_pt1 | contig 14249 bp, 7 predicted proteins | sample DeeMarSeWOR38_10_FD_19890 | JGI IMG/M metagenome (IMG submission 19890) | reverse complement strand
GGGATGCGTGCGGGACGGCTGTTGTTGCTCGTTTGGAGGGTGAAGAATTGAAGGTCCAACTTTAACCACAAACACCAACTTTTAGGTAAAATACAGGACATTCTCTGCGCCTACAAAAGACCCCTGCCGGGATGAGATTATCGGCCTTAAATCAGCATTAAGGTCGGCGACAAACCGGCACAGCACTGTTTTACCTGCAAGACGGGCAATAAATAGCCCTTTAGGGCAGAAGAATCAAAACATCAAAAAAGAGATTATGTAGGCCAGTTTGCAAGTCGATAGATAATGGGATTATCGTTTTGTAAACAGGTCGCAAAACGGAGGCCCCAGATGCTGCATCGAAGGCTCACAGGTAACTATTGTCAACTTACAAACTGAAGAAATTAACGAACTAATATTTTAGAAGGAGAGATGAAAATGGCACAGATACCGACTTTGGATTTGGAACAATACGAACCGGTCATCGAGGAAGAAATCGGTGTCTTAGACCGTATCAAAGGCTCTACACGCTACGCATGGCTCGGTGCCGGCCAATGTGGCGGAAGATTGGTAAAGTCTTTCTATGATCTGGGCTATAAGAAAGTGCTGGCCATGAATACGACCTACCACGATTTGGATATGCTCGAGATTCCCGTGGGTCAAAAGCTCCTAATGGACATAGGTGAACTGGGTGCGGGTAAGGACATGGAAAGAGGGGAGAAAGCAATCCATCAATATCAGCAAGAAATTCTTCATCTTGCCAGGAAAACAATCAGCACCCAAATAGATCATATTATGGTCTGCTTTGGTGCCGGGGGAGGTACGGGCAGTGGAAGCATTATCGGATTGATCAATATCGCCAAAAGATACGCTCGATATATCGGATTGCAAAATCCAAACAAGAAGGTTGGAGTACTAATGACTTTGCCAACTGTGGGTGAAGCAAGTTCCCCATTAGTAGCTGAAAATGCATACACAGCGGCCACAAAGTTAAGCAAACTGGCTTCGGCAGGAGAAATATCCCCCCTCATCATTATTGACAATGACAAAATCAACAAGATGTACCCCGGATTGACGGTCAAGTCATTCTGGCCGAGTATAAACAACACGGTCGCCGGGCTGTTTGACATTTTCAACAGGATCAGCGACCTGAGCACCGCTTATACGGCGTTTGATCCGGTAGATTACCATAGCATCATAGAGTCCGGCGGATGCACGATAATGGGTCTGACAAAAGTCAAGAAATTTGAAGAGAAGTATGCAATATCCGAGGCAGTTAAAAAGAACCTGCAAAAGACATTGCTGGCGAGCGGATTCGACCTATCCACAGCCAAACTGGCAGGTTGTATAGCTGTCGGCGGAAAAACATTAATGAACAAAGTGAGCGGTTTACAGGACAACATAAACTACGCATTTGACGTTTTGTCAGAGATAACCGGGCGTGCCACTATCCATCGAGGGATATATGAAGACGATAAAGATAGCTTAAGAGTGTATACGATTATCGGAGGTCTTGATAGTCCAACGGGACGGCTGGAAGAACTTAAAAGCTTCACTGCTGCTGACGTTCATTAATAAAATGGCCGACTCGTATCAAAAAAGAAAATAAGGCTGACAATGTTACCGACCTTAGATTTAGAACAATACGAACACAATATCAAGAAAGAAACCGGCTTTGCAGACAAGAACAAAGGTTCTACCTGCTACGGCTGGATCGGCACCGGTCAGTGCGGCGGACAATTAGTAAAGTCTTTCCACGACCTTGGCTACAGGAAGGTACTGGCCGTGAATACAACCCCCCGGGACCTGGATTTGCTCGCTATTCCCCAGAGTCAAAAATTCCTCCTGAATACAGGTGAGGAAGGTAATGATATTGAAATGGGAAGAGGTGCAAAAGCTGTTCAAGAACAAAGACAAAATATTTTACACCTTGTCCAACAAACATTTGGAACTCAAGTTAACCACATTATGGTCTGCTTTGGTGCAGGTGGGGCAGCAGGTGGTGGAAGCGTTGTCGAACTGATTGATATTGCCAAAAGATACGCCCGATTTATTGGACATAAGAATCCACGTAAAAGTGTGGGTGTAATTATGACTTTACCTGCAGGAGGCAAAATCGGTTCCCCTTCGATAGCTCAAAACGCATATAAAGCGGCTAACAAGTTAAGTCAAATGGCCAATGCAGGTGAAATATCACCTTTAATCATCGTGGACAATGACAAAATCAGCAGGATGTATCCAGAGATGGCAATGAGACCTCTGCGATTGAACATAAACAGAACGGTGGCAGGCTTGTTTGATTTTTTCAACAAGGTCAGCGGCCTTGGTAGTCCATACACTTGCTTTGACCGTCTGGATTATCTCAATGTAATGGAGTCCGGCGGCTGTTTAATAATGGGCAGGACCAAAGTTGATAAACCTGACGATCCTTTTTCGATATCTGAGGCGGTGAAAACCAACCTCGAAAAGACGCTGTTTGCCGATGGTTTAGATTTATCTACGGTCAAATCATGCGGCTGCATAGTTGTCGGCGGCAGAGAATTAATGGCTAAAGTCAAAGGCCTTCAGGAGAAAATCGATTATGGCTTTTATATTCTGTCAGAGATGACCGGTGAGGCCACTATCCATCGAGGAATATATGAAGATAACAGTGACTCCTTAAGAGTGTTCACCATTATCGGGGGGCTTAAAAGTCCAACGGACCGGCTAGAAAAACTTAGTACTGACTTATGCTTTCGACCGGACGTATTCGAAACCGATGGTTTGCTACTGCGAGAGCAGAGGAGCGATATTCTGTCATTGGCTGAATACTTCCTGGCAAAGGAGGCCAACTTCTACAACAGGGAGGATAAAATTCTAAACTCAGATGCAAAAAAGCTTCTTCTGCATTACTCCTGGCCCGGCAATATCCGCGAACTCGCCAAGGCAATGGAACGTGCCCATGAATTAACGATAGGCCGGATAATTCATCCAGACACCCTGCCTTACAAAATTATATTCGCCGAATCCGAGAATTATCCTAAACACATACTGCCCATTCTTGACAAGGTACAACGACGGATTATTAACAAGGCCCTTGAACTTTTCCATGGACATCTGTCCAGTGCTGCAAGAATTCTCGACATTGAACCTCAATGTTTGAATCATTTAATCAAGAAATTGAACATCTCTGTTTTAAAGAACAACACCAACAGCTAAGATCAAATATTTCCCCCCCTTCCCTTTTCAATTATTCCTTGCGAAAGAAACAGGTATGAGGGGCCATAACGATAATAACATATGCTCAACTCAGCTAAAGCAGGTTTTCACGATACCAGTCTATCGCAAGCTTGAGACCCTGTTTGAACGGCACTTTCGGCCTGAAACCGATTAGTTTTTCGGCTGCGCTGATGTCGGCAAGCGAATGTTTTACGTCGCCGGGGCGAGGATCTGTGTAGACAGGCTCTATATTTTTACCTACAGTATCGTTAATTATCCCGATAGTTTCGTTGACAGTAACGGCCTCGGCGCAGGCGACATTTATAACATCACCGGTGGTGCGTCCGGCACGCGCGGCAAGCAAGTTGGCATCGACAACGTTGTCAACATATGTGAAGTCACGGCTTTGCAAACCGTCACCAAAGACAGTCGGGGGAGTGTCTTCCAATATGGCAGTTACAAAAGCCGGTATAGCTGCCGCGTACTGGCTTGTGGGGTCCTGATGTGGTCCAAAGACATTAAAATACCGCAGTGAGATGGTCTCAAGGCCGAAAACCTTATAGAACACGGAACAATAGTATTCTCCGACCAGTTTACCTACGGCATAGGGCGAAAGCGGCTGAGGAAGCATAGTCTCAACCTTGGGTAAAGTTGGCGTATCACCGTAAGCTGAGGAGCTCGACGCAAAAACAAAACGTTTAACCCCGGCATCACGGGCAGCTAAAAGAAGGGTGAAAGTAGCATCGACGCAGTGCCTGTGAGTGGCGGCAGGGTCATCAACGCTGCGCGGCACCGAGGGCAATGCACCCTGGTGCAAAACAACGTCAATATCCTTCATAGCTGTACGGGCAATTTCTTTATCACCCATATCGGCTTGAATAAACTCAATTTTGTCGATGAAATCATTCAGATTACTCTTTTTGCCGGTGATGAGGTTGTCAACAATCCTTACAAAACAGCCATCTGAAACAAGCTTTTTGCAGATATTTGAACCTATAAAACCAGCTCCGCCGGTTACTAAAAATTTCTTCATCGAAGAATCCTTTCACATAATGAATCAGTAGAGACTATCGCAGACAGCGTATAGATTCCAGCTTGCGCAGCAATGACAATACTATATGCTGATTAGGTTGCGTGGGCAAGATGTAACTTCTGGTATTCCCGATAAGATCTGAATTGCTCCTGGAAATAACCGCCTTTCAGAGCCCTTACAGCAAAAAGGACACAGCCCACTATAGTGGCGTCTACGGCTTTGATCTCGCGAATAGTCCTCTGTGCGGCCCCTCTTCTTGTAGAGGCGGCATTGAACACCAAAACCGTTCCGTCAACAATCTTTGCCAGGACCTTAGCATCACTGACAAGCAGCACAGGCGGGCCGTCAACTATAATATAATCATAGTTCTTGCGCCGGTCCTTAATCAATTGTTCCATACGATAACTTCCGAGCAACTCCGTCGGATTAGAAGGTAATGGTCCCGAAAAAATTATGTCAAGACCCTCAATAACATTGGACCTTTTCGCATCCTCATAACTACACAGGCCCATAAGCAGAGAGCTTAATCCAAACTCAGATTGTTTGACTTGCTGGTCTTCAGCTTTCTGCATTGTAAATATTGTTTCCAAGCCCGGCCGCCTGAAATTGGCATCGATAAGCAACACCTTTTTATTTTCAGCAACAAAAGATGCAGCAAGATTTACGGCCACGGAAGTTTTACCATCCCCGGCGGCACCACTGCTAACAAGCAACGTTCTCATGGAACCATCAGAGCCTGACATCTTTATGTTCGTGCGACATCGTCTGTAGGATTCACTTATAACAGAATACGGCGCCTTACGCACAATATGGCATGGTTCAATGTCCCGCACCTGTTCATCTTCTGCTGCATCGGGGACAACGCTCAAAAGTGGGATGCGCAGAAATCTGGCCACGTCCCTCGGTGTTCTGACGAGATCATTAAGCAGTTCTAAAGCCAAGGCAAGTCCTATGCCGGATATGAGGCCCAAAATTGTCCCGCCGGGAAAATAAAATTCCCACTTCGGAGAACTCACTTCCAGCGGCCTCTGAGCAGGTACGACTCTCTGCACTTTGGGTGTCTCCGGATCTTCGCGTATTATCCTATAACTCTCTATCATCGCCTTGATTTCGTCAAGCGTCTGTTTTCTCTCATCTCTTATAGCCATCCGCTGGGCATACTGTACACGGGCCAAATCCAGTTCTTTCTTTTGTGCCTGAGCTTCCTGTCGTAAAAGTGTTAACTCCTTATTTCTGCCCAGTAAAACGGTCAATTGGTCCTGTGCATTTTTCAGATTCGCCTGACGTACCTGTTCTGCGATTTCAGATTGTCTGACTCGCCTCTCGCTTTTGATTTTTTCTACCTGCTCTTGTGTTCTCAGCACTGCCTTGTGATTATCGCCAAACTTTGCACGTTGTCCAGCAAGCTCAGATTCAAGAAAGGCGAGCTGCTGCGCAAGCACAATCATAACAGGATCAATCTCTACCTGGCGTTCAACCTGCACACCAACAATAGGGTCTTCTGCTAATCTCTTAAGATTTCCTATATCAGCTTCGGCCTGCTTTACTAACAGATTGAGGTTGTTTTGCTCAAGTTCCAACTGATTCAACCGCAACGTGATAGTGTGCTGGAAAGTACGGCGATAAGGGCGTTCAAGATCAGTTATTTTAGATGTTTCAGCCACATCAGCCATTGCCTTTTCGGCAGCGGCCAAATCCCCCTGAACACTAATTCGGCGCTTTTCAAGCTCTTTCAGCTTGTCCGAGACCTCACCTTTTTTTGTACTTCCATACGAAGCAAGAAACAAACTTACCATTTCATTGACTATCTTTGCTGATTCATCAGGATCACGACAAGTCATTGTCAGTACAACAAACTCAGCATCTCTGTGTGGATAAGCAACGAAACGCTTCTTCAAATCCTTAAACGCTTTTAAAATGCATTGGTTTCTATTCGTAATATTTCCGTTTTCATCATACCTGGCAAAACGTTTAAACCACTCTGTTTCCTGGACGTTGTCCTTGCCTATCAATTCCTGCAAAGTACTCTGCTGCTTTATACGGTTAGCGATTGAAACACGATAGCCATATTCAATGTCCTTGGCAGCCATGGTTGTCCTGATATCCTTAGGATCTTGTTGTACAGGTGTCAGCACCCTAATATAGGTTTCGGCGGTATATTTTGGAAAATATTGCAGCAAAAGAAACCATGCAACACCGGCAACTATGAGACCTAATATAGTCAAAGCAATGATCAATAATAAGTGCCGACGTAAGATCGAAACAACTTCCTTTGGCGTAATCACCACCGCTGCTGTTGGGCGTCTGAGTGTGGTCTGGCCTGTCATTCTATTTACAGCCTTTGATTGTTGTTCTACCATGTTTTGTATCTCGTATCACCGCGCCCATTAAGTGCGATTTCTGACTCAACAGGCGTGGAGTTTAATTTTTCTACACTTGTCTACTGTGAAAGTCTTTCAATAGCTACCTTTACCCGCTGTTCGGTTGTTTTCGGCAAATTATCTGCTCCTACCATCAACGCCTGTTTATAGGCTGTAAGGGCCTTTTCTTTTTCTCCAAGCTTTTCATTCACCATACCAACATGTTCATATACTTCAGCAGGTATTTGTACCTGCTGGGACTCATACTGTTGGAGGGCGGACTGCAAAGAGTCAGCTGCTTCCAAATCTCTACCGTTTTTATGTAACACATAAGCATAAGTGTCCAGCACGTCAGGACTATCTGGCCTTGCCTGCAGTGAACGTTCGGCATACTTAAGAGCATCGGCCAGCCTATCGTCAATATTGGCCAGCATATATGCCAAATTATTCAAGACACTCGTATTATTCGGCATTTCAACCAATAGACTTTCGTATACAGCGACGGCCTTTTTAAGATAATTGTTATCGGAAGTCTTATTATAAGCCAAAGTTAAGACTTCTGCTTTTTCCATTATATAATTGACTCTTTTCTGACCATCATTTCCTACTATCAGCAGGCATTTGTCAATATAATCTACCGCCTTGTTGTACTCACCTTTAATCTTTGTCAAATGAAACATAGAAAAATTAGCAGCAAGTGAATCAGGATTTGCCTCAAGTCTTTCTTTGCAATATGTCAGGGTCTCTTTTTCTCCCAGAAGCGTGTACATCCTCTGTAAAGTATTAGCTACAATAAATTTACTGTTCCCGGTTTTATCAACTGCACTTCGGCAGTATTTTATTGCAGTAGCTCTATCGCCGAGTTTCATCTTTGCCTCAGCCATTCTCAAATATGCTACGTGAGCAAAATCGCCATCAACATATATTCTGCCCTCTTCAAAAATTCTATCCAACTTTGAAGGCTCCCAAGTGTCCGCACCGGGTGTTCCTGCACCCAACAGAAGCGCCTGCAAATATCCGTCAAATGCTGTTACGTCACCTTTTCCGCTGTTCCGGCTTTCCTGCCACGCTTTAGCATACAATTTTTCTGCCCTATCGAACTGTCCATCGGCCAAAGCAGAAGCCGCGACCCGGTTATACCACATTACACTATCAGGAAGTTTCTGGAGGGTATCGTTATAGAATTGTTTTAGCGTTTCTTTCCTGCCAAGCTGAATATAAATCTGTTCGAGCAATAGCCTGGCTTCCATAGGAGCGTCCGGCATTTCAATCGTACTTTTAAGTTCGGTTATAGCATCTTCAAATCGGTCTGAATGCCGATACGCCTTCGCCAGAGAAATGCGAGTAATAGGATCATCTGACAACGATTTGCTCTTTTCAAGGTCGCTGATTGCCTCTACATTGTTTGCCATTAAAAGATTTACTTGGCCTCTTAACCGCCACGCCCCTGCATTGTTCTGATTGCTCGCAAGATTTCGATTTGTCAGTTGCAATGCTTTTGTCAGCTGCCCCCGTCTCATTGCCAACCAAGCTTCAAGCAGCAATGCCTGGCTTTCCTTTGGATATTTTTCTTTAAAGCTTTGCAACTTTAACTCAGCTTGCTTGACAAGTCCTATCCTAAGAAAAGTCTGAATTTGAACAAGGTGGTTCTCTACACTGTTTTCAAGCAACAAAATTTGTTCAGAATATGTCTGTACAGCTTTCCTGTCACTCTGCCTTTCTGCAACACTTAAAAGACCTTTAACCACACCAACGTCTTTTGGCTGATTTTTATACAACTGTTCCAAAAGCTGCCTGGCCTCGTCAAGTTTACCAATCTGAAAATTATGCCTCCATAGCAGCTTTTTGTCATTCGCAACCAACTGCCCGGCTTCTTTCAATCGGCCTATGCGTCGTAAATATTCGGCTCTGGCTTCAGTCACGGCTTTGTTTTCCGGAGCCATAGCTTGCGCCTGCTCGAAAGCGGAATCCGCGATAGCCAACAACGCATCTTCGTCTTCGGCATTCTCCTCTTTAAGAGCCAAATTCATTGCCAGTCTCGCCAGCAGTACGGCATTCTGTAAACTCGGGGCGACTTTTTGCAGATTCTGTCGAATCGCCAGCGCTTTTAACGGCTCGTCGTTGCTTATATATTCAGCGTAGAAGCTAAGTAATCCCATATCTTGTGGATTTGCTTTCAACGCTCTGTGCAAGGTGGTTTTGGTTTCTATAATTTGGTCATAAGACACATTTGGTCCGAGCTTTTTATCACGCTGATATAGCACACCGACTAACGTTTTTGTAATAGTAGGATCCAATGGATTGAAATATGCCGCCCTCTGAGCATCTTCGATAGATGCATGCTCGTATCCAAGAGCGGAGTTGACTGTGCTTCTTAGGATAAGCGCGCTTGAAAAGACAGGTTTTTGCTTCAAACAATCGTTGAGCTTCGTCAATGCATCCTTATATTCCTCTTTAGCTACTGCCAAGTGGGCCGAGAAAAACTGACCTCCGCAACCATCGAGATTATCACGTTTTACGGTCTCGATTATTTGCTCTGCAAACTGCCAATCTTTAGTCTTAAGTGCAATATCGAAAAGATAAGAAGCAACAATCTCATATTGCGTGGAGCGTATTTCGCCGAGTTTATCTGTTTTTTTGCGATATTGGTCACGTACGACTTCCGACGAGAATACCTTTTTAAGTTCCACAGCAGCTTTATCCAGTTCGTTATGCCTTTGATAAAACACGCCAAGATTCATAGCCCGGCGAATCGGATCAGCAATACCTGATAAAGCCTGCTCTTCCAATTCCTTACGCCTTTGATGAGAAATCTTGTGCGGTTCAGGCTCAGAAAGCAGCAGTTTGTGCATCTGAAGCGTTGTATTCTCCGGATCCGTCAGCAGCAGTTTTTCCACTAATACGGCGCAATCGGCCCAGTAACGTTTCAATTCTTCCGTCATTAACTGCTCCGAGCCCTTCGAACGGTCAGTTCCTTCCTCTTTTGTATTCGGATCCTGAAATAATATAGGTACAATTTCTTCCGTTTTCTTTTCGTCGATGGCCCTTTGAACTTGTCTTACCTTGGCCTGTACTAACGCCAGGTCGAGTTTAATTGTATTAGGATCATCAGGATATGTGGCGGCCATCTTGGCCAACTCTTTTTCGGCTTCATCAAACTGCCCTGCTCCAAGTAAAGCATTAATACGGAGTGTTTGGCTTCTGGCGTTGGCCTTAAAATACTGATCATAAATATTTAAGTTGTCTATCGCCCTTGTCCAGTAATCGAGTTTCAAAAGAACCTCAACATAATCCAAACGTGCCTCTGGTTTTACCCAAGTAATACCCGAATAGAGCGCGCTTATCAGGAATTCTGCAACAACCCCTGTTTCGGCAGTGTTCTTAAACAGGTTCGCAAGGGTATACGAAAGCTGGGCAAATCTAATGTCTGTTGGCCAGGGAGGCTGAGACGGTCTCAGTGCTTTAAGTTCCTCGTAAGCAGCATATAGCTTATTGACAGCGTCGCTTTGATTTCCTTTGGCAAGCTGAAGCATTCCTCTCCACTTCCCAACCCGCACATCCTCACCACTGCCAAGAAGTTGCTCGATTTCGTGCACCGCTTGTTCGGCATTCGTGAGCCATTGCTGTTTCTGAACTTCCGTTCTTTCCTCACTTGGCTCTATTATCTGCTCGATATAACAACCTGCAAGAAAGATACATAGTGAGATCCTGTTATTAAGATTTGCTCCCTGTCGCGGGCCGGTTTCTTCCTGTGCATCCGGCCAGGTAAGTGCGTTTTTGGCTACCTCTATTGCTTCATAAAGGTCTTGTGTTTGACCATAAATAGCAAACTTACTATATAGTAAGTTAGCCAGATATATTGCATAACTCACATTTTCCTTATCCAACTCGGCGGCTTTTTGGACTGCTTCGATAGCCCTATCAAGATTTTCAATATGAATCCGATAGAATTGAGACAACGCCAAATAAGCCTGTGCATTTGAGGGAAACTGTTCCACAAGTGACAAATACTCATCCTCCAGCAGCCGAATTTTTTCCCGTGGCTGTGAAGAATTGCTGCTTTGCGTAAACTTTTCCCTTAGAAGGTTAATGTGGGCTATAGGATCGGTAGGCGCGACCTCAACGGCTTGCTCGAGAATTTCTATGGCCTGACTGGCAGCTTTATCCTTTTCCTCGATACTACCTCTTGATGCAAGGATCTCTCCCTTTGTTTTGACCGCCTGTGCCAAATACAAATAGGATTGGACATTATTAGGTTCAAGTTCCTGCACTTTTTTCAAGTCATCGACCACCCGGACAAGTGTATCGTCCGGTTCTGTTACTGCTCCAAGACGGGTCAGTTCAAGGTTTGCTCTGCCTCTTCGCAAATACAAGTATGAACCCAAGCACTGTCTTACATTAATGTCGGGTCCTGGTTCCCGCAATCCCGAGGGTTGCCACCTTGCTATATCCTCCCCAAGCAGGTTGGCAATTTCCTTTACCTTTAAAAATTCATCTGCCTCTTCTTTAACTTGCTGCCAAAGCCCATCCGCACCACTGTCAGCCATTATATAGACATACTGAAAGCGTCCAAATCGAGCTTTTACATTCTCAGGATCTATACGGATTATATTACTCCAATTCCCAAACACAAAGTTCCATTTTTTTGTTTCGGTATAAAGGCCTACAAGTTTGAAAAGTATCTCTATCTTAAGCGAGTCGGTTTTTGCGAGACTGCGTGCCTTGTGATAATTGCTTTCGGCCCTCTTGTACGTTTCTTCTTTAATCTCCTCGTCTGTCATCTCCCGGGCCATCCGTATTGCCGCATCGCCATCTTTGATAAACTCTTGCGGATCTCTGCTCAAATGCAAGACCACCCCAATGGCCACCAGAAACAAGAGTACAAAAACTCCCGAACCAATAAGTGCGACTTTTTTATTTAACCTCTTCTTTGCCATAAATTTTCCCTTCTGTCGGCCTGCATGAGCTAATTCCAGCAATCGCACCTGCTTATTGAGTATTTTTTCACAATAATCAGATGTGATTCTTTACTATCCACTGTTCATGAACTGGCCAGACGGCCAACATTCTCTCTAAAAAAGCTAAGTTATACTTTAATTATAAGTCTTATTTCATTTACCCTTCCAAGGTATTTCCTTTTTTCAGTATGGGCCAATGTTCTTTCTCTAAAATGGGCAAGATTACGCTTAAAAGCTTTTGGCTAGCATCAATTGCTTCTTCTTTGCTTGGATAAACCGGCCTGCCGAACCTGATATTAAAAAATTTCCACTCGACCTTGGAAAAGTACGAATACTTCGAAAAGATTCTTTTATTAAGAGCGAATCTGGCCTCATCTCTACTGTTGGCATAACTTTCATTAACGTTAAAAAGGTAGAGTACAGGAAATCTCGCATCCATACTCCAGTAATTGGTGTTTGTGCCGGCAAAGACCAAGTATCTTGCAGGAATTTTTCTTGTGGTGTTATTATTACTTATTTCGAATATGACGCTGTCAGAGGTTAACCTTTGATGGCCGGCGCCCGTGAAACACTCTTCGGGGACATGCGGCACCCGGTCCGAAAGAGCGTAATAAGTAATGAACAGTTGACATCTACGGACAGTGCTGTCAAATGCAGCCTCGGTATCTTCAAGTATCCATTGAATATAATCCCGGGTGCCGAGGCTTTCAACAGTCTCCTGATTTGAGATTTTAGGTTTTGATTCCACTTTGTAAGGAGATAAAGTCTTTTCATCCAAAAGGTCCAAAGATTTCTTCAAGGGCAATGGTTCCTTCTTTACAGGCTTGGGCATAAAAATTCCGCTTAACACAAGTACTGCTGCGCATAATAAAAAGGCCGGCTGTAAATAGCTTCCTAACACTTTATTCGTATTATTTGTTGCGCTAAGCATTTTCGTTATTTTATTACGTTTTTTATCCTTTTATTGTTTGCCGCGAATTACAATATCTTCAGTAACTATTTCGCTTTCCTCGATAAATAAACTCGACATAAACCAGGCGATAAAGCCATATAAAGCAAACGCCAATGGCAGCATGGCCAAGCCAAGCATATCATGAAAAATACCCTGAGTATACTTTGGGTGTATAAGCACATAAATAAATCCTGTAACTGTGACTCTCACGATATTACAAAAAATCGCTATAGGTATTGTAGTGGCCAACAAAACAATTCTCTGCCATACAGGTCTGTAATGGAGATACGCCATAGCCACGCCCAAAGCCAAGAAGGCCATCAGCAGTCGCATTCCGCTGCAGGCCTCGGCCACATTGAGCGGCTCCAAATGCCGGCCCTTATAAATCACATCTATTACAACCCCGCTGGCCGTGGCTTCCAAGTCAGCGAGCAAATTCAGCAACACGGCCGATATCTCGGCAGCAAGATGCCGCATAGGCATGGTAAACGCAACATAATATCTCTGCGGCAATGGTACAGCAAATACCAAAAAAGCGATCGGAAGCCACGTATATTTAACCAGACGCCATCCACCTAAAAATAATACAACGGCTCCGAGTATCGCTATCATGCTGATCGGTTGAAGGTATGCGTATCCGGAAGGGCTGGCTCCGTTAAGAGCATAAAACACAATTCCGAATATCAGAAAAACCAGGCCCAAGTAATTTGGCCTAGTTTGAAGATTTAATATCTCTTTTCTATATTGATTAATGAAATATAAGCTAAAAAAGGGGATTAGAAGGCCGTGTGACCAATTAGGCTCTACCCATCTAGAAACAATACGCTCAATTTCATTATGAAAAAGATAATAGAACAGACCTGCAATTATCAACATTCTGACATAACTATGATACCCAAGTTCACGCCAGTTTGTCCGCTCTAAATCGGCATTATGTGCCTTGTTGCAAACGGGAGTACCTGCATTCGAACCTTGTGTCTGGATTTCCATTTGGATATTATTTGTATAATTGGGCCTGTCTGCAATAGAGAAAGCAATATTTTCCGGCATAACTAAACGATTCTGTTAAAACCAATCGGGAATAGGCCTGCGCGTACCAAAATCTCTGTCCGCAAAATTTCGGTCATAAATAAAACCAAAACCATAAGTTGTCCTGAATGCATTTCTCAAAACGGCCCGCCATCTTGCTGTTGGGTGTGTGCCAACGCGTATTAAATCATTTGGCTTAATAAAGAAGTCAGGTTGCTCACCGCTGGCGATCTTATCCAAATCGACCATTACGATTTCTTCTTTATTCTTACCGATCCTTCTCACCACTTCACATCGTTTCGGCCAAGCCAGAGGCCCCAACCCACCGGCAGCAGCAATGGCCATCTTCAAGTTCATCGGCCGGCCTGTAATATTGATAAATCCCTGGCCGTTGACATTTCCTGTAATACTGAACTCACCAATAATGTCAACCGGAACATAAATAGTATCCCCAGCCCTTATCACAATATTATACCGAGGGTCACCGGCATAGAGTCTTTCGGTCGGAATCTTGATGACTCTGGTTTGCACTCCAGCCGCCCCTACCTTATCCCACTCAAAGCCCATCGGTAACTTTTCCTGGAGTTGACCTGCCGGTTTTTCAGGCTCAACTTTAATCACCGATTCCATTGTTTTTGGCCGACCTGTTTGAACAAGAATCCATTTGCCATTGCGGAAAATCCATTCGGTACGCCCGGTTTCATCCACGTTTGCCGACCCACTTACCGTCTCTCGAGAAG